>JAEEGI010005244.1_pt1 | contig 29907 bp, 25 predicted proteins | sample 8958751 | NCBI WGS metagenome assembly JAEEGI01 (sample SAMN16246545, study PRJNA631951) | gut metagenome | biome: gut microbiome; feature: rumen; material: KS-attached | host: Bos | place: Iran: Karaj | collected 2018-10 | reverse complement strand
TCTCCTATTATCTCCTATTATCTCCTATAACCTCTTATTATCTCCTATTATCTCCTATAACCTCTTATTATCTTCTGTCTCATCCTCTTTCTTCTTTGTCGGTTTCAGCCCTTGATAAATCAGAAAGGCGATAATCGCTAACACAATGACTATCGCAGCTATACCAATAATATGACTGTAATGTGATATTGTGTCAATTAGTACTTTTTCTTCAACCGATTTGCCGCATATATAACCAATGCCAACCAGGATGCTGTTCCATATTCCGGCACCTAATGTCGTGTAGAGTATAAAATTGCCAAGGGGCATCTTGGCTAAACCGGCTGGAATCGATATCAATTGGCGGATGGCGGGAATCATACGGCCGATTAACGTCGATATGTTACCGCGTTTGGTGAAATAATCTTCGGCTTTTTTCACTTTTGCTTCGTCTATCAGACAGACATGGCCGAAACGGCTGTTGGCAAAACCATATACAATGGGACGGCCTAAAAAGTAGGAAAGCACATAATTCACTAAGGCACCTATCAACGCACCGATTGTACCACATATAATTATCATTAAGAAAGACATCTCGTCGGGATGCTGATATGCTTTATAGGCAGCTGGAATCATCACTATCTCGGATGGAAATGGGATAAACGAACTTTCTATCGCCATAAATAGGATGATCCACCAGTAATTCAAATTGTCTAAGGCACCCTGAAACAGGTTTACGATAAAATCTTGCACGGTCTTTTGCTTTTTCTGGGTCTTTATATGTTAATTGAAAATAAAACAATCTTCTCGTATTCTTGTCTTCTCATCTTTCCAGTTTGCTTTCATGTAAGCGGCAGTTGTCTTACGCACAATAAGCCGACGAAACACGGCCAGCGTCTCGTCTTCTCTTTTTCTCTCCATTTTAATTTGCAAAATTAAGAATTTTTATCCTATTTTTTACTATCTCAACCGTTAATAATGAATAAATCACAAAAAAAATACACTTTCATTTTGTTTATTGGGGAATTTATTGTAACTTTGCAGTCGCTTTTCTAAAAAGCAGTCATCATGGGTAAGTCCTGTACGGCATGCTCCCTATAATCCCCCAGGGCTTGACCGCAGCAAGGGCGTTAGGGCGTAGCGGCGCGATATAGGTAGCTTACCCGCCTGCCTCTTTAGCTCAGTTGGCCAGAGCACGTGATTTGTAATCTCGGGGTCGTTGGTTCGAATCCGACAAGAGGCTCAAAAAAAAAACCGGCAAAAGCCGGTTTTTTTGTTTGTATAATTCAGAAGTCTTTCAAATTATGCTAAGTCTGTCTCATTGTTCACATTGTTCCCATCATTCCCATTCAGCCTATTTACCCCATCATTACTCACTTACCGAATAAGTCAGCACAAAGTCTGGAAACACTTTGTAATGAATGTCAAATAGCTGATTATCATCAGTACGTGATTCCTGTAGCTGAAAGACGCCTTCTTCTGATTCAACAAAAGGCAGTATCCGAAAATGTTTCAAGAAATCAACTTTACGACGATGAAGCATTTTGAATGCTGTTTCCTTACCTGACCAATGTAGCAGTTGTTGGGAAATAGTTGTGGCGTTTTCATCTGAACGGACAAAGCGCGACTTCACTCGTTCTATACGGTTAGATATCTGTTCGATGTCTATGCCAATCTCGCCTTCTGACGACAAACCGATTGCTACATAGTCTTTTGTGTGAGAGATACTGATGTCAAGTCCCTCATCATCTGGAAGATGAGGTGCACCTGATTCGTCATAGTCTATCTTTACCTGACGATCTAGCATGTCGTACAGCAACACACGGACAGCTGTCCACTCCTTGATCCGGCTTTCTGATTTGAAACGGAGCATGGCTTCTCTACGAACGCTGTCATCATCGGGTAAGAGATAATAGAGCTCTTCGAGGTCTTCCGTCACATGCCAGATGCAGATGCGGCTACCACTGCCAAAACGCTTGTCATAATACAACATGAGATGAATGAGGCTATTAGTATGATTCTGTTTCTTCTGGGCTCTCTGAAAAATCCATATTTTCCTGAGGCTCTACTGGCGAATTGTTCTGCTCATCTCTGCGGATAGAATCACTTTTACGGACTAAGATCTCAAGGTTCTCTGCCATGATTTCTGTCACATGACGCTGCATGCCTTGCTGGTCTTGATATGTACGGCTTTGAATCTTACCGTCAATGAAAATTTTGTCACCTTTGTGAACATATTTCTCTACGCGTTCTGCCAAGCGACGCCAGAATATCACATTGTGCCATTCGGTACGTTCGGGCACTTGGGTGCCATTCTGGAGCGTGTAACCGCGCTCTGTGGTTGCCATGCGGATTTGTGCTACGCACACACCTGAATCTAAATACCTAACATTGGGGTCAGTTCCTACATTTCCAATTAAAATTACCTTGTTCATAACTTGTTTTTAATTAAATGATTAGATCAATTATTTGTTTGGTTTATTTATAAATGAATATTCTTTTTCTGTTTGGTTCCCATTTCTTTTGAGCGAGTGAAATCAATCAAACTCTTCATGAGCGGTTCGGTATGCTGCGTTGGGAACGCAGTTTAATGGTTCATCTGGGCTATCAGGCAATAGTCCAACAGCGTTAGGGCGGCCATTGATTCAACCACTGGAACGGCGCGGGGGAGCACACAGGGATCGTGACGCCCTTTGGGCATTACTGTTGTGGGATTGCCCTCTTTATCTACTGTCGGTTGAGGGATGAGAATGGTGGCTACTGGCTTGAATGCCACACGGAAATAGATGTCCTCACCATTGCTGATGCCGCCTTGGATGCCGCCGCTGAGGTTGGTCTGCGTACGGATTTGACCGTTTTCATTGATAAACAAATCGTTCTGCTCTGAACCACGTTGAGTGACTCCTTCAAAACCACTGCCATAATCAAAGCCTTTAACGGCATTGATGCTTAGCATCGATGATCCCAAAGCACTGTGAAGCTTGTCGAAGGATGGCTCTCCTATGCCCGCCGGACAACCGGTAATCACGCAGCTTATCACACCGCCGATCGTGTCACCACATTCCTTCACTGACATGATCAGTCGCTCCATCTCTTTGGCTTTCAATGGGTCTGGACAACGGACTGCATTGGTCTCAGCTACAGATAAGTCTAAGTCTTGATAACGCTTTTCTAATCGGATATTGCCTACCTGAGATGTGTATGCGTGAATCTCTATGCCGTAGAGAGAACGTAAGGCTATTTTTGCCAACGCGCCACCTACAACCCGAGAGATGGTTTCACGGGCTGAAGAACGGCCACCGCCACGATGGTCGCGGATACCATATTTTTTAAAATAGGTGTAGTCGGCATGTGAGGGACGGAATAAATCACGGAGGTTGTCATAATCCGATGAGTGATGGTCGGAATTACGGACAATGAAACCAATAGGACAACCGGTGGATTTTCCTTCAAAGATCCCGGATAAGAGTTCCACACGGTCGAGCTCCTGACGAGAAGTGGTCAAGGCACTCTGACCAGGACGCCGACGATTCAACTCTTGCTGGATATAATCAACGTCTATGTCGATACCAGGAGGCATGCCGTCAACCACACCGCCTATAGCGGAACCATGACTCTCGCCGAATGTGGTTAGGGTAAATATGTTACCTGTTGTGTTTCTCATATCAGCATCCTCCGCATCCGCCACTGCAACAACCCTCATCACAACTCGAACCACTGCCACAATGACCACAGCCACCACAACCGCCACAGCTTCGAGATGACTGGGCGGCGGCAATTTCTTCTGAAGTAGCTAAACGTGAGGCCAATAGTTTTCCCGTAAAATGAAGGGAAGTGCCGCTGTGTGGATGGTTCATATCCAAAGTTACCGTACTGTCATCAAATTTGACAACAGTGGCAAGATAATTCCCACCAGCACCGTCGGTCATCGGCACTACGTTTCCTTCAATCAATAGGCGGCTGTCAGGCTTACCGTCATCACCGTAAAACAAATCGATAGGGACATCTGTGATGAGCGACGGATTATAGTCACCATATAATTCAGAAGGAGATATCTTAAAATCAAATGTCTCACCTGAGCTTAATTCCAGGAGGCGAAGCTCAAATGGAGGTAATACATTGTTAAGGCCCGTGATAAATTCAAATGGTTCCTCGTCTGTCCTGCATTCTTGAAGCTGCTCTTCATCAGCACCGCGTGTAAGAACGTACAGCTGATAAGACACGGCTATGTACTTATTCATAATTAGCGTTTCAATTATCTGTTAACTTGTCTCAAATTGTCTTTTAGCTAGTCTCAATAATCTTTTAATGTTGCGAAGATACATAAAAATTTGATATAAATAAAATTCTTCGCAAAAAATTACTATATTTGCACTAATTATTGTTGAAATCAATGAAAATTATGAAAAAATCGACAATCCTATTAGTATTTTTTGCCTTTTTGTCAATTGCTTGTCAGAATGAACAAAACAAGAAACAGGTTTCTATAACGGACAATCATGTTATGGAGGACTCCAGTTCTATAAATAATGTGGTAAAAAGGGATATTCCTGTGACTATGGATTTCTTCCAAATCACTAACATTAGTGCGGTTGATATCGTTTTCAATGTCGGACCCTTTAAAGTTTGGGAAGAAGGGGACTCATCAATGCTTAATAATCTTAGTTATGAGTTTGATGGAGGGGTGCTTACTGTTACAACTCCCATGGAAGCTAATAACGACATGACTTCTTTCGCCACTTACGACAATATCAAAGTGCATGTGTCTTGCCCTGAGCTTAAAACTGTGGCTGTTTGTGCCACCGGTGGTTTTGTCTGTCACGACACTATTCAGACCGACATCTTCCAGATGGGAGGAATGGTGAAGGGAAATATCGACATCGACAAAATTAAATGCAGACAATTCAGGTATGAGAGCAACGGAAGCACATTGATCAATGTCGGACAAATCCAGTGCGACGAGGCTGTCGTCATCTCTACGGGAGATGGAATTATTAATATGAATGTGGATGCTAAAGAAAAGGCTTATGTCGATATTAAAAGTCTGACTACTGCTAATATTACTGCCTGTTCAATGCTTTTGGAAGGTATTATTGAGACAAAAAAAGAGGTTAATATGAATATCGACACTAAAGTCCTCGACTTATCTGTGGTCGAAGGTAATGTTAATCTAAGTGGAAAAGCAGAAAAACAGAACATCAAAAAGGGAAGGCTCGCATTCGTCAATAATTCCCTGAAATAATTATTGTTGTTTTTTCAAACATGAAAATCACCCAAAAGTGGTTGTCTGGGTTTGTAGCTATCTCGGCCGCACAAATGACCGGCGAAGCACGGTCTCTAACTAAAAACTAAAATCTAAAAACTAAAGACTAAAAACTATCAAGCATACGAATGCATTCCGCCTAACACATAATTCACACCGAAATAGGTCATCAGAATCGTAAGGAAAGCAAAGGTCATGAACAGATGATAAACAAACGGACGGCGTAGGGAAGGAATACTGTTATCATGGACGGCTACCGCATAAACCATCAGTGTTATCAAAGCCCAGGTCTCTTTCGGATCCCAGCTCCAGTAGCTTCCCCATGAAACGTTTGCCCAAATGGCACCTATGAAGATGCCAAATCCTAAAAAGGTCAGAGAGGGATAAAGAAATAGTTGGGAAAGAACCTGAAGCGAACGAAGTTGTTCGCCGACGCCGGATGCGTTACGACCACGGATAAGACGGATCAGGACTCCAGTCAGTCCGCAGATAAAGGTCAAAGACAATAAGGCGTAGGCCATCATGATGATACTCACATGGATGGTCAATAAGGGTGAAGAGAGTACTGGCATCAGATGAGTGATTTGAGGATCCATCTGAGAAATATGGCTCACTAATAAGAAAAAACCGGAAAGCAGAAAACCGAACGTTAAAATAATCTGAAAACGACGGTATAGTAAAATAGCTACAAGCATTATCATCCACGCCATCACCAGCATCGTTTCATAACCGTTCGACATCGGAATGGTGCCACGGATTACCCAACGTAATATCAGGCAGGTTGTAAGACCCATGAAGCTGAGAAGCATTATGATGAATTGCAATATGACAGATATAGTGGGCTTGACTCCTTTTGAACTGATTATGGAATGTGTGGATGATTTGTTTGAACGCCGGCTTATTTGCCAAATTATATAAAAAAGACCCAGTAACCCCATGGTCAGGTTCAACATGAAAAGCACTGTCGCAAAAGGAATATCGTTATACAGATATTCGGCTGTCAGTCTCGCTGATGAGGGGATGGAATTGCCACCGTATGTGTATTGGTATTTTTTCAGACGGGAGAGCACGTCGCTTACTTCATCTTCTTTGTGCTTGCGAACGGATTCTTTCAACAATACGAATATGTTTTGCATATAGGCTTTCCGTTCCGCGTTTAAGTATGGTGGATAACTGTCTGTGGGACTATACCAGCTTGTCTCGCCATTATGGGTGTATGGAAATACTTTCAGAGGAGCGAAGGTGCGGATATCCATAATCAAACCCACTTTTTCGTCTAATTTCCCGATGCCTTCATGAAATTTGTCGCTGAGTCCATTATAATATTCCATCATATAAGGACCTAACAGATATCCGCCTTTGAATAAATCATCGATACTGCAATAACTGCCTATACCTAAACGCTCGCAAACTGACGAATTTTTCACTTTGATTATTCGCTCTTTTTTCCATTCATCATACCAGAACATGAAACCTGTCAGTACTTGCTCGGCACTGTAGCCGTTATAACGGCGTTTACCATAGAGTTTTTTGGTAAAGTCTAAAGCGTATGTCTGGACAGGGCAAACACGGTCGTTATATACCATAGTCAGTTTGCCGAAGGTGACTGCTATATCCTCAGATAATACTGGGGCTGCTGACGACAAATCGGTACTCATGATATATAATAATAGAATAAGCATGGTTTTGGGTGTGGAAGACAGCTGACGGATTATTACACGGTATTTTCCTTTGGGGTCAACCAATATCCATAACAGACCAATGAAAAGCAGGGCATATCCGATATAGGTTACAGGGATGCCGTAGGGATCACTGTTCAATGTCAGATAGGACCCTTCACCGTCTTCATCGTATGATGCCTGATAAAGACGGGTATTATGATGGCTGTAGATATGGTTCATCGAAACCTCGCCTTGAACGCTGTCTGTTTCACTTGTGTGGATGGTGAATCGAGATATATAGTCTTCGGCAGCATCTGTGCCGGCATGTTTTTTGATTGAGAATTCATCCAGACGGATGGAGAAGGGCAGCGGGGAGATGGATGTCTCACCTGAGGATGACTGGCATTCGTATGTATGGACTGACTCTCCTTTGCGAAGATGGACAAGGCCGTTTTTAGATGTCAGATGTGTGAGAAATGCACCAATCAGAATCACAATGAATGCAAGATGTAAGGTTATCATAGACAACCGGCGAACACGGCGTTTTAGTATGTAGAATACGCCGGCACCTACCAATAATGCCCATAGCACGCACATCCACCAGCTTCCATAAATATAGGATGAAACGAACATCGTACCATGATATTTCTCTATAATCGTCGCACTGCCCAGACATACGATTATCAATACATATAATATATATATAACCTTCTTCAACATCTCTTCCTTATTTGCGATGGATATGCAAATTTACAAATTATTATTCATAAAACCACCAGAACAACCCCTTTTGTTGTTCTGGTAGTCTTAATTGTTCGTTTTTCCGTCTGCTTTCATGTAAGCGGCAGTTGTCTGCCGCACAATAGTCCGGCGAAGCACGGACAGAATCTCGTCTTCTTATCTGAAAATCAAATTGAACGGATAAACTTAACAACGGCGTCACGGTCTTTTTTGCTCAGATTATAAAACTTTAAAGTCGAGTCGTAAGCGTCAGACTGTTTGCTGTAACCATGCCACATAATGGCCTCGATCTCATTACGTGCCCGACAGTCATGAAGACGGTCGTCTGCACCGGTAAGCAAGAGCGACAGACCGCGGCCCCATAAAGGTGTTGTGCGGCACCAACCGGTACGAATGTCGTTTTCCATATACAGACGGTGCTGAACCATGTCGGTATATGGCCATATCGTCTGATTCGGATATTTGGGCAGCATGTTGTTTGCGTCGGCTCCTATGCTGGCAGCGTAAGCGCGGATGCTCTTGTCAACCCAGTAGTTGTCGCTGCCGGTCTTCCATGAAGGACGGTGACAGTTTGTACAACCAATTTGGCTGAACACAGTCTTTCCACGCTGAACTTCGGCATCGTTAAGATTACGGGCGGCAGGAACGGCCAACCCGCGGTGCCATACCATGAAGTCATAATAATCACGGTCCGACATCTCCTCCTCGCCATTATAGGGAGCACCGTTGAGTAGATATTTCTCAAAGGTTTCAGACTTTGATGCGTTGTTCGTGCTTAATAACAGGTTTACCCGTTCGCTGATGCCTTCCTTTGTTCCGTCAGCATAATAGGGATAGAGTAGGGATGTCTTGTCGTTGCCGCGAGCCTGAATAAAAGAAATCCCGTCCTCGTCTTCTGACATGGCCTTTGCCCAAGCGGGGGTCGTGTAGAGATAATGACGGTCTGAACGGGTTACATTCGTGATGTTCCAGATGGCATTGGCACCTGCACCGTCTTGAAGAGAGGCACGGGTCATTGCGTAGGTGAATTTCTTGATGCGTTTCTCACCATCTGCTAAAGTATAGTAGGCTGTAGGGGCCCAGTCGTTCGAGGATTTATCCCAGATTCCTGGGTTCAAATCCACGAAAGCAGATTCTTTCTGATATTGGGCTTTCATTTCATCTGGGTCTATGGCATCTAACAGGCCTGTGCCATAAACACCAATGGTGCTCTCTAAACGTACCTCATAATCTGTGGGCTGAGGATTTGTGTTGAAAGCACTTTGGGGGATGGTTATTTCCGGATAGATGAGCGAATAGCTTTCACCGTCGGGAAATTGCATCGGAAGGCCGCTCGGCATCGATTTCACAGTCAGCCATTGCAAATCAATCTGATTCTCGTCGATTGGAGCTTTGAAGGGTTCCATGGCTTTCGTCTGAGGCATACCGGTCACCTCAGTGATATAGCTTGAAGCGGAGGTCGTATAGCGAACGCCGTCGGAGGTGTAGCCCTCAACTGGATGATAAACAACCAGCAGGTAGCCGTTCCCGAAATCATTGGCACGGTAACGGGTCATGCGCTTTCCATGTCCGTAGCTTGGATGACAGTAGATGCAGCTGTTGCGAACCCAAGCTGGTCCTAAACCCTTACGGGGAGCTTCTGTGAACGTGTAGAGATGTTCAAAGTTGTCCTCGCCTTTCTTGAAGTTCGCTTCTAAGCCAAGGCGGCTTACTGCTTCAGTAGGAGCCGAATAACTGGCATTGGTCGTGGTGCCTAACTCACCGCCTGGATACCATTCAGAGGCGGAGAACACGTCGTTTCCCTTGCCAAAGGCATTTTCAGCAGGTTCCAGATTCTCATTCGACGGATTATCATCATCAGAACAGGAAACCAACATGCTGAAAGAAACAACGCCTAACAATAGATACTGAATTGCTCTTTTCATAACCATATATATTTGTGTTTAAAACTCGCATTGCGCCCTGCATTTCTGCAGGTCGCAACACGGTGATTATTGTTTATTTAGTCTAAAAAAATAATCTCGTCTTCTTTCGTTATTTCGAAATCCATAGTAAATAACTAAAAACTAAAGACTAAAAACTAAAGACTAAAGACTAATCCTTCAGCTCGCTGTCTTCGTATGCCACACCCCATATTGTGCTTACATATTTCACGAATGGAGCTGGCATCGCGCCAATCTTTGCAATAGTATTGATATAGGCGTCTTCAACGGTGCGGCCACGGCTCGTCGAGTGATTCTCGAAAAACTTTGAGAAACTGTTGCTGCTTGATTTGCCGTTCAGGCTACCTAGCCAGATATTGCTGACAGATCGGATGTTGTCTTGGAAGTCGGTTATCGAATTGTGGCTGAACGGAGACTCAACATAGGATACATCGCCTGAAGAGAACGGATTGGCAATTTTGGCGTTTCCTACCTCGTCGGTGATTCCTACACAGCTGCCTTCATCGGCTGAGAGGAGTTGAGTCACAGCTGACACTACAGTCGGGAATGTGCTGACGCTTGTGTTGCCTGCTTGTTTCATGTTCTCACCGTATGAATAACCTTTGCTCGTCTCATATTCCAAACCGGCTGACTTGACCAGTTGCATTCTTGAAGCATTAGCGTCCGTTGCTCCTTCCCAGGCTACCTGAAGCTGACAGGTGCGCTCATAAAGAAGCTGGCAGATACGCTGGGCGTATGCTAATTCTGAAGCGCCGCTTACTTTCTCGAAGCCTTTATATGTGTCGTTTCCTTTGAATTCGTTTAGTTTACGGGGAGACCCGTTGCGGAATAAAATGAATTCAAGGGCGTGGAAACCAAGGATGCTGGCATCGTCAAGTTCCTCGTCGGTGAAGTCTGTGCGACCACTAGACAGATAGCTTACCAACAACGAACGGTTCAGTGGCCATGAGTCAATGGTCGGGTCAACATCAAAATCACTCGCTGCTCCACCTAAAAAGGCCTCACTGAGTTCCCAGTGACTGCGTGCTTTTTTGAAGTCTGAACATGCCTTGTCTATCGCACTCTGACTCAGTGTGTTCACATTCAGGCCTTGTAAGTTCTTTAACAATGACTCTGTGTCATCAGCCAGGTTTGTGTAGGTGGGAACAATCACATTATCAACATCGTTTGCGATAATGGATTTCAACTCACTCTCATATTCGCTGACTTTTGAACCGGAGATTGCGCTGTTTGCCTGAGTCAATGCATTTGCCAGTTCATTGCATGCGTCTATGGCTGCATTACCATACTTCTTGTCCTTGTAAACGTCCTCACCAGGATTGTTGTTTTCCTTCTTGTCGTCATCATCGCTACATGAGATTAAACCTAAATTGACAGTAAACAGTACTGCTGCTAATAATAAATACTTTTTCATTTTTTTAATTTATTTTAATGGGTTTATCTAATTTCTTTTTTTTCAATTAACGAAAGAACCCTTCATACGCTACACCGATACTGAACGACGGTTCATTATTATATTGATGGCGGAGGAAACGTTTGCTGTATTCGGCTTTTATCACGATATCTTTGATGGGAAAATAATTCAAACCGAATGCCATACGGTTTACTTTTGTGTAATCGTAAGCGGTTCCTTTTGTTTTTGAGGCGTAGGGATTATATGATTCGTAACGGCCAAAAACATAGAGTTTCTGGTTGTCTGCTTTCAGACAATCTATCTGGGAGAACAAATCGTAACCTGCTTCTATGCCTACTGCGTATGCATTTTGGCTGACAAACGCGGAGTGATGGTAGGGAGATTTTGAGTTCATACGGTTGTAGATGTACTTGAGCTCCTGAGCATCTCCTAAATAACCATAGTCTGCCTGACCGCGAACGATCCAGTTATGGGCTTGATAGGTGAAGTCCAAGGCACCAATGGCCACAGCTCCTTTATATTCAGCGTCTGTGCCGTTTTTGTTGTTGGGGTAGCTGTTGCCGATACTATGGCCATAATAGCCGCTCAGACCGACCCGAAGACCAGGGATGCCATAATAATCTATACGTAAAGCACCACCGTATTTGTTGGCTACATCAAACTCTAAAGCGGATGAGGCACCCTTGTGGATCCAGCCGGTATTTGTGAAATTATCTGCATTTAAGCCGGCTAGAAACTGTGCCTCATAACGGAACTGACCGCTCCGACCCCAAAAGCTGATACCTGTCTGATGCCATGTTGAGGGAAGTATGGTGTTCTCACCCTCAGGACGATACACGGTGAAGAAGTTCAAGGGCTCATGATGGGCGTTGTTTAAACCTACAGGTACTACTATATGACCCAGCTTAAGATTTGCACTTCGTGAGAAGCTTTTCTGAATCCAAAACTGCTCTAATTCAACTTCGCCGCCCTTCTCTGTCTCTTGCTCCCATTCACCACCTTCTTCATCTTCTTTTTCGTAGGAAACACCTGTTCCACCATGCTCAAATTCTATCTCCGTTCCAAAACTCCATCCTTTACCGAAGTCATAACCTAAATAAATCACGGCGTGGGGTATATCAAAACGGCCATGGCTCGGATCGTCTTTGTGATCTGCTGGAGAACTGTAACGGCTTACATGGTCACTGTAGAAATTACGTCCATATACAACCTCACCGTAACCTCCAACGCTCAGACGGTTACCCATGGCATGTCCCATCACGCTGTCGCCTGCATTCACTTGTGCTTCAATATTTACTGTCAGCAAAATACTTATAGCGAATAAAACATGTTTCTTAATCATCTTTCTCATTGTTTGCTTTGAATTGTTTTAATGTATATACCATTATTTATAATTACTTTTCTTTTCTATCGTCTTCACGCCTTCTAGTCTGCTTTTCTTCTTGCTTTCTTAATTTTTTGCAAAGTTACTTTATATTTTTTTGTACTACAATACTCAAAAAATGGTATTTATTTACCATGTCGGCGGCTTGATTGAGTATAAAATCACATTATTTCATCACGGACTACCAAAAAATTAGTATATTTGCACAATAATAGCATTTGCTTCTCCGTAGGCGATAGTTATGCCATCGCAAAAAAATAAATATATGAACAATCGTATTATAGAATCTGTCCCCAATTTCTCTACTTGTGAAATTAATGCAATCAACTCAATTGCTGACTCAATCAAATCAGTTAAAGGTGTAAAACTCTTGAATATTGATCCGGGGGAAGCAGCTAACAGAACTGTCTTTACTTTTGCTGGAAAGCCTGAAGATGTGGTTGAAGCTGCATTTCAAGCCGCTAATACTGCTGCCGATGTCATCGACATGCGTCAACATCATGGCACGCATCCTAGAATCGGTGCTACGGATGTTTTGCCGTTGGTGCCTGTTGAAGGGGTTTCTTTGCATGAATGTGCTGAAATGGCGAGGGGCTTGGCTAAAAGAATTGCGGATGAAATCGGTATTCCCTGTTATGCTTACGAAGCTGCCGCGTTTAAGCCGGAGAGAAAAAATTTAGCTGTTTGCAGGTCTGGAGAGTATGAGGCTGTAAAAGAAAAGTTACTGTCCGATAATAAAAAACCTGATTTCATGCCCCACGATTTCCCTTCTGATGGTACAATTCCTGATCGTGTGCTAAAAACCGGATGTACAGTGGTCGGAGCAAGGGATTTTCTCATTGCCGTGAATTTCAATCTTAATACCACTTCCACCGAAATTGCGACTGAAATAGCATGCGATGTCAGAGAAAAGGGCAGACCTGCCGTGGATGAAATCACAGGAGAACCCAAAACCGATCAGTTTGGAAAAAAAATCATGATACCAGGATCTCTCAAAACGGCAAAGGCCATCGGTTGGTTCATTAAGGAATATGGCATCGCACAGGTGTCAATGAACCTCACTAATATCAATGTCACTCCGCTTCATATTGCATTTGAAGAAGTGTCAAGATGTGCGGAAGCCAGAGGTGTAAAAGTTACGGGAACAGAAATCATTGGGCTCGTTCCTAAAAGGGTATTGGTGGAGGCTGGCAAATATTTCCTCAAAAAGCAGAATCTCGATGATAATATCACAGATAATCAGCTTATCCAATATGCCATCAGTCACATGGCGTTAGACGACCTCCGTCCTTTCGACACAAAACAAAAAATAATCGAATTCCTTCTGTAACTCCTTTGAATTGATTACCTTCTTCCAAAGTAAATACATATTCATTATTCACTTTTCAGAAAAAAAAGCCCCAAGTTCTTGTCCTGAAGAACTTGGGGAGCTTTTTTCATCTGATAAGCACTTTCTGTACTCTGCCGTCTCGTTTTCTGACGATATTCACGCCTTTCTGCAGATGTTGCAGACGAACACCGCTTAAGTCGTATATCTCTATGATTTCACCGCCAGCCGATTCTCTGTTTTCTATGAGATCTATAGCTGTGGACACTGGCACAGACTTGAGCTTACATTCAGCAATCAGATACTCGTCATAACCGCTGCTGTTGCTCTTATTGATAAAGCTGATGATGTATTTCCCGCTTTCATCAATAGTAAATGAAAGCTCATTCTCTTTTGCGGAACTGATGTTAGCACCACTGTTGCCATTGGCATTCGGACTGGATGTGTAGGTGGCTGAGGTTGCCACTACATTATCATTAGCATCAAGTATCTGAACTGCATATTTCGGATTGCTTTTCCAGGCGGCTACTGCGAAGGTCAGCTTATATTCTCCTTCATCTAAGTTCAGAGGATATGCCGACTGACGGCCGTATTCTGCACATACCTCACGCCAATAAAGGGCTTTGCCTTGATAGCCGGTGAAACCACTGAATGTACGGGCTCCAAAGCTGTATGAGTTCGGATAATCATGCACCTCGTTATTTTCCTGAACACAACGCCAGCCTGGTGGAAGGGTGCCGGCTAACACCGGACCGAAATCAAGCTCGTAGGCAACACTCGTGTCGGTGAATATCGGTATCAGCGTCACGTTGTCGTCGGGCATGGTGAACGTGTTGTCTGCATTCACCTCAATTCCACCGTGTACTACGGTCCAGCCTCTCAAGGCATAGCCCTCTTCTGGCTCTACGGACAGACTTATCTCTGTGCCTTCTGATGCCGTCTCGGTTGATGCTGTTACTGTCCCGTGTTCAACTTGCTGAACATTCACTTGGAACTGCTCGTCTTCAACATCCGACGGGCAGTAATAGATATTGTCTATATACATGTTCAGACCGTTGATGTTCGTGATGATGATGGTGTTGTTACCTTTTTTTAATTCTGTCTCAATGTTGGCAGTCTTCCATTCGTTATAAGCGGTCTTTGCAAGTTGAAGCGGATAGCGGGTGCCGTTCGCCGACAGGTTAATCCGACCGGCTTTAGCAGTGGACATGTAACGAATGCCTATACGGTAGTTTCCGCCAGTTTTCAGCGACTGAACATGGCGGAGAGAGCCTGATGTGTTGGTTCCCATGTCGGCAAAACCGTTGCCGGCATGACCCATCACATTTGGATACCATGTATATGGGTCGGTCACACAGCTCTTGATGTTCCTGAAATCCATGTCCTCTGCTTCTATCACTATCTTGCCGTGGAACTCCTCAGGCTGTTTCGGAAGATCGGCTGACAATGGGGTGGTGTCAACAACATCGGTCAATAGGTCGGTGCCTTTGCCTGTGCAGTTGATGGTGATGTCAACTGGACCATTGTGACGGACATTCAGGGTGAAAAGGGAGTCGGTCTCATTCCATACCTTACTTACGGTGCAGTTGGCGGAGGCACGTTTCTTATATGTGAAAGTGGGTTCACCTACACAACCTTTCACGTCGATTTTGTCTAACACTACACTTACAGTGTCCGAACGGTAGTTGTTTAGGTAGAAATCAATATGGTCTGCGTATTCATGCACAATTCCGCTGCTTAGTTTTCCCCAAGTCAAGGTCAGCTCGTAACAGCTGTTATATAAAAGGGGTATTGTGCCTTCAGCAGTTTTGTTTTTATTCATGTAGGTGTAAGGGGTGTAGGTGACTAGCTGGTTCTTATAGCGGTTCACATACAAATCGCCAGTGCTTACCTCTGGATAGTACTTGTTGAACTCAACCACTTTGCGTGCCTGTGAAGTCCAACGGCTTGCATAGTTAGATTTGTTTACCTTCAACGGAATGCTCTTTGCCAAGTCATCATATAGTTCAATACACACTGGAATGGCTCCATAACGGCCGGTTTTCTTGAAATAGCAGAAATTGTCCATCCACTGGCCGTTGCCACGGTTAAACGGGTCTGTCTGTTTGTAAAGACCGTCGTATAAATCGCCCCAAGCAGCATATTTCTGCTCGTCATTTCCGCTGCTTACATTATTAATCACAGCGATTTTCGTTTTGTTGACAACTTCCTCACGGGATGGAATATACATGGTGCCGTCGATTATTTTTCTGAACATGTCTATCCACGCATTGGTGAAGCCCGGGAAGCAGCCCCAGTTTCGGCGGGTGTATCCATCCACAGTCGAGTTGTTAAGATTCTGGAAGTCTGAGGTCCATATCAGCTCAGGACCATCCCATACGGCACCGCCGTTCACACAGGTTTGCTCCATCACAGTACCGATTCCAGCTGATTCGGGATATTTCTTACCGTGTCCCTCTCCCAAGAGGGCGTCAAGGGCTCCGTTCCAGCCACAGTTGTCGTAGCGGACACCATAATTCTTTGCTAAGCCGGAGATAAACGGAGAGAAGGTCACACTCTCATTGTTGTAAAAGCAGGAGGATGTGGTGTATTTATACAACCAAAGGATGGCGTCTGGATACTTTCGGCATGCATTTAGAAGGTCGCTGTTCCGCTTCATCATACCTACTGGATTCAAAAGGTGCGACCAGATATTTCCGCAGAAAGAGATAGTCAGAAAACCACCGTATTTATGGTGCATCGGTACCAACTTCGCAAATAAGGCGATTCGGGAAACCTGGCTGCTGGAACTCCGGTCGTTGGCCTCGTCAAAACCCCAGAATTGCTCTGCGTAGTTCCAGCCGAGGAAATTCGGATAGTTCTTGAAAAAATATTCGAAGGTCTCCAGGTCGTTGTCCTGGATGTGGGTGTGACCGCCACTAGCGGGCTGACAGGTGAACCACAATCCGTTGGCCTGACATACTGAACCCCATGACTTATAGGTCTTCACGGCGTTCTGGGGCATTTTATATACGTTCCGATCCTTGTCATACTGGCACGACAACGATAGGTTCATACACACGAATGGCTTCAAATCGTCTGGTATCAGGTTGATGATTTTCTGAGGATCGGCCTTGTTCCAGACATCAACATGGATAAGCCACAATGGATGACGGTTGTCAACCGGACGGCGTTGCTGAGAGAAAACACTGAATGATGCCGACAGCAATATTAACAGCATCAAAACTCGTTTAATGAAAAATGATTTCATGAGATTTTTATTTTTTTATCTTTTTGTTGATTGAACATCCTAAACATGAATCAATAAAATCTTAAATCTTAAATAATAAATCATAAATCGTAAATCATAAATCATAAATCGTAAATCATAAATTATTCTAGTCTTCTTTCTCTTTTTTTGCAAATTTACGTTTTTTTTATTTATAATGAATGTGTTCTTGTTACATGATTTTTCCCAACGATTACCCGTCCCCGTCTTTGTAACTTATTATAAAGTATGTGTAACATCTGAAATACAAAATTCATTCTATCATAGATGATACTTGATAAGAAATTGTTTACTTCTTTTGTGTGCTGCAACAGTCGAAGCCATTCCTAATCCTCTTCAATCAACCAAAAACTAAAATCTAAAAACTGAAAACTTTCATAATTATTAACAACTTTGAGAAATTTTGATTAACTTTGCATCAGAATTTAAAATTATGGAATATAAATCATTTTTGTACGACGACATCAAGGCGAATGTCCAGACCACTAGGTTCACAACAGGGAAAGGTCCAGATGAACTGCATGCGATTATCAATCTCATTCCCGACCTTTCTTCATTCGAAGTTCAGCTACAGCATATCTATGACGCGGAAAAGAGACTTCTAAAGGAAGATAGAATGGAAAACATGACGCTTGTCATGAAACGATATTTCCTTTCTGATGTGGCGAACCAGAAGCCATGCATGAATCCTGAGAATAAGTGTGCTTGTTCTTTCATACAACAGCCACCGCTCAATGGGACAAAAATAGGGGTATGGCTTTATTACATTGATAACGCAGAAATACATAATGACAATGGATCAATAGTGCTTGAGCATAATGGTTATACCCATATCTGGAATCTGGGAATGCAGTCAACCGAAGGTGGCTCATACGGGCAGACCAGAACACTGCTTGAAGAATATGAGGATAAGCTTGAGAGCATGGGCGCTAATATTGCCGAGAATTGTATTCGTACATGGTTCTTTGTAAGAGATGTCGATTTCCAATACACACCGATGGTGGCGGCTCGACGTGAGAATTTCGAGTTTCAAGGACTTACAAAAGATACACATTTCATTGCTTCTACTGGAATCTGTGGAGTCCCTGACTCTACAAAGGCGATTATACAATTTGGGGCATACGCCATAAAAGGTCTGAAACAGGGACAGCTCCAGCATATTCACGGACGTTCCCACCTGAATCCTACACATGAGTATGGTGTGACTTTTGAGAGAGGCACCACTGTGCACTACGGCGACAGAAATCATGTCATTATTTCGGGTACTGCATCTATTAATAACAAAGGAGAAGTGATGTATCCGGGAGATGTCATTAAACAGACGCATCGTATGTGGGAAAACGTGCAAGTGCTGCTCAATGAGGCGGGGGCTGACTATGAGAATGTAATGCAGCTCATCGTCTATCTTAGGGATATTGCTGATTTCAGTACTGTAAAGCCGATGTTTGATGAGAAATTCCCTAATCTCCCCAAAATATTCACCCTCGCACCGGTATGCAGGCCTCAATGGCTCATCGAAATGGAATGTGTCGCTCTTACAAATGCTGACTATCCCGATTTCAGGACATTCTGATTGACTTCTTGTCTTTGTCCCTCTTGATTTCTTTACTTCCCTGATTCTGATTCTTCATTTTTTCATTCTTCATTTCAAATGCGCTCAACGATTAAATATGCGGAACGTTGTCTCAAGGATGAGGCGCAGGCACTGCTCGATATCATTCCTACCCTCGATTCCAGCTTCGACAAGATGGTGGACCTCATTTATCACTGCAAAGGTCATGTGGTGTGCACAGGAGTAGGGAAGTCGGGGCATGTGGCGGCGAAGATGGCGGCTACTCTCTCAAGCACTGGCACACCTGCTTTTTATCTCAACACCCTTGATGCCTTCCATGGGGATCTCGGTATGATTACAACCGACGATGTGGTGATTATGCTGTCTAATTCTGGGAATACAGACGAACTGCTACGTATTATTCCTTATTTAATAGAGAGGTGCATTCCTGTGGCTAGTATGACTGGAGATGCCAATTCACTGCTTGCAAAGCATTCTTTTGTCCATCTGCTCGTGAAAGTGGAGAAGGAGGCATGTCCGCTTAACTTGGCACCCACATCATCTACTACGGCTGCTATGGCTATGGGCGATGCAATTGCGATTGCATTGATGGAAATTCGGAAGTTCAAAGCAAACGATTTTGCTATGTTTCATCCGGGGGGATATCTTGGGCATAAACTACTCACGCAGGTGAAGGATGTCATGTATAAGGATAACTTGCCTATCATACCAAAAGATATGCTTCTTGTTGATGCCATCATCAACATCAGCAAAGGGAAATTGGGATTGGGGGTTATTTTGGAGGATGACAAAGTTCAGGGGATTATTACAGACGGTGATATCCGAAGGGCGGTCGAGGATGCCAAAGACAACCTGCTCAACGTCAAAGTTGAGGATGTCATGACTAAAAATCCGAAAACTATCCATCCCGATGCCAAGCTCACGCAGATACAGTATATGTTCCGTAAGTTCAAAATCCACTCTTTGCTTGTCATCGACGACAACCATCATCTCATCGGCATCGTTGATTACTTCGCTATCATGAACTGAAATCTATTCTTCTTCCCTAGTACGTGGCGATATAATCGTCACATATAAAAATGTCTAATTCTATCCGTCTCTTACTTCTTTGTTCGTTTATCCTTTTCTTTTCCTGCGACAACGACCAGAAGAAACGCACAGAAGCACTTCGTCAAACTCGTAAGGAGCAAAAGGAAAAGCTGAATCAACGCGCCAATCAGCATTACGCTAATCTGGACCGTGAACTGGTTCAGAAAATGGTGGATGGAGAAAACAGCAAATGTCCGCAGGTTATGGGAGGCGGCATGATGATTACTGAGGTATCGCTTGAAGACAGCGTGATGGCCATTTATTGTGATTGTCAGAACCCGAATATGGTTAAGGCACTCAACAACGGGCTGAAGGATGATATCCGTCAAAGCATTCTTCTTTCTGTCTGCCAGAACGACGATGACGTGAAGAAGATGAAATTGCTGAAAAAAACGGACACTGGTATCGCGTATTACTTCTTGACACCAGATAAGAAGCAAAAACATCTGATTTACCTCAGCCCGGAAGAACTGCCGATGGGGATTCCATCCCAACAGACTGTGGATAGTATCACAAGAGTGATGTTCCTCAATAATCTCAACGCCGATTTGCCAGCAACCATAGGACAAGGGATGGTTCAGAAGAAAGCAAGCCTGGACGGCGATGACATCATTCTTATGATTGAATGCGATGAATCTGTCATCGACATGGACAAGCTTATCAACATGAACCGGCAGAACAAACAGGCGATGCTTGAAGCGATGCACTCCGACGAACAGGGCAGGGCATTCTTTAATGCTGTTAAAGGGCTGAATTGTAATATCATTTACCGATACTATGGTAATAACTCGAATAAAAAAACAGACATCAAATTCCTCAAAAACGAATTAAAATAAATGCTATAACAATGAAAAAAGTACTATTTCCCCTTTTTGTTCTGTTCTGCGTAATCACGAACATCAAGGCGCAGAGTCTCAAGTTCATGGAAGTTACCATGGGCAGTAAAACTGCTGATTTCCAGACCAAACTAAAAGAAAGTGGCTTCGATGACCCCGTCAAGCAAGGCACGGTTGATTTCTACAAAAACGGGCAGTTTGAGGATAAATCGGCGACCGTGGCGATTTACAATAACGACGCAGACAAAATCGCACGCATCGTGGTTTATATCGAAGTGGAGAATGATTCTGCCGCCAACGCACTCATCAAAGAACTTGGAGGACGTTTCTTGGCTCAAAACAAGGGCTATATTCTCAAGGACCTGTCACAAATGGGCAAAATCCTGCAGATCTTCTCCAAGAAAGACGACTACTCGGAATACATCGCCATTGAATTCACAGCAGGTGAACCCAAAATGAATGTACAGTTTATGCTCGCTCAATAATCATCCATCAAAAAAGTGTAGTTAGTCAACTACTATCTTCCTGACTAACTACACTTTTCACTATTCACTATTCATTTTTCACTAAACATCTTCTTCTTCATCCGAATAATCCATCGGCATGGTAGTGATGTCTTCTTCTTTAGCTTTCTCAAGGTGTACATCACCTGATTTGCTGATTTGAACATCTATATAATAACCATAACCGTCTGTGTCCTCAGGATCGCTGATGGTGGCAAGAAAATGAAATTTTGAACGGTCATCCCGCTTTGCATTGAAATAATTAAAGTCTGTCAGAGACATCTTCTTGTAGTCTTTCTCTGGCAACAGGCTCTTAAACGACTGTTTGGTGAATTCCTTGTGGAACAGGTTACTGCTGTCGCTACGTACTGTGAGTTTCACTCCGTTGTCATGGAATTCCAATCCGGAAAAACTCTTTACGGTCGGCAATGAGTCTATCTTATGTAATACAAAATGGAAACGGTAAACTGCATCCGAAATACGTACTGTGTCACTCACGTCTTTACGTGGCATGTCAACGATGGTGTCAACCACTTCTGGAGCTTCCCATGGTTCAAACTCCGGCTCCTCAGCTTTCTTTTTCTCACATGAACATGACATCAGCTGACAAACTATCACACTGACAACAGACAACAAACAATATCTTCTGATATGCATAAGTTTTTTTATTCTTTTTATCCTTGTTAAATAATTTTTCTACAAAATAAGCAATTATTAATGACATAAGCAATTCTTTTCAAAAAAAATGAATAATTCACGTGTTTATTTTGAAAAAAAGTTTTAACTTCGCACATTATTTCTATAGGGATGATACAGAAAAAGAAAAAAATAAAAAGAAATTGGCACACCCTGCAGGGACAGCCACTTACCGAGATGGATAAAATCATTCTCGACTGGCAGAACAAAGGGAAATTGGTGCCCAAAAGAGAGCTAATCAAGTCGAAAGAACAAATCGAGGGCATTAAGAGAGCTGGTGTTTTAAATACAGCCGTTCTTGACGAGGTCCAACGTATCATTGCTCCGGGTATCTCCACTGAGGAAATCAATACGGTTGTACATGAGTTTACTGTCAGCCATGGAGGCATCCCCGCACCACTCAATTATGAAGGATTCCCCAAAAGCGTTTGCACGAGCTTGAATGAAGTGGTCTGCCATGGTATTCCTGACCCTGACGAGATTCTTGAAGAAGGTGATATCATTAATGTTGATTGTACCACCATCCTCGACGGTTTTTTTGCTGACGCCTCCAGAATGTTTGTTATTGGAAAGACAACTCCACAGAAACAAAAAGTCGTGGATGTCGCAAAGGAATGTCTTGAAATTGGCATGAAAGCGGCGCATCCCTATTGCTTTGTGGGGGATATTGGATATGAAATCGCAAAACATGCACATAAAAATGGATTTTCTGTCGTAAGAGATCTCTGTGGACACGGAGTTGGGCTGGAATTCCATGAAGAGCCAGATGTCTTGCATTATGGTAAAAAAGGATCGGGTATGCTTCTTGTACCGGGCATGGTCTTCACTATCGAACCGATGATTAATATGGGCGACTGGCATGTTTTCATCGATGAAGACGATGGATGGACTGTTGTCTCTGAAGATGAGCTTCCAAGTGCTCAGTGGGAACATACTTTCCTCATGACCGAGTCCGGTCTCGAAATCCTCACCTATTAAGTGGAGACGCACTGTAGATTATTATTTGCAAAACTATCCTCCACGAGCCGCAGGATCGTTAACTCCCATTCCGAAGGTATTAACTCCCATTTTCTCAGAAAATTAATTTCCTGTTTTACTTCCAAATCTTGAATCAAATAAAAAGTAAAACGTCAATGTTAAATCGTAAATAGTTAATATTTTTAATTCGTGGATCAAAAAGACATATATATCCTTGGTATTGAATCTTCATGCGATGATACATCGGCGGCGGTTATCAAAAACGGCATTCTCCTGTCGAATGTCACCGCTTCTCAGGCTGTGCATGAGGCGTATGGAGGTGTTGTTCCGGAACTGGCTTCCAGAGCTCATCAGCAGAATATCGTGCCCGTGGTCGATTTGGCTGTCAAGAAAGCAGGTATCAATGTTGAGCAACTATCGGCGGTGGCTGTCACAAGAGGACCTGGCTTACTCGGAAGTCTGCTCGTCGGAGTCTCTTTTGCTAAAGGACTTGCTATTTCACTCGGGATTCCACTTATCGATGTAAATCACCTCCATGGACATGTGCTAGCACATTTCATCAAAGAAGAGAATGTCGATAAACCGACTCCTCGCTTCCCTTTCCTCTGCCTTCTTGTGAGCGGAGGCAACTCACAGATAATCAAAGTAAAAGCTTACAACGATATGGAAATCATCGGACAGACTATCGATGATGCCGCAGGTGAAGCCATTGACAAATGCTCGAAGGTCATGGGGATGGGATATCCGGGAGGACCGATTATCGACCGATTGGCTCGACAAGGTAATCCAAAAGCTTTCTCATTCTCCAAACCGCATATCAATGGCTATGACTATAGCTTCTCTGGTGTGAAAACATCTTTCCTCTATTCACTCAACAAATGGATGAAAGATGATCCTGATTTCATAAAAAAACATAAAGAAGATCTCGCGGCATCATTTGAGGCTACGATTGTGGACATCCTGATGGACAAGCTCTTGAAAGCGGCTAAGGATACGAGAATTCGTCAGGTTGCAGTTGCCGGAGGGGTCTCTGCGAACACTGCCCTCCGACAGGCGTTCCTTGATTATGCCGAGAAATATCATTGGAAGGTCTTCATTCCCAAATTCTCCTTTACTACTGATAATGCGGCGATGATTGCGATAACAGGCTATTTCAAATACCTGGACAAGGATTTCTGCCCCATTGATGCGCCAGCCTACGCCCGTATGGAAAAATAAAACCGTATCCTAAATAATCATTTATGGACTTAAAACTACTCCTCGATAAATTGAAACAGCTGAACATCACATTGGCTTCCGCAGAAAGTTGTACCGGGGGCAGGGTGGGAGCTGCGGTTACTGCCATCCCGGGCGCATCCGATGTCTATCAGGGTGGAGTCATTGCCTATCAGAACAAGGTAAAGACAGACTTGCTCGGTGTTAACCCGGAGGACATACTGCGCTATGATGTTGTCAGTCGGCAAGTAGCCGAGCAGATGGTTAAAGGGACTTGTAAACTCCTTAATGCAGATATTGGCGTGGCTACCACAGGATATGCCGGACCATCCACAGGAAATCCTGATATCCCGGTAGGCACCATTTGGATTGCTTGTGGTTCGAAAGATGAAGTCCTGACAAAACGTCTCTCACTCCAATTCGACAGAATACGCAATGTGGAAATAGCAACTGAAGAGATTTTCAAACTACTCGAATCCTTTGTTTTTGAATAATCACACAACCTCATAACTGTCCAACTCCATAACTGTCCAACTCCATAACTATCCAACCCCATAACCGTCCAACCGCATAATAGTCCAACCGCAAAATGAAAGAAGAACATTTTTTTTATGCACCTCAAGCCAAAGAAAATCCTTTTCTTCCTGAAGAGGAATTAATTCATGCAGTCAGGGTGCTAAGATTGGCTAAAGGGGACAAAATTCATCTGATGAACGGCATGGGGTCATTTTTTGACGCAATTATTGTCGATTCCTCAAAGAAATTTTGTAAATTTGAACTCGTAAACGAAATAAAGCACCAGAGAACAACTCAAAAGTGGATTCATCTGGCGCTTGCACCCACTAAAAATATCGACCGGACAGAGTGGTTCGTGGAAAAGGCTGTGGAAATCGGTGTGGATGAAATTTCTTTTCTAAATACCGAGTTTTCGGAAAGAAAAAAGGTCAATACCGACAGAATGGAGAAAATCTCCATCGCCGCGATGAAGCAAAGCAGAAAGCCTTTCAAAACGATTATTAACCCTTTGACCGATTTCAATAACTTTATTAATAGCGTAAAGGAAGAAAAGAAGTTTATTTGTCATTGCTATGGATCTGATAATCAAATCGTGCTTAAGGAGAAGGCTCTTTTGAGGGAGTCTCTCTCTACAGATGATAAAGCATTGGTGTTGATAGGACCAGAAGGGGATTTTAGCATCAAGGAGGTAGTTATCGCCGAAAAACATGGATTTCTTCCTGTCAGCCTCGGCGACAGCAGACTCAGGACAGAGACGGCGGCACTTGTGGCTGTCCACATCATGAATCTTTTCACATAGACATTATTCTAAGACAGTCCACAAATCCAGCTGTCATCATCTTTTTAAGAACTTCAGAAACATCAGTTAAAAACAAACAAATAACAAGATAAATTGTAAATTGTAAATAGTAAATCGTAAATTATTTATTATGAAAACGTTAAAGTATTACGTGTTGATAATGTTCACATGCCTTGTTTTTGCCGCATGTACGAACAATGAATATCAGATTGTTATCCCTAAGGATGCAAGTGTCGTGGTTTCTTTCAATTTGAAGGAGCTGCTTGCTGATGTTGATATTCCTGAAAAAGATATGGACAATCTCAAATCGTTGATGGGAGCGGTGTTCAACGGACAGGACAAGGACAAAATTAACGAGATGGTTTCCGGGGATGCATCTGCTGGAATTGACTTCTCTGAGCCGATTTATGCTTTCGTGTCTGAAGACAACATGTTCGGACTTTCCATGAAGGTGAGCAGCGACGACGATTTAGACAACTTATTTGAGATTCTGGACAGACAACATTTATGTGATAAGCCAAAAGAAAAAGACGGTTTCAGATGGACTACCATTATCGATGATTTCCAGGTGGCTTATAATGGCAACACTTTGCTGATTTGCGGAGGTGTGAATGAGAAAGGCATGAAAAAGATGTTTGACAATGACGAGGAAAACAGTTTTATGGCTACTCCTAATTTTGAGAAGATGGAGGCTAATAAAGCACCTGTTCAGATATTCACCAGCTTGAAGAATTTCCAGGAAAATGATTTGACTTTCCTGACTGAATTACTCCCAGAAGGGGTAAAGGCGGCGGATGTAAACTTGCTTACCAGTTTAGTGCTGAATAAGGGGCAGGCTGATATCAATGGAGAGCTTTTCAGTAATAATGAGAAGACGCAGAACCTTCTTGTTGATGCAGATAAGAATTTTAAGAAAATCAATGGCGATTTTATAAAGGCACCAGAAAACTTCTTACTTTGGATGGGAGCGGGTATGAAAGGTGAGGAAGCTTTGAAGAAATTGAAGAGTATGGACGACACGAATGGACTACTTATGATGATGGACAGAGCAATTGACATTCAGAAAATCATCAAGTCTATTGATGGAGACATGACCATCGTTATTCCTGAACTGCCAAATGATGAACCAACAAGTTTTGTCTTAATGGCTAAAACTGCCAATACTGATTTCCTTAAGGATGTAAACTATTGGCAGGAGCAGATGAAAGACTGGAACCTGAAAATGACAGAAAACGACAAGAACAGCTATACGCTTTTCCTCGACGACGATTTTAGTCTGAATTGGGGCGTGGATAACAAGAATGTCTTCTTCTCATCTCCAAACACCGACTACAAAAAAACGTTTGCTGAAACAAATGCAATACTAGACGAACAGGCTGCTGATATCAAGAATTCCATTTTCTATGTTTGTCTCAATCTCATGCCTGTATATCAGAAGTTTAATTCCTATATGGATAGCGAGTTCGACAAAGAGACAAAGGACTTGGTGAAAGATATTGAATTCCCCTTCGACAAGGTTGTCTTTAAAGCAAACAACGCGCATAGTTGTTCACTCTCTTTCTCTTTGAAAAATAAAGAACAAGGGGTTTTAAATGCATTATTTGACTTCTATACTAAAATGAGCGGACTCATGATGAAGACCTTAATGAATTAGAAATATCTCTTCTCTTAATACTACCATCATGAACATAATATCGCTTGTCAATACCATACCGGAGGTGTTTGCATCAGTCGAGGATTTGAATAGCGAAGTCTGGAGACAACAGATTCAACTCGAAAAAGGATGCAATTATCTCTTTGAAGCCAATTCCGGCACTGGCAAGTCATCTCTTCTGAGCTATCTCTATGGCTTCAGAAGGGATTATCAGGGACAAATTCTTTTCGATGATGTCGATATTAGCTCGTTCAATATCAAAAAATGGACGGATATCAGAAAGAAAACACTTTCACTTCTTTGGCAGGAGCTACGACTTTTCCCTGAGCTCACTGCCTGGGAGAATGTGGTTATAAAAAACAACATCACGAAATTCCAGAATAAGAAAACTATTGAGACCTGGTTTGAACAATTGGGTATCGATGATAAACGGGAGGCTATTGTCGATAAGATGTCGTTCGGACAGCAGCAGAGGGTCGCGCTTATTAGGGCTTTATGCCAGCCTTTTGATTTTATCATGGTGGATGAGCCAATCAGTCACCTTGATTCCATGAATGCGGATGTTATGGCTGAGATTATCTCTGCCGAAGCTAAACGGCAAGGGGCGGCCGTCATCGTCACCAGCATCGGAAAAAGACTTGAATTACAGTATGATCATATCTTCAAACTCTAAGAATAGGTTTTTCGGGAATTTGTGTGGTGAGTGATAATGTAATCAACAGATGATTAGAGTCTTTCTAAATCTTTTCATGCCATTTATGACATATCTTATATAATAATTATTATTCACCCCTTCAACCCCCAAAAACTAAAAACTAAAGAATAAAAACTAATTATGTCCCTTATTTGGAAATTACTTCGTCAGCATATCAGCATTCCACAATTTGTCGGTTTTTTCTTCGCAAATGTTATCGGAATGGCAATCATACTACTCGGCATTCAGTTTTATAACGACATGAATGCAGTCTATTCCAGTGAAGACAGCTTTATGAGGGAAGATTATATGATTGTCAATAAGGAAGTTAGTATGCTCAATTCTATCTTCGGAAACGACAACACCTTTTCTCAAGAGGAAATCGACAATATTAAAGAACAACCATTTGTTGAAAAAATGGGCGTTTTCACACCATCCCAGTTCGTTGTTAAGGCTGGGTTTGACATTCAGGGAGTTGCACGATTCTCAACCGACTTGTTTTTTGAGTCTGTACCTGATGATTTCGTCGATGTCGATAAGGAGGGGTGGATTTTTAATCCTGAAGACAACACCATTCCTATTATCATCCCAAAATACTATCTTGACCTCTATAATTTTGGATTTGCGCAAAGCAGAAATATGCCTGCTATGACTGAGGGAATACTTGAGGCGATTAAAATTGACATCACAGCGAGGGGTAATCAGGATGAGCAGATATATAAAGGACATATTTTCGGATTCTCAAACAGAATTAATACGATTCTCGTGCCACAGAAATTTTTGGAATATGCCAACAAACGCTTTGCGGAAAAGCAGGAGAACAAGGTGGTGAGAGTAATTATGCAAGTAGATAACCCTACTGACGAGAATATTAAGACTTTCCTTGAGGATCATAAGTATGTAACCGATGAGGATAAACTTGATGCGTCTAAAACGAATTATCTACTTAAAGTGGTACTTTCAATAGTGTTGCTTGTTGGTTTGATTATCAGTGTTTTGGCTTTCTTTATCCTAATGCTCAGCATCTATCTGTTGGTAGAGAAAAACAGTGAGAAACTGCAGAACCTTATGATTATCGGATATTCACCGGCTAAGGTGGCAAGGCCTTATCAGATTCTGACCGTTATCCTTAATGTAATTGTTGCATTGATTGCTGTGATGCTTGTTTTCTTTATGAGAAAATGGTATATGAATTTATTCGAGAATTTCTTCCCGAATATGGAAGTACCCTCTTTTATGCCTACTTGGATTATGGTTATTGGTATCTGCATCTTTTTTTCTGTCATTAATTTCTTTGTCATCAAAAGAAAGGTCCTTTCTGTATGGGCAAAAAAATAGTTTTTGCTGGGACCGCCATATTCTCGGCTGCATTTTGCTAGGTTCTATTCGGCATTTTGCTAGATTCTGTCCGTTATTTTGCAATGTTCAGTTCCTCATTTTGCTGTGTTCAGTTCATTATTTAGCTATGAGCGGTTCGGTATATTGCGTTGTCAACGCAACCTCTTCTTTTAGCTGAAAGCGTCACCGGATCGGTGGCATCAAAAAATAATTAATAATGCTCAATCAACTCATAAATTTATATAAGGAGTCCTTTGGCTCTGCTCCCCGTGATGTTTCCTTACTTAAAGCAGCTGGAAGCAACCGCCAATATTATAGATTATTTTCGGAGTCAGATAACAAACCGTCGATTATTGGCGTGATTGGTACTTCGGCTGAAGAAAATAAATCATTCTACACGCTGGCAAAGCTTTTTGCCGAACAGCAACTGAATGTCCCTGCTGTATATGCTATCTCCGATGATGCTGCCTGCTATCTTCAGGAGGACCTTGGAGATTTGTCGCTCTTTGATTATATCCGAAAGGGGAGGGAGAATGGTGGCAACTATAACGAGGATGAGAGAATGGCTGTCGAAAGCGTTATCAGAGAATTGCCTGCTCTGCAAATGAAAATGTATTCTCCTGAGGTTTTTAAGCATTGCTATCCCATGGAATCTATGGATAAGCAAAGCATTATGTTCGACCTCAATTATTTCAAATATTGTTTTCTGAAATTGAAAGGTCTTGAGTTTAATGAGGTCAGATTGCAGGAGGATTTCGAACGCCTGTCAAGCCACTTGCTTGATGTCAGTGAATACGGTTTCCAATACCGTGATTTCCAGGCAAGAAACGTGATGATGAAAAGTGGTCATAACTATTATATTGATTTCCAGGGGGGAAGAAGGGGACCAGTGTATTACGACCTGGCGTCTTTTTTATGGCAGGCATCATCACAATTTTTGGACACTTTCAGAGAACAGATGATAGAGGCATATTTACAGGAATTGCAGTCTTTCATCAAGGTGGATAAGGAAGTTTTTAAGAGGAAACTGTTACTT
>JAEEGI010005242.1_pt1 | contig 29912 bp, 21 predicted proteins | sample 8958751 | NCBI WGS metagenome assembly JAEEGI01 (sample SAMN16246545, study PRJNA631951) | gut metagenome | biome: gut microbiome; feature: rumen; material: KS-attached | host: Bos | place: Iran: Karaj | collected 2018-10 | reverse complement strand
GTATGGGAAGATGAAAGAGATATCGGGGGGCCGCTGCTAACGGCATGGGCATACGGATATCAACTGGATGTCAGATATAAAGGTGCATATATTGAGAAACCTGATTTTTGGGAAGATGAAGAATAGGATCATATCACTGACAGTTGCGTTGGTGCTTGCCATGAGCGCCTTTGCCGTGAGTTTCGAGACTGACCGCACATGGTATCTTGCCGGTGAGGCGATGAAGGTGAGCGTGACGGCCGACGATGCCCTGATTGTCTACGCTGAACTGTGCGACGTGAACAGGTTGGCGGCCGGTACCGTGATCCGTCTGAAGGGACATAATGGGGAGGGAATCGTTGAACTGCCTTCCCATCTCCATAGCGGCTATTATATGCTGTCGGTCTATGCCCGCCACCACACGCAGGCATCAAGCCGCCTTGTCGCCATCGTCAATCCTCTTCGCAAGAGTCCAGAAGACGATATCAGATGGGAGCCCAGTGAAGGTAGAACTAAGAGTGAAGAATTAAGAACTAAGAACTCTTCACTCTTCACTCTTAATTCTCAGGTCAAAGAGACGGAGGGCCATATCATCCAGGCGCGTGTTCAGAATGTCTATGACGGTCATGCGTTCAAGGGCAGTCAGATCCGTCCTTCCCTCAGTATCATCGGGAAGCAGATACATTATTTCGAGGGAAAGATGGTCAACGACTCCATTGCCGTCTTCTACACCTTCGGCATCCATGGCAAGCTGCCGCTCGTGCTCTCTGCTGCGTCGTCCACAGGCGTGAGTCTGCCGATAGAGATGATGAGTCCGTTTGCCACCCTGCTCCCTAAGGAGCTCCCGCACCTCGTGTTCCATTACAACCGCAGCGAGGTGGAAGCCCGTTCGCTTGACATGCAGCGGCACCAGATAGCTATCACACCGGCCAAACGTGAACTGCAGCTGGGCGAGTCTGACGATGCCAATGCTGAGGATGTGGTGCCGTTGGATTATGACGACAGCGTGTTCGGTACCAGACCCGAACTGAGCTATAACCTTGACGAATACCGTCAGTTCCTTACGGTCAGGGAGGTGCTGTTTGAATATGTGAACTGCGTAAGGAGCAGAAAGACCGACGGCGTACCACAGCTGTTCGTCCGTAAAGAGCAGGAACACTTCAACAGTTCATGGCCGGCGATGGTACTGATCGACGACATGCCGGTCATCGACATAGAGCGCCTCCTGAACTATGACGCCCGCCGAATCCACTATATCAACATCTACGGCGGCCAGTACACCTTTGGTAATGGCATCTATAACGGCATCCTGTCGTTCGTGACACGTTCCGGGCAGCTCACCAATTACCCCATCGAGCCCAACGCGCAGTATCTCGTGTATGAATTCCCTCAGTAAAGCAGACGATGCACAGCAATAAGTACAAATACGTGTCGATAGTGAGTGCGGCGGCGGTGCTGCTGTTGCTGGGCATCTATATGTGGATGACCTACCGTTCGGTGACGAAGGACATTGAGGAGCGGGCCAGTGCACAGCTCACATGGGCTATGTTCTACGAGAGCTATACCCGTGCCGACCTTGTGACGGCGGGTGATACGCTGAGTCTGCCGGAGGCGCGCGGCAATCTGTCGCTGGTCTCGTCGGTAGAGGGCATGAACGATGTGCTGAGCCGGAAATACCACTCTGAGATATCGCTCGATACGGTGGCGATGTATGTCGACTCGCTGCTGAGTGTGGTGGGGATCAACCGCGACGTCACGGTGCAGCTCCTCGCTCCGCCCGACGAGGTGGTGAGGCAGAATAACGACAGACGGTCGAGCTGGTCGCTGATGACGAAGCCGGTGAGCATCCGTCGCGACGGGTCGAGAGCCATCCGTCTGGCACTGAACAATCCCTATCCGGAACTGGCCCGCAGGCTGAGTCCGCTTTTCCTGATCAGTGCCATCATCCTGGGCTTCTTCGCCATCATCATCATCCAGCTTCTTCGCTTCATCACCGAACAGGAGCAGATGACGGAACTGAGGAACGACTTCTCGTATGCGATGGTGCACGACATGAAGTCGCCCCTGAGCTCAATCATCATGGGCGCCCACTTCCTGCACAGCGGAAAGGTGGACGACAAACCGCAGATAAAGGAGAAATACTACAGCATCATCGAGGAAGAGGCCGAGCACCTGCTGGCACTCGTGAACAAGCTGCTGACCATCTCGAAGCTGGAGAACAGGAAACTGATCCTGAACAAGCACGAGATGGATCTGGAACCCATCATCAACGACCTTGTGGAGAAGGCCAAGGCGAAGGCGACAAAGCCCATCGAGGTGACTATCCGTTTAGAGGTGCAACAGGTGATGGCCGATGAGCAGTATCTTACCGAGGCTATCGCCAACCTCATCGACAACGCCGTCAAGTACTCGAAGGATGAGATCGGGATTGAGATCAAGACGTGGGATACTGACAAGCACGTGCTGCTGAAGGTGCGCGACAACGGCATCGGTATGACGAAGGAGGAGCAACAGGTGATCTTCGACAAGTTCGGACGGGCGGCTATCCACGAGAAGAACCGCACGGGCGGTGTCTCGGGCTTCGGCCTGGGGCTGAACTACGTGGACCAAGTGATGCAGGCCCACGGTGGCAAAGTCACCGTCGCGAGCGAGAAAGACAAGTTTTCGGAATTTACACTATTCATTCCAAAATAAAAAGACCACGAATTACACTAATTACACTAATTATTCTGCGCGCAGCAAAATTCGTGAAATTAGTGAAATTCGTGGTTTAAGAAAAAGAAAAGATATGATTAAATTATTGTTAGTGGAAGACGATGCATCGCTGGCCTATATCGAGAAGACAGGGCTGGAGGATATTATTGGCGGCTACGAGGTGACGACCGCTGCCAACGGTAAGGAAGGTGTGAAGGCCTGGGAGGAGACCCATCCCGACGTGATTATCTCCGACATCGACATGCCGGTGATGAACGGCTTTGAGATGGTGGAGCGCATCCGCGAGACCGACCAGAACGTGATCATCATCTTCACCTCGGCGCTGACGTCGCCCAACGATGTGAAGGCGGGCTATCGCCTCGGCATCAACAACTATGTTAAGAAACCCTTCGTGCCCGAAGAGCTCGACGCCCATATCCAGGCGCTGATGAAGATGCGGGGTGGGGCGAAGACCGAAAAAGAGATAAGCCACTATAAACTGGGTAAATATACCCTCGATGCCGACCACGCCACATTGCGTAATGACGAGACGGGTGTTTCGCAGACGATGACGCAGCGTGAGGCGCAGATACTGGCCATCCTCGCCGACAACAAGAATAACGTGGTGCGCCGTGAGGCCATCCTCAGCCGCTTCTGGAATACGGAGGATGACTATTTCGCTTCGCGCTCACTGGATGTCTTCGTGAACAAGCTCCGGAAGCTCCTCGCCGATGAATCGCGCATCACGCTCAAAACGGTCAGGGGCATCGGACTGCAATTGATAGTCAATCAATAGGTTTGTACGGTTCCATCGTCTGGATGGCGATGACGGCGCCGGGAACGATGAGGACGGCGGCGATGAAGAAAAACCATGCCGGAATTGTCACACCGATGAGCAGGATGATGATCAGCCAATAGAAGAAATCACTGATGATAATGGGAACGACACTACGGCAATAGTCGTAGAGATAGCCCTGGATCATCACCGCCATTGCGGAAGGAATGGCCAGAACGGGGTTGCTGAAGCTGGCCGATAACAGACCGATGATGAGGCCGAACACCGGGACGATGATCTGTGGCCGGTGCTTCCACTCGAGCAACTCACGCATGATACCACCATATAGAATCAGGTCTGCCGTGCCCTCGATGAAGGTCATGCCGATCAAAGAGAGGACGGGATGCTTGGCCATCCATTCAAACGACTCGCGCAGGGCTTCATCGTTGCTGAAGAAGGGGTCGGAGATGGTGCAGTAGAGCAGTCCCATACCCAACATCGCCATACCGATGTTTCCAATGACCCTTGCGCGTTTCTCCTTGGGAATGAGGCTCATGCGGCCCATGGTGTAGCTGGCGAAACGCATGCGGAGGAACACGATCTGCAGGATGACACAGGCAATGCTGAGGATGCACATGCCGATGGCGAAGTAGAAGTCAGAGGGATTCCATGTGGCATTGGTGTCGCCATGGAAGCCGTCGATAAAGCCCTCAATGAAGCTGCCTGCGAAGCCCAAAGCGGCGCCACAGACGAACATCACGACCAGGACAATACCCAGCGAGAGTAACAGATACATCAATGCTTTTCTCATCTCGGGTGCAAAGGTACGCATTTTTCACAGAAAGCCCCACAAAAACTACGTTATCTTTAGGTTAAAAAATACAACCACGAATTACACGAATTAAACTAATTATTTTGTACGCATTATTTTGTGCGCAGCAAAATTCGTGAAATTCGTGTAATTCGTGGTCTAAAATAAATTTAGTTGATCAGGAAGATCTTCGTCTTGCCCTTGAACGTGGCCTTGATGGTGGCGCGGCCCTCTACGATTGGACTGATGTCGAACTTCACGCCGTTAGGCGCATCCGACGTCGCCTTCAGCTTCGAACCGGCATCCAGCGGCGCATAGAGCTGGTAGCGGATCTGGTCGGGATAGCCGTTCTGATTGGTGAAACGCACAGGCGTTGAAGGAATCGTCAGCGGCTTGCCGTCGCAGGTGATGGTCACCTTTGGCACATCGGGAGCCTTACAGATATTAGGCATGGCTTTGCCAAAGCCTATGCCGTGGAGGTCGTAGAGTCCCTGCGGACGCTGTGGCTGCTGTGGTCCACGACGGCCCCATTGTCCTTGGGGCTGCTGTGGCTGTTGCACCTCGGGTCCCTCGGTGACGAGATAGATGGCATGCTTACCGGTGAGCCCTTCGACATCAGGCACTTTGAAAACGAAGCCTGTAGGCTGGCTGGGTAAATCGGCTGTTACGATGAGGGTGGCAATCTCCTTGCCCTTCCACGGGTCGTCTAGTAGTACGTGAATCTTAAAGTCGCCACGGCCACTGGGGGTGAGTTGTAGGGTAAGTGTCGTACCGTCGCCCAGTTTCGTTCCCTCGAAGGCCTTGCAACCCTTGGTGTCCTGAGCCAGACCACCAAAGCCGAAGTACTTGAAGCCGATGATACCACCGTTCTTGATGCCGGCGAGGTCCATTGAGTTGTTCCACACGTCGTGGTTGTCCTGCATCCAGTCATTAGAGCCGGGACCATACACGAAGCAGGCATAACCAGCGCTATAGTAAGCGTAAGGCGGCAGACCGAAGATCTGGAAACCCTCACTGGTCACCTCGGCACCTGTGTATTCATTGCCATCGCTGGCCTTTGCCGTCCAGACATTATCCTTAGCATAGGGGTCGTAACCGGTGATTTTCACCACGCCGCCCTTGGCCACGGGCTTCTTGTCCCAGGTGATCTTCACCGGTGCCACCATCGACTGACGGGCATTGCCGAAACCACGTGGCGGACGGTGATAGAACACATACCACTGGCCGTTGATTTCCTGAATGGAGCCGTGGGTGTTGTGACCGAAGTTGGTGGTGATGAGCTTAGAGCCATCCTGACCTACGACGACACCGCGGGAGTCTACCAACACACCTCCTGAGCGCCAAGGACCTAAAGGCGAGTCTCCAAAGGCATAGCGCAGGGCGGAGTTGGTATTGCCAAGACCGTATTCCTTGCCGCTATAGCCAGAGAATACCATCACGTACTTATTTCCCACCTGACGGATGCTGGAAGCCTCGAAGAAATTGAAGTCGAGCGGATTCTGTCCGGCATAGAGAGCCTTGTATTCGCTACCGGCTCTATCGAGCAGACGACCGTCGGCACTGCTGGCGGGGATGAACGGGTCGATGGGCTCCGTGCCCTCGCGCTTCGAGTACATCGTCTTCTGATCGAGCTCAACAGCCGTAGAATGTTGGAAACCGTAGAACACATAAGCACGGAAACCGATGTCATAGTCCTTATCCTTCTTGTCGGTGATGGTCTCGATGAACACCGAGGGGTCGAAGTCGATCAACGAGCCGGGCAGACACTGACGACCATCCTCCGTGAGGTTGATGGGGGTGAAGGGACCATCAGGACGATCGCCCTTACATACCATCGGCGTACGACGCCAGCCGCGGCTGTGGGGATAGAGGTAGTAGGTCTTCTTGCCAGTAGCCCTGTCCTTCACTTCCACGAGGTCGGGGGCATACATCGTGTCCCACTGTCCGTCGACAAACCAAGTGAAGATTGGGCCTTCGTCGCGCCACTGACTCAGATCCTCAACGGGAGCTGACCACATACGAATGTCGGGGCCGCAATAGGCGGAGTAGTTCACGTCGTGCGAGCCGATGATGTAGGCACGCAACTTGCCGGGATGGTCGGGATCCTCAAATACACGGGGTTCGCCATCGGGCACATGCTCCCACAGAGGGAGATAGGGGTTCTGAGCGTTGACAGCCATTGCCGTACACGCCAGGAAACAGAAAAAAAGAAGTCTTTTCATTATTGATGAAGTTTTAGTTGATAACAATTTGTTCGCAAATATACGAAAAGTTTATAGTTTATAGTTTATAGTTTATAGTTTTTTTGTATCTTTGCAACATAAACGAATAAAAGTGATACAAATATGAAATACTTTCGCCTTTTACTATTCACTATCCACTGTTTACTATTCACTGTCTACGCTTCAGCAGCTGATTACAATATCGTGAACTATGGCGCCAAATCTGATACAACCATACTGAGTACAAAAGCTATTCAACAGGCTATCGACGACTGCTCCAAGGCTGGTGGCGGACGTGTGGTGGTGCCTGCAGGACAATATAAGATAGGTACGATTATTCTGAAATCGGATGTGCATCTTTATCTAGAGCATGGTGCCACGCTCTATGGCAGTACAGATGTGAACGACTACCGGCCAATGAAATCGGACTATGTCTCGTTGCGCACGCAGACCAACACAATTCAACTGCTCTATGCCGACAAGGTGAGGAATGTGGTCATCGACGGCTATGGAACGATTGATGGTCGCGGGCGCGCTTTCAAGAAACTGTCGTGGAATGATGAGGGTATCACCAGGCCGCATCTGTTGCGATTTATCCAAGGCGAGGACATCACCGTGAGGAATATCACCTTGAAGAACAGCGGTTGCTGGATGCAGCATTATCTGGCTTGCGACCGTTTGAAGATAGAGAGTGTCAAGGTGTTCAACCGCAATAACTACAACAACGACGCTCTCGACTTGGATGGTTGCCACGATGTGATTGTGCAGGGGATGATGGCTGATAGCGACGATGATGCCATCACGTTGAAAAGCACCTCGCCCAGACTCTGTGAGAATGTCCGTATAGCGGATTGCGTGGTGTCGAGTCATTGCAATGCCGTGAAATTGGGGACTGAGACGAATGGTGGTTTCCGAAACATCAACATCTCTGGTATCGTAGTCAAGCCCAGCAGCGATCAGAAGGAGAAGTTCTTCGGACAGTGGAGGGGCACGTCGGCTCTCTCACTGGAAATCGTCGATGGCGGTGTGATGGAGAATGTGAACGTGTCGGACTTCACCGTCGAGGGTACGGAATCACCCATCTTCATCCGCTTAGGCAATCGTGGAAGAGGCTATAAACTGAGGGAATCTGCGAAAGGACTGAGTGGTAAAGGCAATGACGACACGATTACCGAACTGATTCCCATCGATCATGTGGGCAGCATCGATGGCGTGCATCTCAGCAATATCCATATCCGCAATGCGGGCGCTGTGGGCTGTTCCATCACGGGCCTGCCCGGTCATCCGGTCAAGAATATCTGGCTCTCGAATATCACATTGCATCACAAGGGTGGGGTGAAGGCAGCTGACCTTGCGGCTATCAACGACACCATCAGGGATGAGAAGGAGAAGGCCTATCCGGAGGCGACGATGTGGGGCAACCTGCCTGCCAAGGGCTTTTTCGTCCGCCATGCCCGCAACGTGGTGTTCGACGCCGTCCAGATACAGACGGAGCAGCCCGATGTGAGGCCTGACTTCGTTCGTGACGACTACGACCATCAGCCTTCTTCACTATCCTTTTCCTGGGGCGACTTGGGCAATGGCTTCTACAAGAATCCTGTGCTGAATGCCGACTTCTCCGACCCCGATGTCATTCGCGTGGGCGCGAAATATTATATGGTGGCGTCCGACTTCCACTTTTTAGGCATGCAGGTGCTGGAGTCGGAAGATATGGTCAATTGGCGCTATATCAGTCAGATCTACCGTCGCTTCGATGAGCCGGGCTGGGATAGTAACCGGCATTATGCCGGTGGGTCTTGGGCACCTGCCATCCGTTATCATAACGGCCTCTACTATGTGTATTTTTGTACTCCTGACGAGGGACTCTATATGAGCACGGCTCAGGATCCCCACGGCCCATGGTCACCCCTGCATCTGGTAAAGCGTGTGGCAAAATGGGAGGATCCTTGTCCTTTCTGGGACGACGACGGACAGGCGTATCTGGGGCGTAGTCAGCATGGAGCAGGCCCCATCATCGTTCATAAGATGTCGCCTGATGGCAAGCAGTTGCTCGATGATGGTGTGACGGTGTATCAAGGGCCTGTGGCGGAGGGTACGAAGTTCTTGAAGCGCAATGGCTGGTATTATCTGATTATTCCTGAGGGTGGTGTCGGACAAGGTTGGCAGACGGTGCTTCGTTCTCATAACATCTATGGACCTTATGAGCGTCGCATCGTGCTTGAGAAAGGTTCGACTAAGGTGAATGGTCCTCATCAGGGGGCTTTGGTGGATGCGCCTGACGGCAGTTGGTGGTTCTACCACTTTCAGGAGACGCCTGTCTTAGGGCGCGTGGTGCATTTGCAACCTGCTTATTGGCATAACGACTGGCCCTTGATGGGTGTCGACTACGACGGCAATGGCATTGGCGAGCCTGTGGCCGTCTGGCAAAAGCCTGTTTTAGTGGAAAGTGGAAAGAGGAAAGCGGAAAGAGAATACCAAAGTGTATCCTCTGACTTTCATGATGATTTTAACATATCTCCTTCCTCTTTCCTCTCTCCTCTTTCCTCTCTATCTCCGGTTTGGCAATGGAATCACAACCCCGTCGACACTCATTGGAATCTCTCTGATCGTAAGGGCTGGCTCACGCTGAAGGCGATGCCTGCTGATAGTCTGAAACTGGCTCGAAATATGCTCACGCAGAAAGTTGTTGGCTATCAGAGCGAGAGCACCACGTTGGTTTCTGCCTCCGGGAATAACTATGCGGGACTCTTCTGCTCAGGCAAACTGTTTCGTGGCATCGGCCTTTGCAAGGAGGGCATCTTTATCGAGGCGCATGGTGAGCGGCAGATCATAAACCGCGGAAAGTTCGCGAAAGTATGGCTGCGCATCACGAACGACTGCATAGAAAATCGCCATCAGTTCTATTTCAGTACCGATGGCGAGCATTATGAGCCTGCGGGCGAGGCGTTCCCCATGCGGGCAGGCTATTGGAAAGGCATCCGCGTAGGCCTATTCTGCTACGGCCCCAGCGGCAAGGCGGCTTTCGATTTCTTTGAGCAAAAAGTCGCCCCTTAAATCCCTGGCCACAATCTCTCCCTGCTCGTTGATGAGCACATTGGCTGGAATCGACTGGATTCCATAGAGGGCTGCTCCCTCGCAGTTCCAGCCTTTCAGGTCGCTCATCTGCGGCCATTTCTGACCTGTCTGTGCGATGGCTTGAACCCAGCTGGCCTTGTCTTTGTCGAGCGAGACACCCACAATCTCCAGACCCTTGTCGTGAAACATCTCGTAGGCCTTCACCACATAAGGCATCTCTCCCATGCAGGGTCCGCACCATGAAGCCCAGAAGTCGATCATCACGAGTTTGTTCTTGCCTACATAGTCGCTTACCTTCACCGTCTGTCCCTGAGGGCCTGGCAGACTGATATCGGTATACATCACCTTACTTTCTGTCGTGTTTTCAGTGTTGCTCTCCACTGTGGCGTCAGCTACCGGTTCGTTGGCAGGTGCTTTCTGTTTGCAACTCGTCGCCAGCAGCAGACATGCTGCAAGCATCAAAAATCCTGTTTTCATTATCTTTTCTATCATTTTTCTTAATTCTGAATAAAATTTTTCACTATTCACTATTCACTATTCACTAAAAAGTTGTACCTTTGCACCGTCTTTGCGACAGGCCCTGATAGTTAAATGGATATAACAAGGCTCTCCTAAAGCTTAGTTCCGAGTTCGATTCTCGGTCGGGGTACTTCAAAAACAGCTTCTCCTTACAGGTCTTTTGTGAGCATCAGACGATAGTCTACCGGACTCATGCCGATCACCTCCATGATGCGGCGCTGTAAAGTGCGGACATTCGAGAATCCAGCCTCTTCTGCCACCACTGCGATGGTATAGTTAGGTTGCTCGCGCAACAGGCGCAGGGCTGCCAATACACGCAGGTTGTCGATATAGGCATCCGGTGTGCGATGGATGGTCTGATGACGGAACAGGGCTTCCAGTCGTTTCATACTCACACCCAGCATCTCAGCCAGATCCTTGGAACAGAACTCCGGACGCAGATGAGGACGGTCTTTCTCCACCTTCATCTCGATGAGTGCCATCAGCTGACCGTCGTCCTGCAGGTCGGCATTACGCTGCCGTTCCACGTTGCCCTCCAGGATCTCACGGGCCACCTCCGTACGACGCTTCAACTCCACATCGTATTCCAGACGCTCTGTCAGGTCAAGATTACGACTGACCATCCTTACCAGTTCGTCCTTCAGTCGTTCCACCTCTTTCTTCAGGAAACTGTTCTCTTCCTGAAGCTGCTTGATCTCTTTCTCTGTCATTTTTCCACTTTAAACAGTTGTAGGAATCCACTCAGGCTGAACACCTCCTCCACCTCTTCGGTCATTCCCTTCAGCGTGGAGGTGTGACCATAGCTACGGGTGTGCTTGTAGATATTGAGCAGGATACGGAGGCCGCTACTCGAGATATAGTTCAGTTCGGTACAGTCGATGAGGACATCACAGTCTGTACGGTCGAAGACTGGTGCGAGACTACGCTCTGCCTGTGAGCTGGCCGCATTGTCGAGGTCGCCGCTGATGGTAACTGTTTGCAGACCTTCTTTTTCGTTGATTGTAATATTCACCATATTATTTACAATTTAACAATTTACCATTTACAATTTATTGATTCATTTTACTAATTTTTTGAGGGTAAGGATGTTATGTCCGTCGCTGCGCTGATAGGTGATGCCATCGGTCATTCGCTGCATCAGGATGATGCCCATGCCACCAGGTGGACGTTTGTCAGGCGTCACCGACAGGTCAGTATCAGAACCTTTCGTGGGGTCGAAAGGATTGCCGTCGTCATCGATGGTGAGCACCAGCTGACCGTCAGCAATGGTCGTATGGAGGGTGATCATCGAGGCCTGGGCGTAGTTAATGACATTCGCCACCGCCTCCTCAACTGCCAGTCGCAGACGCTTCGACTCCTTGCTGTCAAAGCCTGCCTCCTGAGCCACCCGTTCTATATAGGGCTGAAGGCATCCGATCTCATCCATCGTCGCCCGCAACATCAAGCCATGATTCTGCCATTTGATGGCCAACAGGGTGATATCGTCACTCTGGGGTGCATCGCCTGTATGACGCTTCACCTCAGCCTCCATCGTCTGTACCAGTTGCTGGGCCGTATCGTCACGATGCGCTTCGGCAATCCGCAACACCTGTTTCCTACCGAACAACTGGTCGTCGTGGTTATGAGCTTCACTCAGGCCATCGGTATAGATAAACATCATGTCACCACTCTTCAACTGTACCTGCTGACCTTCGTATTCCCAGTCCGGGAGCGCCCCTACGGGCAGGTTGGGCTTAACGAACAGCGGTTGTCCGGCGATCACAGGTGCCTCATGGCCAGCATTGCAGTAGTCCAGATGACCGGTGGTGAGGTCGAGGATACCCACGAACATCGTCACGAAATAACCACCCGTATATTCCTCGCTGAGGTTACGGTTCATGGTGTCGACAAGTGCAGCTGCACTCTCCGCACGACGCGTCTCACTGCGGAACATGGCGCGCATCACGGCCATCAGCAGGGCGGCGGGCATACCCTTGCCACTCACATCACCGATGCAGAAGAACAACCGGTTGTCGCGCAGATAATAGTCATAGAGGTCACCACCCACGTCACGAGCAGGCGTTACCGAGGCATAGATATCGATGTCCGTCCGATCAGGATAGGGAGGGAAGGTCTTGGGCAACATGGCCATCTGGATGCCGTTGGCAATCTTCAGCTCACGTTCAAGGGTAGCTTTCTGCACGGTGACTGGCGTGGTAATATCACTTATCATACGCCGGCAGATGAGATAGATGATTAAGAGTGCCAACAGCACAATCAACATGATGAGGGTGTTCAGCATACGGCCTTTGTGGAAAATCACCTCCTCCGGCACCACGATGGCAATCACCCAGTCCATGTGCTTCACCGGCCGGTAATACATCCATGAGGGCACACCGTCGATCTCCACCATCGCCGAACCTGTCTCGCCTTTCACCATACGGTCTACCACATCGTCGTCAATCCTGCTGCTAGTCTGTTTCGACTCCTCGAAGAAATTGGCATTGAGGATACGTTCCTCATCGGGATGAACGATATAGGTGCCTTGATGGTCTATCACAAAGTTATAAGAATGTCGGGAACTGCCCTTCTCGTTCTTCTCATTGAGTTCCCTAAGGTCGTCCATCAACTCCTCTCTCAGGAATTCCAAGGAGAGGTCAGAACCGAACAATGCCACCGGACGCCCATGCTGGTCGTGTACAGGTATGGAATAGGTTGTCAGCAAATAGCGGGCGTTGTCGTTGGGAATGAGCTCATACTCGAAATACGCCTCTGACCAGTCTGCCGTGTCTTTCGACAGCCCCTTCTTAAACCATTCCCTGTCCAGATAGGGATTATGGTCGTCTTCGTCCTGGAAGGTATGCACCTTGCCTACAGAATCGCGTGTAGAATAAATCTCCAGGCAACGTTTCCTTTCGGGGAAATAGCCTGACTCATACAGAATGGCGCATGTGATAATTGATGGATTGGCCTGCAAGACACGCTCCAACTGCGGGACGATCTTCTCAGGATGGTCCACGTTGAGTTCTATCTCATGCAGGTTGTTCTTCGTGGCCACCATCACATCCGACAACCTGCGGCGGAACTCCTCGTGATCTCTCTGCAGCACGCCCTGATAGCGTTCCTGGGCTTCCTCCAGCATATAGCTCCTGACCGAATAATAAGTCACGATACTGATGATCGCCATCATCACCAGTACCACCGCCATGATGCGATAGGTGAGCCGTTTCGCCAGAGAGTTCATCATGCCGTCTTGCTTTCTATGCCGCAAAGATACGAATAAGCCGGCAAAATGCAAAATAAATCAAGAATTATTTTCATTTTCAATCGCTTATTCGTATCTTTGCAGCATGAAGTCAGCGAGGATTCCATATCAGATAGCGGTTGTGCTGTTGATGCTGTTGTGCACCACTCCCACACGGGCACAGCTGTCAACGGGCGGCGATGTTGCCGGGGGATATCTGTGGATCGACCCGCACCTGTTAGACAGTCGTCTGAAACACCTGGAGGGGAATGGCAGCCTCTGGCTCGGCTACAAGGCCGGCGATTATGACTGGCGTCTGACGTTGACCGGCAAATACAAAGATGTGGAAGGTGAAAGCGAAATCTTCGACCTCGATCTTGCGGATAAAGATAACCTCAGCCTTACGGTCACCTCTACTGAGACCAGCGATAAGCCACTCAACCTCTCGGCACGCTATGACTTCAACTGGCGGCGTCACACCCAACACGCATCCCCCAATTCCTATACGCTTTGGACCCAGTATGATTATGAACATGCACATTATGATGCATCTTCTTGGAGCGTCACTTCGTCTGTGACTTCGGATTACGTGATAGCCGGCGCATATCAGGACAAGAGAGATGTCTGCCACAAGGTGTCTGTGGGATATAGCGGCACCACCCGGCTGAATGCGCTAGGATGGGTGCTGAAAAGTAGTGCTGACGTTTCGCTGCAGAAATGGAAAGTGGACGATGATTGGCAACGATTCTTCCGTCTTACCATAGGTTTAGACGTAACGCCCATGGATACTTTGGAATGGGTGATGCATCCTGACTATACCGACTATGCCTTCAACGCAGCCCTTGAACTGACCGATACCGTGTTTAGCCGACCTGCCTCACGGTTAGTGCTGGGTGGCGGCCTCAGGTTCAAAGGCGAAGGAGAACGCTTCAGTCATGATGTTGACGCCGGGGATGATATAGGCGATGCCATGTCCGTAGAACAGCAATCCACAGGATTCCGTTTCTTTGCAGAACCTTTCCTCAATGCTGTATGGCGGTCGGGCAAATGGTTGGTCAATGCCGAGTATGGCCTGCGCCTTTATCACACGAACACTACCGAAAACACAGGCCACGCGGTTCAACTCTATAGTTTTATGAATCTTGGGGAGGTACCGTTGACTGGCAGAAGCTTTTCGCATTTTACACCCTTGGTGAATGGTAGTGCCCGACTGACTTACGCCATCTCCAGGCACCACAGCCTCTCATTGTCGAACAGTCTGTCCAACCGCCTTCCCTCCAACCAGCAAGCCGTACTTGCCTTCGTGCAGACCAATGAGCATAACAAAGTGTCGCTGGGCAATCCTCATCTGAAGCCGGAGGTCAGGATACAGTTCTCTCTCAACCACACTCTCACTTACGGTCCTTTCTCTGCCACCACGAGTGTGTCGGCCGAGCGGACCAACAACCTGATGGAGTCTTATTTGTTCAAGAGCAAGCTGGGTGGTCGTGGCGTGATAGTCAGGATGACGCTGAATGATGCCGATGTCTCGACCTACAGGGTGAGCGAGACCTTGGCCTGGAACAACAAATGGCTCAAGGCCAACGCCACCATCTGGCGTCATTGGGCACATTATCAGGGTATTGGCAGCATTCGCGGGGGACGTGAGGTTGATGACAAGAACTGGGGCTGGAGTCTTAATGTCAGGGCTGATTTAGGATGCGGATGGCTGGTGGCTACCAACTTCCGGTTTATGGGTGGTTACCAAACCATTGCCTCGCGGGCCAACCTCACATGGCAGTCTTCTACCGTCTCCATCGAGAAGCGTTTCAAGCCTGTCACCCTCTATCTCACCGCCAACCGGCTCGTCGATCCTTCCCATATCCTTAGAAAATACAATTCTGATGGGTATGAAATCTACGAGAACATCAGCCGCTCTAACAACCGTATTGTGATGTTAGGCTGCCGCTGGGGGATTTAGTGTAACTTTTTTCAAGCTTCCTACTGCGGGAAGCTTTTTTTATGCCCAAAAATTGACTGGATGCGACAAATTCAGAGGGGGTGAAAAATGTCTGTCGCAATATCGGGCGAGTGTCGCAAAGACTTGGAGCGAAAAACACAAAAAAACTTGGAAACAGCTGAAAATCGTCCTAATTTTGCATCGTCAACAAGACAAAACAAGTAATTATAAACAATTTAAAATAAATACGATTATGAAAAAAATGACAGTTATGGTAAAGCAGGTGCTCATGAGCACACTTACCGCAGGTATGTTTGTCTTCGCTTTCACAGCATGTTCAGACGACAACATGGAGAGCCAGGTAAATAACTCCGCAGACGATCAGACAATCGTATCCGACGGCAACGGTTTGAAGAAGCCCCTTGGACTGGTTTACACCGACTTCATCAACGACAACGATGTGCAGATCCTGAACGACGATACCACGATGATCAGCGTGAGCAAGGCCTATGCCGACAAGATGGGCATCAGCGACTTCGTAGATCACCCGATGGGTATCTGGCAGAGAAAGGATGAGCGCTCATATCTCCGTCGCGCTACAGCTCAGCGCCTCGATGGCGACAAGTATATCCTCAACGTGATTCCTTCAGGTCTCGGCGAGGTGCTCGCAGGTCAGGAATTCGAGCTGAACACCGCTATCTACGTCAACCCCAATGCCGGTAGCACCCGCGGCTTGTCGGCCGATAAGTATACAGATAGTGAGAACCGCATTCACCCCGTGGCCGTTGCCATTACCCGCAGAGCTGGCGAGACTACCCGTGGTGCCTTCAACCAGTTCGGTGTGCTGACAGCAGAGGAGATCCTCAACGGTGAGACCTTCGAACTCTCAGGTCCAGCAACCACACGTTGGAACCCCCTTAAATCAATCGGAGATGCTATCGGCACCGTCATCGATAAGGTAAAGGAAATCTTCACCGTAGGAAGTGAATTCATAGAGTTCGTTGATAATGTCAGGAAGAACGGTCTTACTGTTAAGGGCGAGAATTCTGGTCGCTTCATTAGAGAGCATGGTGAGTTCAAGTTCCCGAAGATCGAGATCAAGACTGGTGAGAACAAGGGCGACACGCTGACCATCGAGAGCAAGGTGCCTTACGATGTGACGTTCGACTACACGCTGAAGCTCGACTCAAAGGTGACGCTGAAGAAGGCCCTGATTCCGTTCGACTTGGATACCAGATACTTCGAGGGTCGTATCGACGGTACAGTAGCAGTTGCTCCCCAGATGATGTTTGGCCTGAACGGCAAGGTAGAGATTCCCAAGGAGTATCAGAACATCAAGCTTGCTCAGCTCTCAGAGTTCACTTTCATCTTCATGGCAGGTTGCGTGCCCGTGGCCATCACCGTTCAGCCCGCTATCTATCTCCACATGAATGCAGGTCTTTCAGGTCAGGTTTACACAGGTTTCAAATATGAGTACGCCAACAAGTTCTCTGCCGGTGTGAAGTATGACAAGAATAACGGCGGCTGGAAGCCCATCGCCGACTACAAGACCACCAAGAGCGAGTTCAGTTTTATCACCCCACGTGCCAGTGTTTCGGCAAATGCAGAGGCCGGTGTCCTTCTCGGATGCGATGTGCTGGTCGACATGTTAGCAGGTCCCACCCTCAGCGTAGGCCCACTGATCAAGGCAGACATGAAGGCCACGATCGCCCCGATGGAGAAGAAGCCGTTCGAGTTTGAGGCAGGTATCAAGGCAGGTGTCTACGGCCGTGCTGGTGCCAAGCTGAAGCTCTGGAGAGTTGAACTCCTTGAGTGGCAGACTGAGCTGAACTTCGGTCCTGAGTGGGATATCTGGACATTCAAGTTCGACGGTGAGAATGTGAAGCACAGCGGTACGTTCGCCGAGCAGCTGGAGGAGATGAGAAAGTTGGCCCAGGGTCAGTAGAATAAATAGAAAGAAATAAGCCGGAAGCAACAACTTCCGGTTTTTTTTGGCAAAAAGAACGATCATTCAGATTTTTTTTGTATCTTTACGCCCAAATTGAAATTGTGTTGTATTATGAATCGTTGTAAAGTGTTGATAGTGGCGTCAAAAGTCTCTCGCAGAATATGGGAACCCTCACCCCCTCTGGTCTGATCGGTCCTGTACGCATGGAAATCCTGAATTTTTAATCATTTGCTAAAGCCGATGCTGACCCCAATGTGACAAGCTTTCTTAATGTATCTTGTTCACGTTGCGGTTTTTCTCCAGCATGGCGGAGCGCCAAGCGTCGTCGCCGGGCATTTGGAAGCGGCTGTTACCCGTGGCCGAAGGGGTAAAGATGACCGTACCATCGTCATTGAGCACCACGGTGCCGCGCTCAGTCAGCGTGAAAAGGTCGTCGCCCTCCACGGCGTTGATAACGGTCAGCGGGTCCCACATCATCTGGCCGGTGTTGCAGTTGCGGGTCATATAGACTTGCTTGATAGGGTGATAGTCGGTCCATGAAACATCGCTGATGACCTGCTCAGGCAGGTACTCGATGCCGTTGCCCGTCTCCATGGGGTCGAAAATGATGTCCACGTCGGAGGGCCAGAGGCGGAAGAGAGTCTTGGCAAAGTCCATGCCCTGAAGGAAGTTGAAGTCGGGCTCGGGGGACAGGCCGAAGGACATGAAGTACTTCCGCCTTGAGATCATCAACACCTGAAGTGACGACAACGATGACAGCATGCAACTCGCAGAGTTCCGCTTCAACTACGACTAATCCCACACCCTCTCTTACAAAGAAAGCTTCCCCCGCCGGGAAGCTTTTTTTCTTTGTGTGCGACAGATCCGGAGCCTGTACTCTGGTTTTGTCGTAATATAGGGCCTATGTCGCAACAAACGGGAACGAAAAAGATGAAATAAGTTGGAAACAGGTGGAAATCGTACTAATTTTGCAGCATCGAAAGATCATTCAGAATACTCAAATAATAAAAAAATAAGATTATGAATACAAAGTTTTTTTCCGCAGCAGTGTTAGTAATGACAGTCATGATGACTGCATGTAGTAACGATGATAATGTGTCGGAGGCCAGACGCCCCGCCGAAGTATCCAACGCCAAGACCGTGCTCGTCTATATAGCTGGTGGCAACGACCTGTCGCGAGCCGTAGAGCCGGATCTGAAAGAAATGAAGGAGGGCTCGAAGCAGCTTGGTGAGAACGACAACCTGTTGGTGTTCGTACGTCGCTATAACAATGGTTCACAGCCTTGGCTGGCCCGCATCAAGAACGGTGTGGTGACTGATAGCGTGAGTCTCAGCGATATGGGTATTACGAGCAGCGACGGAGAGCAGCGTGCCTCTGACCCCGTTGTGATGGATGGTGTGATGCGCTATGCCTTCAACCACTATCCCGCCGATAACGGTAACTATGGTCTCGTACTCTGGAGTCACGGAAGCGGTTGGCTGTTGGGCAAGGAGGTCCAGCGCAGGACCAATCGTGCCTTCGGTGTAGACTTCGGCAATCCTCAGAATTCTAATGACGGTCGTTGGATCAATATCCCCACGCTGGCCAATGTGTTGAAGGATCTGCCTCACCTGAAGTACATCATGTTCGACTGCTGTTGTATGATGTGTCTGGAGAACCTCTATGAGCTGCGCTCTGTGGCCGACTATCTCATCGGCTCACCGGCAGAGATCCCCGGACAGGGTGCGCCCTACGACAAGATTATGAGAGATATGTTTGGCGACGGAGATTTCTATACTGGCATCATCGACAAGTATTATAAGAGTGTCAGAGAGTGGCTTCCCCTGTCGGTAGTGAAGACCAGCGAGATGGAGCAGTTGGCACAGGCTACTCGTAATGCCATGCAGGCCGTGAAGGCAGAGCAGGATAGCACCTATGCCGATATGAGAGGACTGATTCACTATTACTATACCAAGAGCACGGGCGATTTCGATCCTAAGAACAATATCTTCTACGATGCCGGCGACTTCTTCCTCAAGCATGCTCCGCAGGATGTGTACCAGATGTGGAAGCAGGCCCTCGACAAGGCCGTCATAGAGCGTCGCACCGCCACCATGTGGAATGTCGACAAGAGTTGGACCGAGTATTACCCCGACTTCACCGCGACGGATAAGAAGATGCATTGTGTATCGATGTTCGTAGCCCAGAATCCAGCTAACAGCGACTATGCCCGTTATAACGAGGATATCAAGCAGTTTGAGTGGTACAATGTATGTCCCCAATAATGTCGCCTACATCATTGGATTTCTGGCACACAGCGTTGAATCGTGATAGGGATGGTTTCCACCTGGAGACCATCCTTTTCGTCGGTGATGGTGAGGCGCACGATGCAGGCCTTGCTGTTGAGGGGCTTCGTGGGGTCGAAGATAAAGTTGCCGATGCTGTAGTAGATCTTGTGACCGTGATAGTCCTCGATGGTCTGGAGGGTGTGGGTGTGATGGCAGATGAGCACATCAGCTCCAGCGTGTACCAGCATGTGGGCATCGTGACGCTGACGGGGCACAGGCTCCAGCGTATGCTCGCCTCCCCAGTGAAGCGAGACGATGATGACCGCTGTGGAGTCCGCCCGCCTGAGGCGCAAGACGCGCGATAGCAGCGAGTCCATCGGTTCCTGGCTCACGCAGGGTTTATCGGGCAGATAGGCATAGTTTTCGAGGGCGAGGCGCAGCGAGGGCACGAGCCACACCTTGCGAGGCTCTGAGGCTAAGAGCACAGGTTCGGAGGCCTGTTGCATGTTCTCGCCAGCACCCAAGGGCACCATTCCCGCTGCGACGATATTCCGATAGGTATCCATAAGTCCCTCGCGCCCTTGGTCTATCGCGTGGTTGTTGGCGAGATTCAGGTGGGTGATGCCATGCTGTTTCAGCGTATCGAGCCATTCGGGCTCTGCGCGGAAGATGAACTGTTTGAAGACGGGTGCCTTGATCTTCGTAGCGGGGCATTCGAGGTTGCCCACGACGACCTGGGCAGAACGAAAGACGGAGTCGATGCCATCCGAGAACAGATGGTCGACTCCGTGATGATTGATGACTCGGCGCACCCCGCGATCGAGCAGAATGTCGCCTGTGAAGACGATGCTTAATGTATCAGCACATCGCGCAGATACATGAAACAACAGACTAACAGCCAGAGCTATAGTGATATTCCTCATTATCCTCGGGCTCCGACTCCAGTGGTACGGTGATACGCTTCATCCACTCTGGCACGCCCTTGCGGGGATTCTTCTCCAGCTGCTTCTGCCATTCCTCATCCGTCAGACGGGGCATATCGAGAGGCTGGATGAACTCACGATAGCTCAGCACAGCACCACGCGTGAGATACAGGTAGCCGTCGATTTCGACCACCACGTAGATCTCGTCAGCATCGCCCACAGCCTCGAAAAGGATCGACTTCTCAGGGTTGTTGTTCGCATTGGCGGTGTAGACATCAGCCACGAGGGCCACTTTCTTGTCGGCACCCTGCACGTCGTCCCAGCCCATCAGATCCTGGTCTTTCTGGCGCACCAGGTCGAGACTGATATTCTCGAAGGTGGATCCGATGCACTCTATCTGTCCGTACTCCTCATCGGTGAGGGGCTTGCCAGCCAGTTCCTTCTCGCTGATGGCCAGCAGGAACTCAGCCTCCTCCTTCAACCGGTCTGTGGCACCGCTGATCTTATCGGTCAGCATATTCTGCTCCTTCAGCAGACGGGCGGTGTTGTCGAGCAAGACAATGGCTTTCCGCCAGAAACCGACATTCGGCTCCACGTAGCCCTTCACGATAGGCTCTGGGGGACCACCGCCTCCACACTCGGCTCCGAAGGGCTGCTTGGCGTAGAGGATGGCGTCGTGCTTCAGCTCTGCCCATGAGGCCAGCATCGCGTTGAGGTCTTTATACTCCCACTCTGGGGAAACCATGAAGTAAGGATAGTTCAATTGCGGGTCGCGATCGCACATGGCCCTGAGGGTGCTCATCCACTGGGTGGCCGTCGTCTCGTTCCAGTTGATGCCCTGCATGCGCATCTTCATCTTCTCAAGCATTTTGCCATAGTCCTTCCATTCGGTCTTCTCCTCCATGAGGATGCGCTCAGCAGCGGGCACGAGCATCGCTGCGAAGAAGTCGAGGCCCTTTGGTGTGGCGCGCTTCGTGGGTTTGTTGTCGTAGTCGACCATATTCAGTAGCACCTCCGCATCGGGCTGATAGCGCTGGGGCATTACTTGGATCTTGTTGTGGCTCGTATTCTCATACTTCGGACGGATTCGCGTCTGGGTGTTGCCGATCTCGTTGAGGGTAGCGGTAATCTTGGCGATGGCATCGTCGTTGTGGATGAGGTCTTCCATCTGCAAGCCGGTCTTCTCCACCTCGGCCATCACCTGAGGCAGACTGAGGTCGTCAGACTCGCCCATGAGGTAGGTGATGAGTTCGTCGAGGGTGCGGTAGTTCTCCTGCGATTTCTTGTCGAGTTTCAGCGCACAGGCCTGCATCACAGCAGCCAGCACGTCGTCTTTGTGGTCTAGTCCGAAGCTGGCGGTCTGCAGCCACATCATTCCCCTGAAGTAGCGCTGGAGCTTCTCTGTGCGGGAGTAGTGGCCTCGCGGACGGTAGAGGCTATAGGCGAACGTTACCCCCTTGAAGTCGGTCATAAAGGCGCTAAAGTCGTCTTTGGCTTCCATGATCTTCCCGACTTCCTGTGCCTCGACATCGTCTTTGCCTGGCTCGGAGATATACTTGCCAGTGAACAGCTTGTAGGCGATATTGTAGAAAGCTGCATTGCGGTGTGCGATTTCATGCCGTTTCTCGTCTGCGCCCGACCATCTCTCCATGTTGTACAGCAGTTCGTGCATATCGCGACAGAAGGTGGTCATCAGTGGCAACAGCTTCTGCTCCTCCACCTCGCGCAGCATGCAGTCGATGTAGAGGTGGAAGATCTGCAGGTAGAGGTCGGTGGTCACGAAGTTGGGGAAGTCGTTATAGTCGTTCTTCTCGTAGATCTGGAACAGCTGGTTCATCCGTGAGGGCACGATGCCGAAACCGTCCTTGCCCAACTGCTGGCTGAGCAACGGGTCGAAATCCTTGAGCTGTGTGGGGTTGACCATGTTCTGGATGTTCACTTTCTGACCGGGTCCCACCTCGAAGTTCTTCTGCTTGAGTTCGTCCTCTCGCTCCTGCATGCGCTTGATGAAGGCTTTCTCCTGATCGGTGTACTTCATGATGTTCGCCTCGTCGACCATGCGGTAGTAGAAATCGTAGAACGACTCATCTTCCTTGCTCTCAAACTTGTCGTAGGGCATGTTCTCGTCGAATACCCACATCAGCGAGTCGTACCACGAGGTGGTCAGATAGATGTCGCGGATATAGGAGTCCTTGAAGGGGAAGCCTCGCTGTGCAGCGGGCGCGTTGCGAAGCGTACGGACATCGGCCAGCGAGAGTCCGCTGACGTCCATGTCGTAATCGATACTGTCGAGCAGTTTCTCCACGTTGATCTGCGAGGGAGGAACCGTCACGACGGCTTGTTGTTTCTGTGCACAGGCCATCACGAGGGCCGCTGTGCAGGCTGCTAATAATAACTTTTTCATTGGCTAAAGGCTTTTATTGCTGTTTGTTGGTCTACACCTTTGATGATAAAATGGTCGAATGCCATTCCGAATCTGTCCCATTTATAGTCGGACACCACGAAGAGCGAGTCGGTAGTCGATTCCAGCGCGCGAATCTTCCCGTCGACAAAGCGGAAGTCCTCAAGTATTCCCCCCAGTTTCGAACCCATCCAGAGTGCGCGGGCCTTGCCGTTCACCTGCTTGAAGATGAAGAGTCTGCGGGCCTTCTCCGGATAGAAGCGGGTCGACTTGATCACCCCCACCATTGCATCTTCACTGCCGTCACCGTTGACATCGCCCGTCTGAAACTGATACACGGGGTAGGGCAGTCGCCAGTCGTTGAGCCAGTAGAGGCTGTCGTGAACCTTCCTCAGCGTGAAGTTGCCTCGTGTCGCAATCACCGTGCTGTTCTGAGGCGGCTTGCTGTTCTGCGCCATCAGCGGAGAAATCACAGCGAGGAGGCATATCAGCAGCCAGATTCTCATCGGCTTGTTTTTTAGAACGCGGGCAGATCTGACTTCTGCTGAGCCTTAACGGCCATGCACTCCATCTCCACGAGCCAGCCTGGACGGCATACGGGTGCGAGCACGATCACGACGGGCTTGTCAGCAAATCGCTCCTCATAGAGCTGTCGGACGGTCTGATAGTCGGCGATGTCGCGCAGATAGACCACCATCTCTGCCACATCATCGAATGAGCACTCTGCCTCGTTCAGCAGGGCCTCGACGTTCTCCCACATACGATGGGTCTGCTTCACCACGTCGCGCGGGTACATGATTTCACCCTTATTGTTGATGCTGGCCGTACCTGAGATGAACACGTGGCGACGGTCGGCATAGTCGATATAGGTGCCACGCTCGAACGACACACCGTAGTCGCTGGTGCGGTTCAGGTGGGTGGGAGCGTAGAGGAAATGGCGCTGCTCGGGCTGCAGACCAGCGATGGCGTAGTTGTCCATCTGCGAGAGCACGTTGGGATCCTGCTGTCGCCCACCGATGCCTGTCGAGGCGATGAAATGGGTGTGGACGGTCAGCCCCTGGGTGAAGAAGAACTGGTTGCGGGCGCGGACCACGCCACCGTAGTTCAGGTCGATATCGTTCACGAAGAGCCACGTGCGGATGCAGTTGTCTGCGAGCGTACAGCCCTCTTCGAGCAGTTGCATGTTGTATTCGTTGAAGAGCAGTCGCGTCTGGTATTCCGAGTTGGCAGCGAGGTTATGGGCAGAGCCGTTCCAGAGGTGATGGAACTGTCCGTGACTCACCTTATAGAGGCCGTTGCCCGTCAGACTGGTGACCACGTTGGTCATCAGATACACCCACAAGCTGATTTTCGTGCCGTCGAGGGGCGGTTGCTCAATGATGCTCTTGGCGCAGTCGCTCACATCGCTCACGATCACATGGTCGGCCTGGTTCGATGCATCGCTCAGGAAATAGCGCTTGAACACGGCCTGCGGTTGTCCGGGCAACTGTTCGAGCAGCTCCGTATAAGCCGTCATCACAGCCTCCAGCTGCGCCTCGAAGGTCATCAGCGGGCTGCTGGCGTGAATCATGGCGTGATATTCTTTTACTTCTGTGCCAGCGTCGAAGCAGAACACCTCGGCGCGGGCGTTGGAAAAGTTGATTTTCTTAGTCCTTTCTTCCATATTTGATAGTTCTTTGGCTGCAAAGATACAACTTTTTGTGGAGTTTCGGGAGTTTTTTCTGAAAAAAGTCGTAGAATACCTATATTTAATTATTAAGGTGGACGTATTTTGAACTGTCACCGCTCGGCTTGCCGCTTGGCTCGTCCAAGAACTGTCACAACATCAGCCAACGACGTCATGTTCTAATTTGTAACCGAATTGTAATCGCCTTTATTTGTTAGTATGATGCGGTTTTTGTATCTTTGCAGCGAAATTGTAAAGCACAAAGTTATGACGATTGAATTGTTTTTCAGGCTACTTGGCTCGCTGGCATTGCTCATTTACGGCATGAAGACGATGAGCGATGCCCTGCAGAAGATGGCAGGACCAAGTTTAAGACACGTATTAGCCCGTATGACTGGCAACCGTTTGAGCGGTATGCTGACAGGCACGATGGTGACCTGCGCCGTGCAGTCATCATCAGCCACAACGGTCATGACGGTTTCGTTTGTCTCAGCAGGACTGCTCACGCTGGCTCAGGCGATATCAGTCATCATGGGTGCCAACATCGGCACCACGCTCACAGCCTGGATTATGTCGCTTGGCTACAATCTCGATCTGACCATCGTGGTGTTTCCCGCCTTCCTCATCGGTATGGTGCTCATTTACAAGAAGCGTCATCGTGTGGCTGGTGATTTCCTCTTCGGACTAGCGTTTCTATTCTGGTCGCTGGTCATGCTGAGCAGCGTGGGGCGCGATATGGACTTGGCCCACAATGCCGATGTGGTCAGTTTCTTTGCCTCGTTCGATACTGGCAGCTATCTCACCATCCTGGCCTTCCTGGCTGCTGGCACCGTGATTACTTGTGTGGTGCAGTCGTCGGCTGCGGTGATGGCCATCACCATCCTGCTCTGCTCTACTGGCGTGCTGCCCATCTATATGGGTATCGCCTTGGTGATGGGCGAGAATATCGGCACGACGGCTACAGCCAACCTGGCAGCGCTTGGTGCAGGCACTGAGGCCCGTCGGGCGGCATTGGCTCACCTGATGTTCAATGTGTTTGGCGTCATCTGGGTGCTCGTGGTGTTCTATCCCTTTGTCGATATGGTGTGCAGTCTCGTGGGCTACAATCCCTCGATGGCTGGTCAGACGGAGCGGATACCTATTGTGCTGGCTATGTTCCATACTTGCTTCAACGTGCTCAACACGGCGCTGCTCATTGGGCTGATTCCCCAGATGGAGCAGATCGTCTGCAGACTTCTGCCTGAGGGCAAGGCTGAGACCAAACAGCCCGTCACGTTGCACTTTATCAACAGCGGTGTGATGCAGACGCCTGAAATAGCGGTGCTTCAGGCTCAGAAGGAGATTGTACATTTTGCAGAGCGCATGCACCGTATGTTCGGGATGGCCTGCGTGCTTATCGACGAGAGGGACAAGAAGGAGCGCGAGAGCCAGTATGCGCGCATCGAGCGCTACGAGACCATAGCCGATAATATGGAGCTGGAGATTGCGAAATATCTGGAGCAGGTGGGCAATGAGCACCTGTCGGACGACACGAAGGATAAGACGCGAGTGATGCTCCGTCAGATCGGTGAACTGGAATCCGTTGGCGATGCCTGTTACAAGATGGCGCGAACGGTAGTCCATCTGCGTGAGAACAAGGAGGACTTCACCTCCGAACAATACACCAGGCTGCACGAGATGCTCCGACTGGTGAACGAGGCAGTGACGCAGATGATCGTAGTGGTGAGCGGACGACGCAAGGACCTCTCATTGACCGACTCGCTCTCTATCGAAAAGGACATCAACCAGCTGCGCGACCAGCTCAGGGCTGAGACCGTCGTGGGTGTCAATTCGCATCAGTACTCCTATGCGCTGGGCACGATCTTCAACGATATCGTGGCCGACTGCGAGAAAATCGGCGACTATGTGATGAACATTGTCGAAGCCCGCTTGGGCAAGCATCTGCTCAGCTATGGCGGCTTGTGCCTGAACCTCGATAAGAAGACGGCAACTGTCGATGGCGACGCTGTGAACCTCACGCCTACTGAGTTCTCGCTGCTACATCTGCTTCTGGTTAATCGTGGGAAGGTGCTCTCGCGCCAGCAGCTGATGGACAGTGTCTGGGCAGGCGTCATCGTGACCGATCGCACCGTGAATGTAAATATCACCCGCCTGCGCAAGAAAATAGGCCCCTACGCTCAGAACATCGTCAGTCGTACGGGCTTTGGATATGTGTTTGAGGATTAAGGAAACAAAACTACAAGTGCAACTAATAAGGGGTGCCTGCCTCACGCAGACACCCCTCTCTTATTACAATCTATGATAAATATTTGATGTAATTAATTCTTCTTCTGCCACCAGAAACCATATTCTTCACTGTCCCATGTACCTTGTACATACTTGTAGAAGTTCTGATTATCGTCAGCGATGTTCTCTCTCTCTTTAGCAACCGTGAACGTATCGTCAACTAAGATCTTACATGCAGCCTTACCTGTGGTAGCTGTAAGCTCAATACCATTTTCAAAACTAGGCTTGTATACGATAATCTGAATATTCCTAATTTGTTCAGGCGTAGTATAAGTTCCATCAACTTTAAATTCAACGGGGTCGTGGGTCGCGCCAGCACCCGTGTTGATCATAGGATAGGTGCCGTCAGCCTTTGGATCCTCCCCAAACAGCTCGTGCACTTCCTTACCACCAACAGTAAGTTTATAAATACCGCCTGCTGCAATCAGCTTCAGAGTGGTCTTGCCACCTTCAGCCCCCACTACATCGAAGACAACATCGTTGAAGTCGAAGTCACCAGCCTCCGTAGCCGACAGATCCTCAGCAATCACGCGATAGAGCGGATCACCACCCTGGAATCCTGGGCAGCAATCTGTCTTTGCAATGGTGATACTAGGTTTACCGGGTTTGAAGCCTGAGCCTGCTGCATAGATATTGTTAGCTATGCTGAAACTGCCTTGTTCATAAATGAACGGTTTTCCTGCAACAGATCCACTACCATCGCTGTCATATCCCTGGGCAAAATGAGTCTCTGCAGAAACGTACAAGTTGCCACCATAGGTAACAGCACCATGACTATTTATACTTGCAAGATACGAGTCTCTAACGATATCCTTAGCCTGGAATACTGCATATCCGCCTTCAGAGGGACCAAAGAATCCAAATCCGACTTCACCTTCCAATATGGGGCCACGACCACTCTCAAGAGTAGCTTTATTGGTAACTTTGAATAAAGAATACTCAGCCATATTAATTCTAAATGGACCTCCTTTGACGACGTTATCACTTAAGTCCCTGCCTCCATAGAAATTCGTAGTAACCACACTACTACCACTATTCATCTTGAATGCTTGAGCTCCTGTTGCGGACAATGATGAAACGTTCATGTCAAAATCATTAGTCACCTCAAGGAAGCAACTATTAATGACATTCTCACTTCCTGCTACATAAGCATAATTCCCAGTTTTCCAATGATCGGTGTTAATCCAGCCTGAGTTGTTAGAATTGATTTTAGTAGTGCCAGAAACAGTCCACTTAAAGTCGTTCTTCACAGCACCAGCATTCACTACAACATCTGCACATTCAATGGTGCCAGTATTTACGATGTAGCTTTGTTCACCGTTGCTAGGATTGCTTTCTGCACTCACAGTTCCTGTGGCTTTTACAGTACCTTTATTATAAAGTACACTGTTGGTGTTAACTTGAAGATCCTTTACGTTGATTGTTCCATGATTGTACACATCAATTCCAGAGTTCAGGAGTAAAGGATAGTCTGTCTCAAGTGTTGCACCTTCTGCAATATAAACAGCAGCACCAATGAAATTCTCGGCACTAGCTTTGCCTATTTTTAAGGTAGCGCCTTCTAGCAGATAGATCTCCGAAGTTGTGGATACTTGAAATCTGGGTGCTTGAGCATTATTGTCTCCTGCGGATAAATCAATGTCACCTTTTACATAAAGTTTTGCAGCGCCACTATGCGTTTGAACCATATCGTAGGCTTCATCAATATAAAAAGCTTTACTCAAACCTGCATTACCACCCCATGTAGGCAGTTTGGGGGTACCTTCGGGCCAATTAGCTAAGAAATTGCTGGCGTCGCAATCACCTGGGAAAGTAATAGAAGTGGGGAAGGCCACACCTGAGCGGGTGAAGGCGCGGGTGCTGCTGTTCTTGCTGCCGAAGCCCCAGTCGACATTGGGACCGACCTTTCCAAACGCTTTCTCGAAAGCAATAGCATACTGGTCGTTCAGGGCCTGCTCTGCTTTTTCCTCGTTATAATAATAGTCATCATGACTACATGACGAAAGGATCATTACGCTTATCATGGCAAACATGGCCACTAAAGCACTGAAATAATTCTTCTTGTTCATAATTATATTTTTTTTAATGTTAAGATATATATAATGTAGGGACTGATCATTTTCCTGTTTGATCTGCACCAAGCATAATACTTCTGTCGCAAATATACGAATAAGAGAGCGTTATTCATAGAAAATTTAGCAAATAAATGTTAACGGACTGCGTTTTATGTATACAAAACATGGTATAGTAGAAGATTATCGGTTCTTCCTCCATGCTTTTGTAATCTTTGAGATAGCAAAATTGGGGTTGCTCATGTCGTCAGATAAGTGACTCTTTTTGCGCAGATAAGTGGCTCTTTTTGCGACCTAGGCAGGCTGCAATTGTTACCTAGGCAGGCCGCAAAATTTTCCTGGTATGAGGGTTCGGATTGCCAGCGAGCAGTATTCCCGAGGGCAGCGAGCAGTATTCCCGAGGGCAGCGAGCAGTATTCTCGGTTATGATGTCGCGTGGCTTGTTTTTTCTGCCATTCACAGATTGACCTTCGGCTCATCTGTTCTCACTCAGCAAAGCTCAAACAAGTTTGGCTTTTGCGTTCGCTTATTCACAGATTCACAATTCACAGTTTATTTTTCGAACCCCCCACCTTAGACTTGCGTGGGGAGTGTTAATATATATTAATATATGTATAAATATATAGATAATAATTAACATTCGAAGGGGGATACCCCCTTGAAATAAAACTGTGAATCTGTGAATCTGTGAATGTCTTGTGAATATTCTATGAACGATAGGTTTGGTGGTATCAGAAAAAGTTCGTACCTTTGTGCGCACTAATAGAAACGAAGCAAAAATGAAATCACAACTGCTGAAACTGGAAGCGCCCTACAACGTGATCTACGCTGGAGGCAAGGTGGGCAGGCACATCGCCACGCTGATGGTATGGAACGACGATGAGGAGGCTTTGGGAGGCATCACGGACGCTGCCTCCTATCCCGTCATCGACGAGGGTGAGGAATTCCCCGCCGGCACGCTCTGCGAGTATGCCGAGTTGCACGATTGCCGCGTGCTCTGTCCTCCCGAGGGTACGAACCTCAACTGGGTGGCCAAGATCATCGAGTACGACTTCCAGCAGTTGGAGCCCGCAGGAGCAGACTATATCCTGGAGCGCATGAAGCTGCTGGG
>JAEEGI010005239.1_pt1 | contig 29928 bp, 27 predicted proteins | sample 8958751 | NCBI WGS metagenome assembly JAEEGI01 (sample SAMN16246545, study PRJNA631951) | gut metagenome | biome: gut microbiome; feature: rumen; material: KS-attached | host: Bos | place: Iran: Karaj | collected 2018-10 | reverse complement strand
TTCGGCTACCAGATGCGGTTCCATCTTGACGACGGTTTCCCGCTGTTGACTACGAAGAAACTGCATCTGCGTTCCATTATATACGAGTTGCTGTGGTTTCTGCGTGGCGACACGAATGTGCAGTATCTGCATGACCACGGGGTGAGTATATGGGACGAATGGGCCGGACCCGACGGCGAGCTGGGGCCTATCTATGGCCACCAGTGGCGGTCGTGGGGGACGGCGGATGGCCGGCATGTGGACCAGATAAGCAGCCTGATAGAGGAAATCAAGCGCAATCCCGACTCGCGGCGTCTGCTGGTGTCGGCTTGGAATGTGGGCGAGCTGGAGCAGATGCACCTGCCTCCGTGCCACATCCTGTTTCAGTTCTACGTGTCGGAGGGCAGGCTGAGCTGCCAGCTCTACCAGCGTTCGGCGGACATCTTTCTGGGTGTGCCCTTCAATATTGCCTCGTATGCCTTGTTCACCATGATGATAGCACAGGCCTGCGGGTTGAAGTATGGCGATTTTGTACACACTTTGGGCGACGCTCATATCTACAACAACCATGTGGAGCAGTGCCGCCTGCAGCTGACACGCGAGCCGAGGCCGCTGCCGCGCATGGTGCTGAATCCGGCAAAGCGGGATATTTTCAGTTTCGATTACGACGATTTCAAACTGGAGGGGTACGACCCCCATCCGCACATCAAGGGCGAGGTGAGTGTCTAACCATTTTATCCACAAAAGAAAAATGAACAACAACACATATTGTATCATAATGGCGGGTGGCTTTGGCAGCAGGTTCTGGCCTATCTGCAAAGACGACAGCCCCAAGCAGTTTATTGATATTCTCGGCACCGGACAATCGATGCTGCAGACCACCTTTGAACGCTTTGCCTGCATCTGCCCCCGCGAGAACATCATTATCGTCACAAACCGGGGATATGTGGACCGTGTGCGCGAGCAGATAGATGGTCTGCTGCCCTATCAAGTGCTGGGCGAACCCACACGCCGGAACACAGCTCCGTGTGTGGCCTACGCCGCATCGGTGATTTATGAAATGAACCCCAATGCCAACGTGATAGTGACTCCTTCCGACCACGCCATCTTCGGCATGGAGAATTTCATACACGACATGGAGCAGGCGTTGCAGGCGACCGAACGCCATGACTGTATCCTAACCATAGGCGTACGACCCACAAACCCCAACGTGAAATACGGATACATCCAGTTCAGCGAGGAGCCGGTCGACGCCCATGCAACCAACCTGCACAAGGTGATTACCTTCACCGAGAAACCCCCGGTAGTAATGGCACGCCAGTTCATTGCCACAGGCGAGTTTTTCTGGAATGCCGGTATCTTTGTGTGGCGGTTGTCCACGCTTCGCAAAGCCTATGAGGCTTTCCTGCCCAACATCGCCAAGAGCTACTTTGCCCTCACTTCCTCTACCCCGCAGGCCGACGTGGACAATGTGTATGCACTCAGCGAGTCAATCTCGGTTGACTTCGGCATCATGGAGCATGCCGAGAATGTGTATGTAATGGAGGCTTCGTTTGGATGGTCCGACGTAGAGTCTTGGGACTCGCTTTACGGCATTGCCCGTCACGACGAGCACAACAACGGCGTAGTGATGGGCAAGTCGCTGCTCTACGACGTGAAGAACTCCATCGTGCATGTACCATCTAACAGAACGGTCGTGCTGCAGGGGCTCGACGGCTATATCGTTGCCGCCAACGAGGACACCATTCTCGTATGCCGTCGCGACAACGAGGACTGTATCGTCAAATATATCTCCGACGTTGAACTAATGAACAGCCGAGGTGAGAAGCCCCGCCAATGAAATCGGGGCTGGGCTGTTTTCCATATAGAACAAAGAACTAAGCAATATATTTAGACATGAAACGAACTGAAATCAAACAATTGTTCGCCGACACTGCGGAGCAACTGATTGGCTCCGATGTCGTTGTAAAGGGCTGGGTGCGCACCAAGCGCGGTAACAAGAATGTGGCTTTTATTGCCTTGAACGACGGTTCGACCATAAACAACATACAGGTGGTGGTGGATTTGGCCAATTTCGACGAAGGTCTGTTGCGCCGTATCACTACGGGTGCCTGTATCGGCGTGGAAGGACAGCTGGTGAAGTCGCAAGGCGCCGGACAGAGTGTGGAGATCCAAGCCAGGAATATCGAACTCTATGGCGAGGCCGACCCCGACAGCTACCCCTTGCAGAAGAAGGGACACTCGATGGAGTTCCTCCGCGAGATTGGACACCTGCGTCCACGTACCAACACCTTTGGCGCTGTATGCCGTATCCGCCATCACATGGCCTACGCCATCCACACTTTCTTCCACGAGCGCGGTTTCTTCTATTTCCACACCCCGCTGATTACCGCCTCGGACTGCGAGGGCGCCGGCGAGATGTTCCAGGTCACCACCCTCGATATGAAGAACCCTCCCCGTTTGGAGGATGGCAGCATCGACTACAGTCAGGACTTCTTCGGTAAGCAGACGTCCCTCACCGTCAGTGGTCAGCTGGAGGGCGAGCTGGGCGCCACGGCACTGGGCAAGATTTACACTTTCGGTCCCACTTTCCGCGCCGAGAACAGCAACACTCCACGCCACTTGGCCGAGTTCTGGATGATTGAGCCGGAGATGGCTTTCTACGACATCGACGACCTCACCGCCCTCGAGGAGGAGTTTATCAAATACTGCGTCACTTGGGCTCTGGAGCACTGCAAGGACGACCTCCAGTTCCTCAACAACATGATCGACAAGGGGCTGTTGGAGCGTCTGAACAGCGTGGTGAACACCGACTTTGTCCGCCTGCCCTACACCGAGGGTATCCGCATCCTCGAGGAGGCTGTGAAGAACGGCCATAAGTTCGAGTTCCCCGTCTATTGGGGTGTCGACCTTGCCTCCGAGCATGAGCGTTACCTGGTCGAGGAACATTTCAAGAAGCCTGTCATCATGATTGACTATCCCAAGGAGATCAAGGCTTTCTACATGAAACAGAACGATGACGGAAAGACCGTGCAGGGCACAGATGTGCTCTTCCCGCAGATTGGCGAGATTATCGGTGGCTCGGTGCGTGAGGAGAGCTATGACAAGCTGATGAACCGCATCAACGAGCTCAACATCCCCATGAAGGACATGTGGTGGTATCTCGACACCCGCCGCTACGGCACCTGCCCGCACGCCGGCTTCGGCCTCGGCTTCGAGCGCCTGATGCTCTTCGTCACCGGCATGGCCAACATCCGCGACGTCATCCCCTTCCCCCGCACGCCCAAGACTGCGGAGTTCTAAGCGGAGAACCTCCGCAGGTGTTCAAATTGCGCACTCCACTGCGCAGAAAATACAATAAACTGCGCATTCGAGTGCGCAGTTTTTGTTTGAAATTGGGAAGATGTTCGATTCCGAGTACCTTCCTATCATAGATAAGATGTAGCGTACCTTCGGCACGCATAGTATTTTGATGACCATTCCCCACACTGCGCTTCCTCCGGTCGCTTAGTGTGGGGTTAATAGTATTTCGTGCCTTCGGCACGATTGCTGACAACACGGGTGTTTGGGTATGGTTTCTCTAGGTTTGTCGTCTGTGTGTAGACATGTGCTGAAAGCACATTATCTTATTAACCCCACACTAAGTCGATAGACGCAGTGTGGGGTATGAATACTGATAACTTGTGTGCCGAAGGTACACCACAACCACTGAACAATAAATAATGCCGGACAGCGTTAAGTATGCATGAGTTATACAACTTCATACTATCACATTGTTTTTCGCACCTATCGTAGTGAACCTACTATCTCTACTGACCATGAGCGGGAGTTGTATGCCTATATCTATGGCATCGCAAAGAACCTCTCGTGTCAGACTTACCGCATAGGAGGTATGCCTGACCACGTGCATATCTTTGTGTCTTTACCACCAACTATGTCCGTTTCAGAATTTGTGCAGAGAGTGAAGACGAGTACTAGCAAATGGATGAATGGTAACCCATTGTTCCCTCATTTTAGAGGTTGGAGCCGTGAGTATGCCGGTTTCAGCTATGGTCTGCATGACAAGGATATGATAGTAGGTTATATAATGCGCCAAAAGGAACATCACCATAAAGTGACGTTTGCCCAGGAATACCGCTCTTTTCTTGAGGAGAATGGAGTGGTTGTAGATGAAAGATACTTTTTGAAAGACGAGTAGTCCACATTGCGCATTCTGTAGTCGTTTAGTGTGAGGTTGATAGGACATCTTTCTACACAGGGCAGTCATTTGTTATAGGTATAAGAAAGGCGATGTGAGCCGAGCTTACATCGCCTTTGTTCTTTTCTATGCAGATTTGTCTACATGATTATTGCATAAACTGGGATACAACCTATAAGTGCCAATACTCCAATAAGTATGTAGGTCTTATTTGCATCAAACAAGGATACAGACGAATCTGGAGAAAGATTTGTTATCGTTTTTGTTGGAGATGTGGGGCCGCATAAATTTCCATATTCTCTAACATTTGATGTTTCACAACCTTTTACTTGGAGATCGGTTACATAGTAGAATCCGTCACTGTTTTTCAATTGGTATGACACAGTATAGTCCATAGAGTTTCCTAATGTGTCGGCAAATCTGTAGGTGTCGCTCGTGATATAATTGTTGCCCATGAGTGTTCCGTATCCGGAATATTTAGAGTAGGATTGTCCCGTTACGGTTACTTCATTCTTTTATCGAAGGCTATAAAAAGTACCATACGCCACGCATAAAGAAAGTGATATGTGTATTGGAAAGTGGGGAGGTTTATGAGTATGGCGTATAAAAAGAAAGGGTCCCTTCCGGAACCCAAGGCCAAGGCCGAAGCAATGGCCTGAAATCGATTGCAAAAGTACAACTTTTTTTTGAATCAACAAAAAAAAATTTCAAATGCCCTCCCAAAGCCCCGATATCCGCAAGTTCCTCGCCAACGACATCCGCGTCGAACTCTCCGAAGAATTCGACCGCAATTTCGACCGCAAGGCCTTTTTCGACCGCCCCTGGCCCAAACGCAAACGCAAGGGTAGGGGCTCCCTCCTCCTCGCCTCTGGCAAGCTCCGACGCTCCATCCGCTCCAAGGTCAACCCCAACTACTCCATCACCTGGTCCACTTCCTAACTCTACACCGCCATCTACAACGAAGGCGGCACCACCAAGGTTTCTCGTATAATGAAACGCCATGTTTTGTTTCGCTCCCATCACTATTGAATAATAAACGGCATTTTTATTCGATACAATCTCGATTATGGATTATTTTTCGTATCTTTGCATAATATTCCGTGGATGTGCCAAGTAGGCTTAACCCCTAAGAATAAAGAAGTTTTCAAGACCCACTATGTTCGACGACACCTATCATACTATTGCGGCTCCCGCCGAGGGGCTTTACAAGGAGAAGGGCAGCAAGTTCCTCGCCTTTGCCTATCCGGTGCATAACACCGACGAGGTGAAACAGCATCTCGAGGCGCTGCGCAAGGAGTACTTCGATGCCCGTCACCATTGCTATGCCTATATCCTCGGCCCCAACAAGGATGCCTACCGCGTCAATGACGACGGGGAACCCTCCGGCACCGGTGGCCGTCCTATCCATGGGCAGCTGCTCTCCGCCGACCTCACCGACACGCTCATCGTGGTGGTGCGCTATTTTGGCGGCATCCTGCTGGGTGCTTCGGGATTGGCCAACGCCTACAAGGCCGCTGCCCGCGACGCTATCGGCAATGCCACCATCGTGGAGAAGACCATCGACGTCACATATCACCTCCATTTCGAGTACGCCTTGATGAACGATGTGATGCGTCTGCTTAAGGAACTGGGCGTGCAGCCCCGCAACCAGGAATTCAATCTCGACTGCCGCCTCGACATCTCCGTGCGCCAGTCGCAGAGTACCCGCGTCTACGACACCCTCTCCAAGCTCTATGGCCTAAAGATAAACTAAAGCGGTAATGACAATAAACAGGTAGCGTTAATTTTCATTTTTCAACTCTCTATTATCAATTCACAGGATGAACGACGATATACTTTCCCAGCTGAATGAATCGCAGCGCGAAGCGGCGGCCTGCACCGAAGGTCCGGTGATGATTATCGCCGGCGCCGGCAGTGGCAAGACCCGCACACTCACCTACCGCATAGCCCACCTTATCAATCTGGGCACCGACCCCTTCAACATTCTGGCCCTCACCTTCACCAACAAGGCTGCAGCCGAGATGAAGGAGCGTATCATGAAACTGGTGGGGCCCGAGGCCCGCAACATCTGGATGGGCACCTTCCACTCCGTCTTTGCCCGCATCCTGCGCTCCGAAGCGGAAAAGCTGGGATACATCCGCACGTTTACCATCTACGACAATGACGACAGCAAGTCAGCCATCAAGCAGATTGTCAAGAATCTGAACCTCGACCCTAAGACCTACAGCCCCGGCTATGTCATGGGTCGCATCTCCATGGCCAAGAGCAACCTCCTTTCGCCCGAAGACTACGCCAACAACCCCGAAATCCAGCAGGCTGACAAGGATGCCCACAAGCCCATGATTGCCGAGATTTACAAACTTTATAACCACCGCCTCCGCAATGCCATGGCCATGGACTTCGACGACCTGCTCTTCAACATGAACATCCTCCTCCGCGACTTCCCTGATGTGCTGCTTAAGTACCAGAAGCGTTTCCAGTATATCATGGTCGACGAGTATCAGGACACCAACTATTCGCAGTATCTCATTGTGAAGAAACTCGCCGCCCGGCTGCAGAACATCTGCGTGGTGGGCGACGATGCGCAGAGCATTTATGCCTTCCGTGGCGCGAATATCCAGAATATCTTCAACTTCCGCCGCGACTATCCCAACCTCCACCTCTTCAAGCTTGAACAGAACTACCGCTCCACCAAGGTGATAGTCAATGCCGCCAACTCGGTCATCGCCAAGAACGTGGAACAGATAGATAAAGAGATTTGGACCGACAACGCACAGGGCAACCGTATCACCCTGTTGCGTGCCGTCGACGAGAAAGACGAGGGCCGTCTGATAGCCAACTCTATCAGCGAAGCCCATATCGGCGAGAACCTCGACTACAAGTCCTTCGCCGTTCTTTACCGCACCAATGTCCAGTCGCGTGCCTTGGAGGAGGCCTTGCGCCGCGAGAACATACCCTACCGCATCTATCAGGGCCTATCGTTCTATGGCCGCAAGGAAATCAAAGATGTGTTGGCCTATCTGCGCCTGGTGGTGAACAACTACGACGAAGAGTCGCTGCTGCGCGTCATCAACTATCCTGCCCGCGGCATCGGGCAGACCTCGCTCGACCGTGTGCGTGTGGCCGCCGCCGACAACGACATTGCGGTGTGGACCGTGCTGGAAAACCTGCCCTCCTTTGGGCTGGGCATTACCAGCGGCACCACCCAGAAGATAGGGGAGTTTGTGATGATGATAAAGCGTTTCTCCTCCATGCTCGCCACCATGAACGCCTACGATTTGGCTAAGCAGATAATCTACAACAGTGGCATCATCACCCTGTTGCGCAATGACGACGACCCCGATAACCCCAACCGCATCGAGAATATCGAGGAGCTGCTGAACGGTGTGAAAGAATTCTGCGAGAAAGAGGCACAGTTTGCTGAAAACGGCACCGACGAAGAGCAGCAGACTGAAAGTGTCGGTGGCATACGCACCCTTGACCAGTTCCTGCAGCAGGTGCTGCTCCTCACCTCCGAGGACAAGGACGAGGACAAGGATGCCGACAAGGTCAGCCTTATGACCATCCACGCCGCCAAGGGGCTGGAGTTCCCCTATGTCTACGTTGCCGGCCTGGAGGAGAACCTCTTCCCCTCCTTCATGTCCATCTCCTCGCGCCAGGAGCTGGAGGAGGAACGTCGCCTCTTCTATGTCGCCGTCACCCGTGCCGAACGGCAGCTGACGCTCTCCTACGCCATGACACGCTATCAGTACGGCAACTCGTCGTGCCAGGAGATGAGCCGTTTTGTCGAGGAGATCGACCCCAAGTACATCGAGATGCCCCAGCGCAAGTCGCAATTCCCCAAGCCCGGCGTGCTGCCCAAAGCCTTCCAGGGCGTGAAAGGAGTGAAGTGGTCGCCGGAAGCCGAGCGGGATTTCCAACGCAAGCCAGCCCCCGAACCCCAAAAGCCGCGCCGATTGCAGCCCAAGTCGTCGTTGCCCCAAGGCCCGACGGCACCCAACTCCGCTGCTGAAATTAACGCCATACAGGTAGGCATGCGGGTGCGCCACGCCAAATTCGGCGAGGGCAAAGTGCTCACCATCGAAGGCAGCGGCAACGATCGCAAAGCCACTATCTTTTTCGACCAGGTAGGACAGAAGACCATGATGCTGGTCTACGCCAAACTGGTTATCATCAATCAATAACATCGTCAAAACCCAACAAAGCCTACAGGCACCCATTATGCGAATAGTAATACAACGTTGCACCAGAGCTTCCGTCACTATTGCGGGACAGCTGAAATCAGAGATAGGACAAGGGATGATGATCCTCCTCGGCATTGAGGATGCCGACACCGATGAGGACATTGACTGGCTTTGCCGCAAGATTGTTGCCCTGCGCATCTTCGACGATGCCGACGGGGTGATGAACCTGCCCATCACCGATGTGCCCGACAGCGGCATTCTGCTCGTCAGCCAGTTCACCCTGATGGCCAGCACCAAGAAAGGCAACCGCCCCAGCTATATCCACGCCTCCAAGCCCGAGGTGGCCATCCCCATGTACGAGAAGTTTATCCGTCGGCTCTCCGACCTTTTCGGCAAGGAGGTTCAAACGGGCGAGTTCGGTGCCAACATGCAGGTGGAGCTGGTCAACGACGGTCCCGTCACCATCATTATCGACAGTCAAAACAGAAAGTAGCCCCTGTAACTGTAAAACGAAGGCTCACATAATCTGTCTGGGTTAAATAGCCCGGAAGGGCTATTCTTTGGTGTTGCACGAAGGCAGGCTGGCAGTAATGCAGCGGGGGTTGCTGCGGAAATCGTGATGCAGTTGAGTGTCGAAGCCAAGTGCTTGGAGCAGTTGCGCGGTTTCGGCCGGGAGGGCTTGGTTTATCTCCAGTGCAAGCAGTCCTTGCGGTGCGAGGTGCGTGGCGGCGTATTGTCCGATGGCGCGGTAAAAGCGCAGGGGGTCGCTGTCGGGCACGAAGAGGGCAAGGGCAGGGTCGTAGTTGAGCACGTTGGGTTGCATGTTGGCGCGTTCGTGTTCCATCACGTAAGGGGGATTGCTGACGATAAGGTCGTAGGAGGAGGAGAGGGCGTCGAGTTGCATGGAGTATAGCACATCCACTTCCACGAAGTGGATGTCAGTATGGTTGGCAGCGGCATTGTCGCGGGCAATGGTTAGGGCGGCAGGCGAGATGTCCACGGCCGTGACCTGTGCCGAGGGGAATCGGTGCTTGAGTGCGATGGCTATGCAGCCGCTACCGGTGCAGAGGTCGAGGATGGCGGGGTGGCCGGCCTGCCGGCTGGCGAGCCAGTCGGTGAGGCGGGCAACGATTTCCTCCGTTTCGGGGCGGGGGACGAGCACGTCGGGGGTGACGCGGATGCGCAGACCGCAGAAGTCGGTGTGGCCGATGATGTGCTGGATGGGTCGGAACTGCTTAAGGTCTTCGACAGCCCAGTGGAATCGCAGCAGGTCCGACTGGTTGATAGTGTCGTCGCGGTGCAGCAGCAGCTGGGTCTTGTCCCATCCTAGGAAGGCCTCGAAAAGCATGTAGACGAACATGCGCAGTTCCCCGTCGGGGTAGCGTCCAGCCAGTTCGGTATGGACATACCGCTCAATGTCGCGGACGCGGTTGGAGGGGATGTGCATGTCAGTGGTGTTCATTCAGCTGGCGGGTGCTAAGCGTCTTCGGTTTTGGGGAGGTTCTTGGTGTTGCGCCAAGCCTTGATGAAGGTGATGAAGCCATAGGTGGCTGTGATGAGGAAGCAGGCGCTGATAAAGAGCCATTTGTAGCTGCCTCCCATGATGCCGAGGGGGATATAGATGGCGTCGCAGATGAGGTAGCATATCCAGGCGTTGATGTCCTTGCGCACCATGAGGTATGTGGCCACGGCCTGAAGGGCGAAGATGGCGCAGTCGAGGATGGGGAGGTTGGAGTGCAGCACACGGGCATCGAAGAGGTAGGTGGCCGCGGCAATGCCCACTACGGCCAACAGGGGCCACAGGGGATTGCCCCAGCTGATGGTGCGGCGGTTGTCCTCCGACTTCTTCTTCCAGATGAACACGCCTCCGATGGAGGCCAGGATGCTGTAGACCTGAAAGGCGAAACTCATGAAATGCTTGTCGGTAAAGAAATTGTAGGACAGTATCAGTCCTGTGGCGATACTGAAGATCCATGTCCAGCGGTTGCCGCGGGCGGCAAGGTAGACGGTGGTGATCTGTGCAATGGTGATAAGGATGGTGAGTATTGCGTCCATGGTGGTTATTTTTTACGGTTGAAGTCGGCGGGTATCTCGCCCCAGCGCTCGGTGTCCCACTTGCGTATCTCAGTGGTGTAGGTGTTGTTGTGCAGCCAGGCTTCGGCGCGTCGGATGATGTTCCACAGGTCGGCTGTCTGCGGAGTGAGGGGCAGTTTGGTGCGGCACTCTTTGCGGCGTACCCAGTTGATGGCGTTCACGGAGTCGCTGTAGAGTATCTGGTGCATATTGTGTTGCTTGAGGTAGGCAAGGCCGTGCACAATGCCGAGGAACTCGCCTATGTTGTTGGTGCCGACAGGTGTCTTGAAGTGAAAGAGTTGCTGACGGGTGGCGATGTATACGCCTTGGTATTCCATCACGCCGGGGTTGCCGCTGCAGGCGGCGTCGACGGCCAGGGCGTCGAGCACAGGCGGGTTGTCGGTGCCGGGAAGGACGGCGGTGATGCCGTTTTCGTCGGTGGTCAGCACACTGGTCTTGCCAGTCGTGGAAGGAGTGTCGGCGGAATGGCTTTTGCCGATGGCCACGGCAGTGTCGTAGGGCAGGCGTTGTGCGGCCTCGGCCTCGTGGAGGGTGTCGTATGACTTGTATTGCGCCTTGGCGACACCGGTAACCTGCTTCTGGCAGTCGGCCCAGTTGTCGTAGATGCCCGGCGTATTGCCCTGCCATACAACGTAGTATTTCTGTTTCTTCGCCATAGATTTGGAGTGCAAAGGTACGAAACTTTTCGCATATATGGATTTTTATTTGTATCTTTGCAATCCAATTTCAATAATACAAACTAATATGAAGAGACTCTATTTTATTCCATTAATGCTGTGCTTTGTATGCATGGCTTGTGAAAAGGATTACAGCGGCCATATCACTGTCGGCTATCCAGTCCCAGCGCAATATACCGCTTTGGATGTACAAAGCGCTTTCGAAGTGGTGGTGTGCGACACGATTAGCGAGGCGAAGGTGACAGTGAAGGGAGGAGAACACAAGAATGTTATTTTCAAGGTGGAAGACGGCACGCTGAAGATTGGTTTCAAGAATAGACTGTTCAATTGGTACCACGGTTCAGCCAAGGTGCTGCTGCCCCGCAACAGCACACTTTGCGATGTGGAACTTTCGGGAGCCTCCAGTTTCCGCGGCGATTTGCAGGGCGGTGAGGTGGAAGTGGATTTGTCGGGCGCTTCCAATTTCTATGGCAATGTAATGGGGTCGGATGTGAACATCGACCTTTCCGGTGCCTCGGACTTTAAAGGCAATATCAATGCCGATAAGATTGATTTGGAGATTAGTGGTTCTTCTTCGGTCAAGAGTGCTGGGATCTGCACCGAGCTATTGGATGCAGAAGTCTCTGGATCCAGCACTGTGGATGCCTTCGGACTTGAGTGCCGCAGAGTGACAGCCAAGGTGAGCGGTTCCAGCGATGTGAAGATTTCGTGCTGTGAAAGCATCACGGGCTCCCTCTCGGGCTCCAGCGACCTTTACTATAAAGCACTCCCCGGCTGCAATCCCGTGGTGAACTGCAGCACCAGCGGTGGCTCGAATGTGCATCGGGAATAAATAGATTTATGGTTCTTGGGAAGAAGATATGCGGAGAACTGAAGTCGCTCCGTCGGCGGATTGCCGAAGAGAACGGCATTCCATTGCGGCAGGAGGAGTGTACTTATACGGGTGAATGCAGTGGCACTTGCCCGCATTGTGAGGCTGAGATGCGTTACCTAGAAAATGCCATTGCTGACCGTCTCAGCATTGGCAAGGCGGCCACTATCGCGGGTCTTGCGCTAGGCTTGGCCACTACGGTGCAGGCGCAGGCGGTGGACACAATACCAGTGAAGTCTTCTACTCCGTCCGATAGTTCGCATGCTGTGCTGGCCACTGGCACCATGAAGGGTACAGTGCGGGATTCGAAGACTAAAGAGCTGATTCCATTCGCTGTGGTTGAGCTGCAGAGGGATGGGAAGCGTGTGGCGGGTATGCAGACGGACCTCGATGGTAATTTTACTTTCAAATCCTTGAAGGCGGGTGAGTATACGATTTCGGTAAATTACGAGGGATGCAAGCCGGTGGAACGGATAATCACCGTCAAACCGGTAGGCTTTACTGTGGCTGTAATTGACCTCAGGGCAGACTCCTCCAGTATTAATATCGGCAGGCTTGTCATTGAGATAGAAGGCGATTTTGGCGAAAGCGACGGCATCATGATAGGGGGAGTACAACAGGTGGACCTTCCCGGTCTTCCTGCCAGCCAAAGCCTCCCCGAGGGAGATGTACGCCACCCGTTTCGTGAAGTACCCATTCAGCCAGAAAGGCCCGTGCAGGTGAAATTGAAGTGAACCCGCTCTGCCTTTTTACTTGCAGGAATAGGATATGAAAAAACGGACTCCCTTTGCAGAGAGTCCGTTTCTTATTGTTTGAGACGGGTGATTAGGCACCCAGTTCGAGGCGCTTGAAACCAGTGCAGGTAAGCTCCTTGTCGGTGCTTTCGATGAACTGGCGGACGGTCATCTTGCTCTCCATGATGTACTCCTGTTCGACCAGGGTGTTCTCCTTGAAGAACTTGTTCAGACGGCCCATGGCAATCTGCTCGATCTGTTTCTCGTTGAGGGTAGCGGCTTTCTTGGCGCCTTCTTCCTCTTTGATTTTCTTGGCCATTTCGACCTGCTCCTCGGTAATCCAGCCTTTGGCGCAGTTGGAAGCCATGTGCTCTTCGCTGTCGACGTGGGCGGGGTTGATGCCGGCCTTCTTTAAGGCAGCGTCAACAGCCTTGCCAATGAGTTCCTCGCGGGTCTTCTCAGCGGCGACGGCAAGCTCTTTGTCTTTGGTCTCCTGGGGGATGCTGTTGGCATCGAGGGCCAAGGGACGCATGGCGACGACCTGCATGGCGATGTTGTGGCCAACCTCGTCATGACCAGGCTTGGACATGCCAACCACGGAAGCCATACGGTTGCCGGGGTGGATGTAGGCGTAGACGGCGGGGGCTTCGATGGTCTCGAAGTGTGCCAGCTCTATCTTCTCGCCGATTTTGGCAATCTGGTCGGTGATACAGTCGCTCACTTTGCGGCCTTCGAGCTCCATGTCGAGCACCTGCTCTTTAGTGGTGAGGTGCTTGGCCATGGCGTTGTCGAGGATGCTGGTGGTGAAAGCGATGAAGTCGGCGTTGGTGGCGACGAAGTCGGTCTCGCAGCTCATCATGATAACGGCACCGTAGTTGCCGTTGCTCTTAGCCAGCACGCAGCCTTCGTTGGCATCGCGGTCGGCGCGTTTGGCGGCCATTTTCTGACCTTTCTGGCGGAGGAAGTCGATAGCTTTCTCGAAGTCGCCGTCGCACTCAACGAGGGCTTTTTTGCAGTCCATCATGCCGACACCGGTCAGCTGGCGCAGCTCGTTTACCTGTTTTGCTGTTATGTTTGCCATAATTGGGATTTCTTTTTTGTGTGATTAAACAGATTCCTTAGCGGGATTATTCAGCCTTGGGTTCCTCTTCCTTGGCCTTGGGGGCGTCGGTACGGGGACGGCGGGGACGGGTCTTCTTCTCGACGGGAGCTTCCTCAGCCTGGTTCTCGTCCTTCTCCTCATTTTGGGCGTCTTTGTCGAGCATGCGCTCGTTAAGACCTTCCTGGATAGCCTCGGTCATGTGTTTCAAGATGGCGGCTATCGACTTGGAAGCATCATCGTTAGCGGGGATGGGGAAATCGATAAGGTCGGGGTTGCAGTTGGTGTCAACCAGAGCGAAAGTGGGGATGTTGAGGCGGCGGGCCTCGGCAACGGCAATGTGCTCTTTATTGATGTCGATGACGAAGAGTGCGCTGGGCAGACGGGTGAGGTCGGCGATGGAGCCAAGGTTCTTGTCGAGCTTGGCACGCTCGCGCTGCACCTGCAGGCGTTCACGTTTGCTGATGTTGTTGAAGTCCTTGTCGTGCATCAGGCTGTCGAGGTTGTTCATCTTCTTCACGGCCTTGCGGATGGTGGCGAAGTTGGTGAGCATACCACCGGGCCAACGCTCGGTGACGAAGGGCATGTCAACGCCCTTGGCCATCTCGGCTACGATGTCCTTGGCCTGTTTCTTGGTGGCCACGAAAAGGACTTTCTTGCCGCTACGGGCAATCTGTTTCAGGGCAGCAGCGGCCTCGTCGGCTTTGGCGATGGTCTTCTGCAGGTCAATAACGTGGATGCCGTTATGCTCCTTGAAGATATAAGGAGCCATTTTGGGATTCCATTTTCTCTTGAGGTGTCCAAAGTGACAACCAGCCTCAAGCAGTTCTTCGAATTTCAATTCTGTCATTTTGTCTATTGTTTACTTTCCTAATCTGAACCAATCGTGAAGTAGTCCTTAGGGTCTGGTTTTTCGGCGGTCCTATGCTGCCGAACTGGCAACCAGACGGAGCGTCTTCGCAATTTGGATTCTAAACTTTAATTGCTTTGTTGTGTTAAGCGCAGGCGTTATACAACGGTTAACGTTTGCTGAACTGGAAGCGCTTACGGGCCTTGGGCTGACCAGGTTTCTTACGCTCAACCATACGGGGGTCACGCATCAGGAAGCCTTCCTTCTTGAGGGCGGGGCGATCCTCGATGTTGTTCTCGCAGAGGGCGCGGGCGATAGCCATGCGCAGAGCCTGGGCCTGACCGGTGATTCCACCGCCGTCGAGGTTGGCTTTGATGTCCCATTTGCCTTCGGCGTTGGCCACCTGAAGGGGCTGGTTGACGATGTACTGCAGCGGGCCAGTGGGGAAATATTCCTTATAGTCTCTCTTGTTTACAACAATATTGCCGGTGCCGGGGGTCATATAGATGCGGGCAACGGAGCATTTTCTTCTACCAATGGTGTTGATAACTTCCATATCTCTATTTATCTAACGTCGTTAATATTGATTACTTTGGGATTCTGACCCTGATGGGGATGCTCGGAACCGGCATAGACGTGCAGGTTGCGGTACAGGGCGTCGCCCAGACGATTTTTAGGAAGCATGCCACGGATGGCGTGTTCAAGAATGCGCTCGGGATGGCTGGCGAGCACCTTGGCAGGTGTGGTCTCGCGCTGACCGCCGGGGTAACCGGTATAGCGCTGGTAGATTTTGTCGGTCATCTTCTTGCCAGTGAAAACAATCTTCTCGGCATTGATAATGATGACGTTGTCACCGCAGTCGACATGCGGGGTGTAGCAAGGTTTGGTCTTGCCGCGCAGGATGTTGGCCACACGGGTAGCCAGACGGCCTACGGTCTGATTCTCGGCATCAACGAGCACCCATTCCTTCTGGACGGTCTGCTTGTTGGCTGATACTGTTTTGTAACTTAACGTACTCATTTTTTATTTTTACTAACGATGGTGTTTTTTTTGTTTTCTTGTTAATATCTCCTCCGATTGAGTGACATTTTGACCGTTGACGGATAAACGCCCATTATGCCTATCAATCTGGTACAAAATGCTTTGAACGGGTAAATCAGGCACTTTGCACCATTTTTGGAGACTGCAAAGTTACGAACATTTTTTCAACCGACAAAATATTTTTTTACGTTACGCTCAAAAAATGATTGTATTGCGAGGGATGGCAGCACAGGAAAGCGGTCTTGCGCGAGCCGACGGAGGTGGCAATTACAAAGAGGTCCCCTCCCTCGGCAAGGCCCAGTTTCCGTTGCAGTGCGGCCGCTTCCATGGGGAAGTTGCGTGTCACCACATGAGCCTTTCCATTGGGGATGGCTGCAGCGATGGCTTTCCGGTCGAGTTTTATCTCCTGCAAGACGCTGAAGGTGCGTCCACAGAATGGGTGGACAAGGAGGTCGGAGGTGTAGAGGTGTGTGTTGCGTGCCAGCTTTTCCACCCCCTGCCATTGGCAGATAAGATTGAATGGGCCGCCTTTCATCAGTGCGGCGTCGGGTTCGTAAAGGTAGCGCCCTACTGTGGAGCAGAAGCATGGCTCTGCAGCACGCTCCTGACTGCGGGTGAAGTCGATGTCGTAAAACACGCCGGGTTCTTTTGCAATGCAATGTATCACTGTCTCGCCCTCGTGTGGCCCGCACACGAACAGCACTTCCTTGCACTCGCCTTTGATAGAGACGATATGTATCTCGGCCACCTCCTGCAGTTGTTGCTGTGCCATGCCGAGGTCTATCATGGGCGAGGCTTTTATTATCAGCCAGCGGCAGTGCGAGCGCAGCAGCGGCATGTGCTGCAGGATATTGGGCTCGCACGCTTCAAAGGCTGCCACCTTCTGTCCCGATGCGGAGCGTCTGGCGGGGTCTATATATATAATGTCGAAATGGTGGTGCGTGGCAAGCCATTCCATACTGTCGCCACAGTGGACCGTCAGATTGTCGAGGCCGAGCACATTGCGATTGTGTTCCATCAGCGAGCAGAGGGTGGGGTCTCGTTCCACATAGTCCACGTGTGTTGTGATTTGGCGCTCCGGCTGGTGGCTGCTCTGCTGTCGCCGGGCAAAAGCGATGCTGTCGATGCCCATGCCCCCTGTCAGGTCGGCAACGGAAAGGGGTGCCGTGTCTCCGCACAGCTTGAATATGGTATCGACTTTGTGCTCGGCGGTGGTCTCCGACGAACTCTGCTCCCGGTTAAGCCGTGGCGGATAAAGGAACTCGTCGTAAGACTCCAGCGACGGCCATTTCTCGTGGCACATCCGCCGTCCCTCTATCTGCTGCACGGCGGCGGCCATATCAATAGACGGATACCTCGCGGCCGAGAGCAGCAGGCGCGAGGTATCGTCGTGTAGGTGTTCTTTTACAAAATCAATAAACTCCCTGGTCATGCAGTTTCTTCAGCCGTTCCACAACGATGGGGCGGTCCTCCTTATACGTGACGCCGAACCACTGGGCCGTGGTCTTCAGCACCCGCATAGTGGCATAGCCGCTGTTGATAAACGTGTTGACGGCATAGGGAATGTAGTATTCCGATTTCATCTCGTTGCCGTGTTCGCGCAGGAATGTGACGAAGAGCTTCTCGCTTTCAACAAAATAGTCGGGGGTGAAACCGAACAGGTTCATCGACACCGTGGCGTCGGCTGGCAGGGGATGCATCGACCCGTCACTGTCTTTGTATTCTATGCCGTTGGCCGTGCGGCCGATACTGGTTCGTTCGGTCATGCCGGCCAGCAGTCCGTTGGCGTCCACTTCGCATACCCCGCGACTCACCGTGCCGTGTTCGCTCAGCGTATTCTCCAGGCGGTAGCCCACCATGCAGTACTGTCCCTTTGTGCCGTCGAGGGTACGCAGGTGGTCGGCCATCACTTGGAAAGCATCGCGGCCGTAGAAATCGTCGGCATTGATGATGGCGAAAGGCTCGTGTATCACATCCTTGGCCATGAGGATGGCGTGGTTGGTCCCCCAGGGCTTTTCGCGGCCTTCGGGTACGGAGAATCCCTCGGGCAGATAGTCAAGCTCTTGGAAGACATACTCCACGGCTATGCGGTTGCCGAAATGCTCGGCGTTGATTTTCGATTTGAACTCTTGCTCAAAGCTATGGCGGATAACAAATACCACCTTGCCGAATCCGGCGCGGATAGCGTCGTTGATGGAATAGTCCATGATAATCTCCCCGTTGGGGCCTACGCCGTCCATCTGTTTCAGTCCGCCGTAGCGGCTGCCCATACCGGCTGCAAGAACTAATAATGTTGGTTTCATAATCTTTATATTATAATGTGTTTTATTTCGAATCTGGATTGTTTGAGGGGGTGGTGTGTGCCTTGTCCCGCTTCACCCCGAACAGGTAGTAGGCCAGCGTAGGGCTGGTCCGGATAAAGTTGCTCAGCAACAGGCAGAATGCTATCACCAGCAGCGCAAGGGCTGTGGAGCACGAGGCCTGAAGCACGGTGTTCTCCACCTTGCAGAAGAACGCTCCCGCCATAGTGAGGTTGGGCATAAGGAAATAATGCAGCAGGTAGACGTCGAGGGTCCGCTTCCCGATATATTGCAGACTGCGTCCGATGCGGGTGTTCGACGAGAATGCGTGTTCGTAGTGCCTGAAGGCGGATACAACACTCAGAATCCCCAGATAGCGTACCCCCTCCACAAGCAGCTTGCTGGTCAGTTTCCAGACCGAGGAGTTCATCAGGCTGGAGCCTTTGAGGAAGCTATTCGCAATATACAACCCGAAAAACAGCAGGATGATGCTCCCGATGTTGTTGGGGCGTTGGAGGAAACGGAATATACGCTCCTGGTAACAGGCAAAGATATTGCCGAACACAAAGAACTGAAAGTAGAGCATGATGTTGAACAGGCTGAACCATCGCGCCACAGGGAACTGGTAAATGGTGGAGCTTCCTGCCAGGGATATCAGATACAGCACCACAGCGATGCCTGCCAGCACTATCTGCCGTGTCGACATCCGGCATCGGGCAAGGACGAATGACACGGTGTAGTAGATGACAAACATCGCCAGCAATGCAATGGTGAACCAGTAGCCCAGTTTCGAGGGATTGTCGAAGAACATAAAGATACTGTCGCCTGCGGTCTCGTGATAGCGGTGCGAGAAGACGGTGATGGCAAAGAGCAGCCCGAAAAACAGTGTGGGGATAATCTGTATCCTCATCTTCTTCAGCATCTGGTGGGTGAAGTACTGCCTGTTCCACACCTCGCCCGCACGGAATGCGATAAACCCGCTGATGAAGAAGAACAGCGGCATCCTGAACTGCGAGAAGAAATCGTTCACCGTGCTGCGGGGCATCTCGAAGCCCAAGGTCTCTATATGCGAGAACACCACCAGTATCATGGTGAAGCCGCGCAATGCGTCAATCCATTCTATTCTTTTCGTTGTGCTCAAGGCCGTGGCTCCGGATGGGAATAGTGTATTCGACATGGTCTTTGTGTTGGTGGGTAGAGGGGTGTTCTATTGTCTTTTCTTCATGAAGAATTCTTTCAGCAGGGCCTCGCATTCCTCCTTCATCACACCGCCCTGCACGGTGGTCTTGGGGTGCAGCATCCCGCGCCCGAGGCGTTCAAAGCCGCGTTTAGGGTCCGAAGCGCCATACACGATGCGTCCTATCTGTGTCCATCCTGCAGCTCCCGCGCACATCACGCAGGGCTCGAGGGTGACATACAGCGTGCATTCGGTCAGATATTTTGCATCAAGCATATTGGTGGCGGCCGTAAAGGCAAGCATCTCGGCATGGGCGGTCACATCGTGCAGCCGCTCGGTGTTGTTATGGGCTCGGGCGATGATACGCTCATCGCTCACGATGACTGCCCCCACGGGTATTTCGTCCTCGTCGGCTGCGGCGCGGGCCTCACGCAACGCCTGCTGCATGTAGTATTCGTCGGGATTGTCGAAGAGGCTCATGGAGTGTATACGTTTTCGGTGAAATAGGAGTTGTTGCTGGGAAGCAGCTCAAACTGGTGATGGATAATGAACAGTTGGTTATCCACTTGGTATGATTCCATTGTCGGCAGCAGGCAGCCATGGAACGGTGTGAACTCATGCCAGGCACGCCAGTCGACCAACTTGGCATTTGCTGCCGGATCCTCATTGCCGTAGATATGGTTCTCTTCCGTCACCAGGAACAGCAGTCCTGTCTCGCTCTCGAAGAAATAGTTTCTGTCGTATACCGAGGGTGAGGTGACAAACACACGCCACACGGGGTGGTCGTTGTAGGTATATTTCCCCTGATAGTAGACTTCCGACCCTTTGCTGCGCCATTGATACAGTGCCCCGCGGATATCCAGCGATATAGTGAGGTCATAGTACGATAGCTGCGACATATTGCGCCATTGGCGGTAGGTGTCGGAGAAGCGGCGGTAGATTTTCTTCCCGTCGGAGTAGTATGCATCCTTCAGTCTCCCCTTCTGCCACATCTCTATGCGGTTCATGCCTTGTTTGCCATACCAGCGTTGTATGGTGATGGTGTCTTCGCTGTGCGAACGCTCCACCACACTCGATTTCACATGCAGCACACTGTCGGTCAGCAGGTGTTCGAAGTTGATTAGAGCAAGGTAGTTGTTGATGATGGAGGCCGCGACGGCGGTGTCCCCTTCCAGGGGGTCGGTGCTGTTGATGCGTACAGGCTCCTGCGCCTGCAGTGTCCCCAGCGTCACGATGGCAAGAATGGCTACGACAACTCTTTTCATATTACTGGTTATTTATAAAGGATTAATAGTCGAGGGTATTGCAAGCGGGAATGTCAGCTTCTCCACCTCTTTCCAAGGCTCGAGCGTGAAGGTGGCCTCCACCCCGAACTGGTTGGCGATGGCGGACAGCTGTGCGGCTCCGTCGTCGGCGGTAATCATCTTCTGCAGCTCGGCGAAACTGGTGCTGAGGCCGAACCGCTTCTGCATGTCGCTGTATGTCCCGCGGAAACAACGCCCCATCACCTTGGCGTAAATCACTGCCGAGTCAGGCGTAAAGCGGGCTCTCCCCAGCTCTATAATCTTCGAGGCGCTGAGCCAAATAATGCTGTCCGGCTGCATCCGCAGCTGTCCGGTGGCCTGTAGCCCCTGGGCCGAGCAGGTGAAGTTGGAGGTATAGTATTTGGGCGTATACGCCGTTGCCGGCGGCTGGCCCTCGTTGGCCGTCGTCGTGCCCACGGCATCTCGTTGGCTGCGGCATCCTGCCGCCAGCAGCGTCGCCAAGGCCAACACTGCGAATATCGTTCTTCTTATCGACATTTCTGTTCTATTGTTTGTTTCAGGTTCTTCACGGTTGTCTCATTGGGGGCAATCATCAGGCACCGTTCAATATAGAAACGGGCCTTCTCGCATTCGCCGCGCTGCATGTAGCCCTCTGCCAGGATCAGGTAGGGCCGCAGGTGTAGGGGGAACAGCTCCGACGCGGTGAGGGCATGCGCCATCATCTCCTCTTCCTGTCCGGCCTGCCCTTCGCATATCAGCAGGGCCTCCCACACGCTGTACTGGCTCTTGTCCACCGACAGATGTGACCTGAACTGCTCTGCCGCCTCGGCAAAACGCCCCTGCGCAGCCAGCATCTGCCCGTACATCACTTCGTATCCGTCATGCTCCGTGCATCTGCCAGCAAGGCTGTCGGCCAGCATGAAACATTTGCGGCCATAGGCGTTGAAGAAAGGCTCGTTCCGCATAAACTCGGTGATGAACACCATGCAGTCGCGGCAGCTCACTTCGGGGTTCCATACCCCGAGGCGCAGATGGCGGTAGGTCTCTCCCAGGTTCCCCATTGCCAAGTGGCACGACGCCAGCGCCACATGGATGTTCTCGTCCTCTGGGTTTGTCTCCAATATATAATTGTAATACTGCAGCGCCTTGCTGTAGTTCTTCTCGTTCATGAAGCTCTCGGCCAGTATGGCGCTGTAGCGCGGCTCCGAAGGCACCGCCGCCGCCAGCTTCTCAAGCTCCTTCCGGGCCTTGTCGGGCTTGTCGATGGCATTCCATAGCTTCTGCTTCTGCAGCGACACGGTCTCGGTGATTCCGAAACGCTTCTCCAAGCGGTCCAGCACCTCGATGCTCGACGGCACATTGTTGTTAAGCAGATATGCGTTCGACAGGTTGTAGTAGAATTCCGTCTCGTCGGGATACCGCTTCACCAGCTCCTCCCAGGTCGCCGTCAGGTTCTTGCCGTCGCGCATCTGCTCGTATATCCTGGCCAGCTGGATGCGGTACCATCTGTTGTCCCCATCCTGGCGGCAGGCCATGCGTGTATGGTACAATGCGCTGTCCATCCATCCCGAAGCCAGATACAGCCTTCCCAGCCCATAGTGTGCCGGCGCATAGCCCGGGCTCCGCTTCAGCAGCGCCCTGTAGCCCTCGGCGGCCTCCTCCTGCTTGCCCACAAGCATCTGCGCCGTGGCGTCAATCAGGGCCGAATCGTTGCTCAACTCCTCGGCGGTCACCTCCAGTATCGGCGCACGGCGGTAGCGGCTGTCCGCCACGGCACCCTTTCTGCTCCCTCCGCACGAGGCCAGCAGCGTCGCCGTCAGCAATAACGCAATAGAGTGCTTTCTCATTATATTGGTATATATCTTTGTCATCGCTCTCCTAAAACTGACTTTTCCTTTTTTTATTGTGTCGGCAGGCTAAATATTCTCCCATTCCCCCGCATCGACCACAACGCGCCATTCCCTCCCTTTTCCCGCAAAAGGGTGAAAAATCATTAAAAAACAAAAAAAAACTTTCCATGTCAAAAAAATGCTATATATTTGCATTGAAAAAATAAGCACCCGAAACCCCTCTAAGCAATAGCTTAATCTGTTGCCGATGAGGGATGTAAGACATGTAAATAGAAAATTTATTATTCATCAAAATCTCAAACAACAATGAAAAAAACATTAATGGTTCTAACTTTTGCCCTGTGCGCATCGCTCACTTTCGCACAGATGGCAACCCCGAATCATCGGGGCCAACAAGTTAAGGCTGCTAACAATGCTGCCATGATCGAGAACACCTTCAACAGCTCCATCTTCACCAAGGATGCTGGAGATACCCTGAAGGCTGTCGACTTCCATGCCGCCAATGTGAATTACACTGCTGGTGTTGTCTCTAGTGGTGCTGATGCACACTCGATGAACTACCCCTTCGCCACTTGGCGTCGTATCAACGGTCTCACCGATGATGACCTCTCTCCCCTTGCCGACATCTATCCCAGTTTGGTTTCGGTTTTTGGAGGCAACGAGGGCGTTGCTGGTTTCTGCGATGCTATGCGTACCAGCATCATGAACCAATCCACCACTGGTGATAACGGTTTCGTGATGCTCGTCCCCTACGAGCAGAACACTCCCAACTCCGGTAATATCAATGCTTTCATCAAAATCGATAGCATTAATACCACCACTGCTCCCACCGTCGATGTGAGATTCTATCAGCACTATCGTAAGTACTACGATGAATGCTACATCGACTACTCTACCAACGGTACCTCCTGGTCTTCCGTCGAAATCAATGTCGAAGGTGTCGATGTCAATGTCAACACCACTGTCCGTGGCTTCTTCACCTACTCCCTGCCCATCGCTACTGCCGGTCAGCCCAACCTCAGCATCCGCATCCGTTGGTTCATGCCCGATGAGCACAGAGGCAATGCTTACGGCTTTTGGTGGATAATCGACGATATCGCCGTCCTTGCCGGCCCCGCCGACCGTATGCGTCAGTTCGACGGCTACTATGTCGAAGGTAACTATGGCCTGGTTCCCCAGGGCATGAAGATCAACCCCGCTTGGTACACCCTCGTTGAGAACAACGGTGCCAACGTCCGCAACAACGTCACCGCTTCCCTCAACCACCTCAATGCCGCTCAGGACACCGAGACTCCTATTGTTGAATACAACAACCAGAGCATCCCCGTCTCCGCTACCAAAGGTATCATCGTCGACAAACACGGTTGGATCTATGCCGACTCTATGGAATATCGCGGTTGGTATGGCTACGGTGCCATCCCTCACGGTACCGGTTCTGACCTGCCCACCGGCACCGTTGGCGACAACTACATTTTCGCCAAGGTCGAGAGCGGCGATGTCAACCTCACCTACGACACCATGTACTACAATGTCACCCCCCAGACCGACGGTTACTATCGTTGGGGTCACGACAATGGCGTGCTGACTTACTACCCCTCCAACCATTGGCTCTATGGCTTCGTTTACAGTAACGGCGGCTGGTATATCACCGAAGATGCTGAACACGTTCAGTACTACAAAGCCGGTTACATGATCAACACCCGTTACACCACCGACGATGCTATCCCCGAAGGTTGGGTTATCCGTGGTATCGAGCTCGTTGCTTCTCCCGTCCGCAATTTCTACAACACTGGTTCCAGAATCTCCGCCGTCCTTATGACCGACGAATACGATGGTAGTAGTGTAGGATTCAACACCGTCATCACCGGTGCCAACCCCAAAGAAATCACTGCTGCTGATGTTAACGACAGCACCATCATTGGCCGTAACTCCAATGGCTATCGCGAACTTGGCCAGTACAACACCGTCATCATCCCCTTCCCCGAGCAGCCCGCTCTCACCCCCAACACCTCCTATCGTGTAGGTTACAGCATTGAGGAAGATAGCTACTTCGCAGTTGCTCGCGAGGCCACCGGTACCTACCGTGTTGCTTCCCCCACCCGTCCCGACACTTACGACACCATCATCCGCTTCGCCAGCAACGAGGCTACCGCCAAATATGCTCACTACTACTATCCCAACCAGTATCAGAGCTACTTCTACGATCCTTCCTACGGTGGACAAGGCCGTCCTTCCGGCTTCGCTTCCTACTCCGATAACAGTCCTATGATTCGTCTCCTTGTTGGTCCTGCCCAGGCCGTCAACCGCGTCAACATCAATGTTGAGTGCGAAGAGACCGACTACGGTTCGGTTGTCTATGCCGGTAACGAAGTGTGCGGTACCACCCTCACTCCCGCTGAAGGTTCCTCTGTTGTTCTCTCCGGTGTAGGTAGCAGCGGTTGCGGTGTCATGCATCTCTTTATCGATGGTGAAGAGGTCTTCCCCTATGACGAGGAGACCGAGGAAGGCGATCCCCACCTCACCATGTCCTACGATCAGGAAGAGAACAGCTACACTTGGCAGTATCAGTTTGTCAACCTCCAGGCCGACCACACTGTCCACTTTGTCTTCGGCGAACTCGTCAGCATCGATCCCGTTGCCAGCAACGTGACCATGAAGCTCCAGCCCAATCCTGCCACCTCTCAGGTCAGCCTGAACATCGAAGGTGTCAACGGTATGGTCAACTGCTCCATCATCGACATGAGCGGCCGTGTTGTTTACAACCAGAGCATCAATGCCGAGAATGCCAACGTCATCAACCTCAACAGCCTTGCCAAGGGTGCATACTTCGTCCGTATCACCAACGACCAGTTCAGCAAGGTCGAGAAGCTGATTGTCCGCTAACTCTCTGCGCTTAAGCGCTAATCATCTATAGAGCGGGGCACCATCGGTGCCCCGCTTTTTTTTGTCCGTCGCAAACTTTATAGCACTAAGTCCCTTCAACATGGCATCGTTTAACTATTGTTATCCTATCGTTATCCGTTGCTATATCCTGTAACGATGCAGCAACGATGCTGTAACGATGCTATATTGAACGGCCCTACTGGGGCTCTAAGTTGACAGGATGATAATATCCCAAATCGGACAATCGGAAACCGAAAACTCATACAGAGTATTATTGGCGAGGGGTAATATGTTGGCTATTAAGCGAAAACTCATACGAAGTACCTGCCGAATTGTGCAATGCATGGGGAATCGTCCTGCCCCGGAGGGGCTTTCGTTTAATAGCATATCCCGTTGTTAAACAGATATATTCTCCGGAGGAGATTTCGAATAGGTATATTCCAATGGCCGATTTTGGATTATCGACTGTTCTTTGTTGTCAGCCGCCCTTTTTGTACTGGTTCAACCCGATGACTGGTTATGGGAAATAAAATGTCTCCGCCCGGCGGGCCGGGCGGAGACCTGAGGGGGGTGTTCCGGGTCAGAGTATGTTGCCCAGCTGCTCTTTTATCTTCTCTAGTTCGTCTTTCATCCCCACGACGATTTTCTGTATCTCCACATGGTTGGCTTTCGAGCCGGTGGTGTTGATTTCGCGCCCCATTTCCTGGGCAACGAAGCCAAGTTTTTTGCCGCAGTTCTCTTCGTGGTCCATGGTGTGGCGGAAGTAGTCGATGTGTTTGGCAAGGCGTATTTTTTCCTCGGTGATGTCGAGTTTTTCGAGGTAGTAGATGAGCTCCTGCTCGAACCGGTTGGGGTCGATTTCCTTGATGGCGGCTTCGTTGAAGTAGCGGTGGATGCGTTCTTTGGCGGTGTCGATGCGTTCGGCCTCGTATTGGGGGATGCTGTTGAGTTTCTGCTCTATCAGGTCGACGTGCTTGATAAAGTCTTTCTTCAGTATGTCGCCTTCTTGTTGGCGGAAGCGGTCGACGTCGGCCACGGTGTCGGCAATGGTGCCGGCAATGGTCTGCCATTCGCTGTCGGCGAGGTCGGTGTTCTCGGTGGTCTCCCATACGTCGGGTATGCGCAGGATGGTGTCGAGGAGGTTGGTGGTGGGCTGGTCGAGCTGCTGTGCCAGCTGTTGGAGCTGGCTGTAGCGTTGCAGCACGAGGTCGGTGTTGATTTGTGCGGCGGTGGCGGTGCCGGCCTCTTCGGTGATGATCAGGTCGATTTTGCCGCGTTCAAGGGGGTTGAGCAGGGTGCGGATGTCCAGCTCCCGCGAGCGGAGCGATGCGGGGAGCTTGGCGATGATGTCGAGGGTTTTGCTGTTGAGGGTTTTGATTTCGACGGTGTATTTACGGTCGGCGGCGGTGCATTGCCGTTTGGCGTAGCCGGTCATTGATTTCATAGGTTTCGATGCTTTAGTTGTTTTATTCGGTGATGAGTGCCTGGAATGCGGGTGTGGCGTGGGTGCGGTATTTTCCGTGGTCGTCGTAGATGAAGAAGGCGGCCTGGATGTCGGGGTTGTCGGGATGGTCGTTGATGAATTGCAGGGCTTTGTCGAGCCCCATGACCATGAATGCCGTGGCCATGGCGTCGGCATACCACGAGGTGGCGCTGACCACCGAGACACTGAGCAGCGTGTGGCTGACGGGCAGGCCGGTGGCGGGGTCGATGGTGTGGGAGTAGCGGATGCCGTCCTGTTCGTAGTATTTTCGGTAGTTGCCGGAGGTGACTACGGACTGGTTGCGCAGGGCGATGGCTGTCTCGATTTCGGGGCTGCTGTATTTGTTTTCGGCAGGCCGTTCGATGCCTACGGTCCAGGGGGTGCCGCCGGGTTTGGAGCCTTTGGCTATCACTTCGCCGCCGATGTCGACGAGGTAGTTGTGGATGCCGAGACTGTCGAGCATGGCTGCCAGCAGGTCGGAGGTGTAGCCCTGGGCGATGGCGTTGAAGTCGAATTCGAAGGGGGTGTTGCGCCGCAGGATATAGGGGGTGGTGCCGTCGGCCGAGGGGTGGGGGATGAGGGTGTAGGCTTGGGGGGTGAGTTGCGCCATGAGCGTGTCGATTTGGCCGGGACGGATGTCGGCACGCCGCTTGAAGCCGAAGCCGTAGAGGCTGACCAGGGTGCCTATGCGGCAGTCGAAAGCGCCGTGGGTGTAGTGGCGGATGGTGCTGGCTTTGTCGACGAGGTCGTGGAAGAGAGGGGTGATCAGCGAGTCCTGCCCGCTGTTGATGCGGCGGATAAGGGAGTGCTCGTTCCAGAGGGAGGCGGTGCGGTCGACGAGTTGCAGCAGGGAGTCGACTTGCGGCTGCAGGTTGCGCTGCCCGGGGTCGAAGTAGATGATGCTGTAGTAGGTGCCTTGGGTTTCGCCTTGCAGTGTGACGGGACGGCCGGAGCGGTGGCATGCGCCGAGCAGCAGCAGGCAGGCGATGAGGATGGCGGGATGTTTCATGCGTCGCGTGGTTCTAAAAAAAAGCGTCCAGCACCCGGGTGCAGGACGCTTGTGGGACAGGTAAGGGGTTTACCCTATTTGGTGATGATGAATTTGCGTATCACGGTCTCGCCGTTCTGGAGGGAGAGGTGCATGGTGTAGGCACCTTTGGGGAGGTTGGTGAGGTCCATGACGGTTTTGTTGCCGAGGTTGGTGTTGGCGACCACCTGTTGCCCAAGGGCGTTGTAGATGGTTACGCGGCTGATGTTCTCGGCACTCTCGATGTTGAGTTGACCGACAGTGGGGTTGGGGTAGAGGGTGACATTGGCACTCTCGGCACCGTTGATGCCCACAAAGGTGACGATGGTAATCCAGCTGGTGTCGTGGCAGGAGTAGCTACTGTAGTTGAGGGTTGCCTGGAGCGAGACGTCGATGTTGCCCTGGACGTTGGGTATGCGGAGGGTGTCGGCGGTAGAGGTCTGGTTGCCATAGGTCCATTTATAGGAGGCTCCGGGGGTGCAGGTGGGGTAGAGGACGGCGGTCTCGCCGGCTTTGAGGTTCCATTCGCCATTGATGGAGGTGATGACGGGGGCTTTCTTGAGGGTGAGCATCAGTACCATCATGCTGTCGCAGCCGAAGGTGTCGGTGCTGAAGGCATAGGAGGGTGCTTTCTCGGGCACATTATAATAGGTGCGGTTGTTGAGGTCCCAGTGGAAGCTGTCGCAGGCGTTGACATAGGTGGAGTCGTAGCCGGATTTGTGGATGGTGATGTGGATGGCGATGGTGCTGTCGTAGCATCTAGCCCAACGACGGTCGGTGAGCATGGTGTCGAAGTAGCCGCTCTCGGAGAAGCGCTTGGTGGTGGAGCCTACCAAGGAGCTGATGGTGAAGAGTACGTTGTTGCAGCCTTCGAGGGCAGTGTCGCAAACGGGGGTGCGGGGAGTTTTGATGTTGAGGGTGATGGGGCGGTAGGTGACGCAATGGGTGGTGCTGTTGGTGTCGAGGATGCTGTAGACACCACTCTCAGTGTATTCGTGGCCACGCCAGGTCTTGGAGGCGCAGGCGGAGTCGTAGACCATGGCGGCGCTGTCGACGATGATGCTGAGGGTGAGCTGGTGGAGGGTGTCGCAGTTGATTTCGGCGTTCTCGACCAAGTGGGTGTAGACGCCGGAGGTGGTGAGGAGGGTGTCGTACCAGTGGTAGTCGCCGCAGTTGCTCACAACCTCGTTGACGTTGATGGTGGAAACCAGATTGAGGTTCAGCACATCGATATGGGTGCAGTTGTCGGTGACGGTAGTGTCGCCGTAGACACCGGACTGGAGGAGGGTGTCGCCTTTCCAGACGTACTGGCCGCAGGTGTGAACGGTCTCGGCATCGGTCTCGGTGTTGGAGAGGGTCAACGACAGGTTGAAGACGCTGTCGCAAAGACCGGAACCGACGGCGGCAAAGACGGTGTCGCTATACATGCCTGCCTCGGTGTAGGTCTCACCGCGCCAGTTGTAGGTGCAGCGGGTGCCGATGACTGTCTGGTTGGAGACGAAGGGGTGGTTGACGGTGAGGTTGAGGACGAACAGCGTGTCGTCGGTGGGGTTGATGTAGTAAACCACGGTGTCGTTGGTGTATGTCTGCCCGTCAATCCATGCGAGGGATCCACATACGGTTGAATTGGATGTGATAATGGTGCGTTGAGTGTTGTCTTGGGCAAGGGCCAAGGGCATGACGGCAACGGCCAATAATAGACTTAATAATGCTTTTTTCATCGTGTGAAAATTTATTAGTTTATCCTTTGTTTGTTTATTTTCAATTATTTAATGTGTCTATTGCCTATTGTTGATTTGGACGATAGAACATGCAAAGATAATATTTTTTTTTGAATTGGAGATATTTTTTATTATTGGTGTGAGGAATTTGTAGTTATTTTTGCAGTGAGGGTTGTGCAGTGGGGCGTGAAGTGGTGCGTACCGTAGCGGCCCCGGGGGCTGTGCGGGGCATGGGTGAAGGGGTGTGTGCTGCCGGCTATCTTTTTCATAAGGCTGATTTATTGTTGTGGTTTATTATCTCGTTGATTTTGTTTTTTTACACATGCAACATTGTTTTGTTCACCACTGCAAAGTTACTATTGTATTTTCAATTATGCATGCGGGATGCTGTTTTTTTTAAACCCAAATCGGTCGATGGAATATACCTATTCGAAATCTCCGATGGAGAAATATCCTATCTATCAACTTGGTATGCTACTAAGCGAAAGCCCCTAC
>JAEEGI010005238.1_pt1 | contig 29930 bp, 19 predicted proteins | sample 8958751 | NCBI WGS metagenome assembly JAEEGI01 (sample SAMN16246545, study PRJNA631951) | gut metagenome | biome: gut microbiome; feature: rumen; material: KS-attached | host: Bos | place: Iran: Karaj | collected 2018-10 | reverse complement strand
GGCTACGACGCCTACCACCACGACTACCAGGCCCTCTGGTTCCACCTCCTCGACAAAGGCTACCGCATCCCGGGTTTCTCGGAACTCGACCTCTCGCCCGCGCACGGCACCGGCGGCAAGGGACACGCCCTCTTCAACTACATCGAAGGCCTCGACCGCCCGCCAACCATGGACGAGATGAAAGACGCCTTCCGCAACGCACGGCACACGATGTCGAGCGGCCCCTACCTGACAATCCGTGTCGACGGCATGCCATCAGGCACAACCCTGGTGTCAGGCACCGGCATGACGCACCGGGTGTCCGTGACGACATTCCCCTCCCCCGACGAAGCCGCGCTTTCAAAGGTCGAACTACTCGGACGCGGCGGCGAGGTCCTAGCCTCTGTCGACGATTTCGCGGGGGGCGAAATCGACTTCGATGTCGAAGGCGACGCTACAGGAGGCTACATCCTTGCCCGCGCTTTTGGCGAGAAGGACGGCGACTACGCGGCGAAGCCGCAGCAGAAAGTCCGCCACTGCACCTTGACGAACCCCGTCTGGCTGCAGACACCAGACTTCATTCCCCCAGCCCCCATCCAAACGCGCGTCACGCTGCTCCCCGGCGACGCCGCCGGTGCGCGGCTGCGCATTCTTGCCGCCAACGGCGACGAACTAGACATCGCCACTATTCCGTCAGAACCAACGACCTTGACGATTCCCGCTTCCGCACGGCTTGAAATCAGGCGCAATGACGGCCTTTTCCGCGAGATTCCAATCTCCATGGCCAACGGCAAGGTCCGCAAACTTATGGACTATCTTGCAGACGGACACTTCAGGGACGACATTCCCGGACTCAAACCGGGAGAAGTCCCTGTCCAGGCCTTCCGCTTCGACGAAATGCGCGACGCCATTTCACAAATGACACTAATATGCTAAAATATTATGGTCATTTTAATTGGGGGATTTCCCCCGTCAACCCACAAGGAACAACCATGAAGACAATCCTGACAGCCGCCGCAGCCGTCTGCGCCGCCGCGGTATTCTGCTCTTGCTCCAAGAGCGACAACGCCAACAAGCCCGCCGAAGCCGCCGCCGATCCCGCAGCGCCCGCCGCCAAGACATTCACGGTCGGATTCGACGCCGAATTTCCTCCCTACGGCTTCAAGGATGGCAACGAGTACAAGGGCTTCGACCTCGACCTCGCGCGCGAAGTCTGCAAGCGCAAGGGCTGGACCTTCGTCGCCAAGCCCATCGACTGGGACGCCAAGGACGCCGAGCTTGACTCCGGCTCCATCGACTGCATCTGGAACGGCTTCACCATGCAGGGCCGCGAAGGACAGTACGCCTGGACCCCGGCCTACGTCGACAACAGCCAGGTCGTCCTGGTCGCCGCCGACAGCGCCGTCGCCAAGCTCGCCGACCTCGCGGGCAAGAAAGTCGCCGTCCAGACCGACACCCCCGTCCAGAAGGCCCTCCAGGGCAAGGACGATGAGAAGCCCGAGGCGGCAGCGCTCGGCAAGACCTTCAAGGAGATCGTCGTCACCGCGACCTACAACAACGCCGTCATGGAGCTCGAGTCGGGCGCCGTCGACGCAGTCGCCCTCGACATTGGCGTCGCCAAGCAGAAGATGGCCGACAAGGCCGGCAAGTTCAAGATGCTTGACGACATCGTCATGAAGGAAACCTACGGCATCGGCTTCAAGAAGGGCAACGACGCCCTCGCCGCCGAAGTCTGGGCCGTCTACCAGGCCATGCTCGCCGACGGCACGGTCGACAAGATCGCCGCCGAATACAAGATCGACAGCGTCATCAAGTAAACGTTTCTGCCTTGCCGCCGCCGTGCGTGGCGGCGGCAAGGTGAAACGTTTACCGTTTATTCGTTGCATCGTTTAATCGTTGCTTCGTTTCTTCGAGCAACTAACCACTAACCACCAATCCCTAACGACTAACATGCAATTCTGGACGATGGTACTTGCGCTTGCGAAAGGTCTCGTCACCTCGACGGAGATTTTCGCCCTCACGTTGCTCTTTGCCCTACCGATTGGGCTGCTGATTGCCCTGGGGCGCATGTCCAAGATCGGCTTCGTCCGCCAGATTTTCCGCATATACATCTCCATCATGCGCGGCACGCCGCTCATGCTCCAGCTCTTCTTCTTCTATTTCGGCCCGTACTACATCTTCGGCCTTTCCCTCGGCAAGCTCTCCCTCTTCGGCGTCGACTACCGCTTCATCTCCGTCATCATAGGCTTCTCGCTGAACTATGCGGCATACTTCGCGGAAATCTACCGCGCCGGCATTGAATCAATCCCGCTTGGCCAGCATGAGGCGGCCTTCGTCCTCGGCCTCACGAAGTCCCAGACCTTCTTCCGCATCATCCTCCCGCAAGTCGTCAAGCGCATCATCCCGCCCGTGACGAACGAGGTCATCACGCTCGTCAAGGACACCTCCCTCGCCTTCGCCCTCTCCGTCATGGAGATGTTCACCATAGCCAAGATGGAGGCCGCCGCCCACACGACGATGGTGCCCTTCATCGTCGCCGGCGTGTTCTACTATGTCTTCAATTTCCTCGTCGCCTACGGAATGGAGCGCGTCGAGAAGTCGCTTGATTACTACAGATAGGGGAAGCGCCATGGATAATGCAGTTCTAACGATAGACCACGCCGCAAAATCCTTCGGCGATGTCCAGGTGCTCAAGGACATTTCCCTCTCCGTCGCCAAGGGCGACGTGATGGCCCTGATTGGGCCATCGGGGTCTGGCAAGTCGACCTTGCTCCGCTGCGCGACCCTCCTCGAAACTCTGGACGGCGGGACCCTCCGCTATGGCGACATCTCGGTCGTGGAAGAAGGTGTTTACGCACCAAAGGAAGTCCTCCACTCCGTCAAGTCGCGGTTCGGACTTGTCTTCCAGAACTTCAACCTCTTCCCGCACCTTTCGGTGATGCAGAACATCACCCTCGCGCAGACAGCCGTTTTGCACCGTTCCCGCGAACAGGCGGCGAGTACGGCCTGGGAGCTCCTCTGCAAGATGGGACTGGCGGGCAAGGAGAACTCCTATCCATGCGAACTTTCCGGCGGTCAGCAGCAGCGCGTCTCAATTGCCCGCGCACTGGCTATGAACCCTGAAATCCTCTTCTTCGACGAGCCGACCTCGGCCCTCGACCCCGAACTCACCGGCGAAATCCTGAAGGTGATCCGCGACCTTGCGGCCATACACATGACGATGGTGATCGTCACCCACGAAATCGGCTTCGCCCGCAACGTCGCGGACAGGGTTGTCTTTATGGCCGGAGGCGTCATCGTCGAGGAAGGCCGCCCGGAGGACGTCATCGACAACCCGCGCAACGATCGCACCCGGGCATTCCTCGCGAACCTCGACCGCAAATAGTCCTCCACCCTGCTTCGAAGCCATGCCAGCACATACACAGTTCGACTTCCATTACGCGGTGCGGAATACCGATATTCTTCTCGCCCCAAAGCGTCACATCGAAACCTTTGGCAACACAATCGTCAACTACGCGCACGTCGCCGAGCTGATGGACAGCGTCGGGCAGGTCCGCATCCGCGAAGGGCGCCTCCAGGCGATGCGCCCGCAGATCATCATGCCCTCCGCATATGCCAACCTGAGCCTCGAAGGCTTCGGGCAGGAGGCTGAAAAATACCTCTCGTGGCTGAAGGAGCACGAGGACGACATCCGCATCCTCCAGTACGGCTACTCCCTCAAGCAGGAGGCCTTCAGCGAGGAGGTCGTCACGGACTCCCTCGAAAACGTCCTCGCGCGCGTCAAAAAGGCGACCGAGGAGAAAAACGACCCATTCAGCGCCGTTATCAAGGGCGTCGACAGCCCCTGGGATGTCTGTCTCGTGCGCCTCTTCTGGGTTATCACGCGGTCATCCGTCGCGGACAACGTCCGCGAACTCAACGAGCGCCACATGTTCGAGCGCGAGGCCGGAATTCCGCACGAAGTGCGCGAGGAGATCGAGAAGGGCTTTGCCGCCGCCGCGCACGACCCGTCCCTCATCAAGCCTCTCGGCGCCCTCCTCCAGAAGCATGGTCTCTTCGACCACTATCAGGACCGCTTCTTCGCGCTAATGAGGCGCTAGTCGATCTTAGCTTCTGCATCTGCACAAAGCCATGACTTATGTGACAAAACGTACAGTCATACACATATCCATCCTCCTGTTACTTGGCCTCCTTATCTTTGCCGTCGCCACCTGGCCGCTTGTACGCCATCCCAGGTCAACGATGCCGCACCACCCGCGCAAACCGGACAGGCCAGTCCTCGTGCAGTTTGAACCTGGCGACCATCTCCAGCTCCTCTACCACTTCTGGCTCTGTCGCGACGCCATCGCGGGCCAGACTCGCGCCTTCACAAATCCCTACGAGTTCAACTTCACGCCTGACGCCGAGCGTCGGCGCCTCATGACATATTACATCCCATTCTCAATCGTTTACGCGGCGGTTTCCCCTCTTGCCGGCCACGCCACCGGATGGAACACGGCGATTCTGGCCTCCCACCTGCTCGGATTTCTGGGGTTCTATCTTCTCGCACATCGCTTTTTCAAGTCACGAATGGTTTCGTGCGCGCTTGCCTGCGCAGCGGCGTCATTTCCTTTCAAATGGTTAAACCTCTTTTCGGGAAGCCCAACGGGGTTTGCAATGGCATTTGTGCCGTGGGTCTTTTACGGAGTGGACAGGGCTGTGCGCGACAACTCGTCGAGGGGGGGGCTGATTGCCGCCATGGCCCTCCTTCTCACCAACACATCCGACGCGCACACCTTCTTCTTCGCCGTGCTGTCTCTTCCATTCGCAATCGTCTTCTCATGGCTTTCCATGCTGGAAAGGCGGCCGATTTCATGGCGAAGCCTCTGCCGCGTCTGGGCCCCGTTCGGCATCCTCGCGGCAATTTGCGTCGCCATGGGCCTCGCCTCAATGCTCGGCATATCGGCCTCGAGCGTTGGCGGGGAGCGAAATCTTGAAGAAGTCGCGCTCTACTCCCCTTCGCTCAAAGGTTTGCTGACCAGGTCCTTCGTTCCTTTCACCCGCGCATCGCGCATCTATGTCGGCTGGGTCTTCGCCGCGGCGTTTCCCTGCGCTTTCGCCAGTTTTCTGGCCTCTGGGGAAAGGCGGCGCAACCTTAGGTTTCTTGCGCGTCTCGCGCTGCTCGCCATCGCCTGCGTCGCGCTCCTGGCCCTTGCCCTTGGCACCAACTGCCCGTTTCTTGGCGACCTCCCCCTCCGCATGGCCAGGGCCATAATCCCGGGTTACGGCATGATCAGGCAATCCGACAAGATCCTTTGCCTCGCCCCAGCGCTTCCCATCCTGCTTGCCGCGGCCGCTTTTCCCGATTCCGGCGGAAGCATGTCGCAACCAGGCGGCAAGCGCATGGAATTGGTCCGCAACGCGTTCATCGTGCTCTTCGCCGCCGCGATGACGTTGGAGCAGGCCCCGCATTTCCAGCCGAGGCTCTGCTCGATACCAACGGAGTGGACCGCCTATGCAGCTGTCTCGTCCGATGCGAAAGGGCATGCTCCCAAAGCCGTGTGCGTTCCGGTTTTGCGCGGAGACATCCCCATGGCCTCGTTCTACGAATGGGGCGTCATGCAATCGCGGGTCAGGCTCCTGGGAGGATATAGCGCGGCATATGACAGAAAATACACGACGGATGTCTACCGACCAACCAGGTTGCTTGACAGGGGCATCCTCGACGACTCCAACATTCAGATTCTTCAGAATCTTGGCTGCACACATCTCATACTGCACTACTCCCTTTTCCGAAACAAGTCCAACGGAGAGACTGTGAAGAACCGCTTCAAGCGGAATCCGGCGCTGCGCCTCCTCGATGACGACAGGCGAAACGGAATCGCCTCCTTTGCAATTGTGTACCAGTAGCGGAATCCATTGCGGAAGAGTGCTATGATTATCCATGTTCAGGAGCTACTCATGAATCTATCACGGACATCCAGACATTTTTCAATCCTAATCGTGGCGTTGTGCACCGGAATAAGCGCGGAGGCAGTCACGCTGCCGCACATTTTCGGAGACAACATGGTCCTCCAGCGCGGCCAGCGTGTCCCTGTATGGGGCAAGGGCGCCCCCGGTGAAGAGGTGTCAGTCACTTTTGCAGGCCAGGAAGCCAAGACGCGCGTCGGCGACGACGGCAAGTGGCGCGCCGACCTCAAGCCGCTTGAAACCAGTTCCGAAGGCGCAAAATTCACCGTCAAGGGCGAAAACGAGGTCGTCTACACGAACGTGGTCGTAGGCGAGGTCTGGTTCTGCTCCGGGCAGAGCAACATGGAGTTTCCCGTCGGCCCCGCGCTCCCGTGGGCCCGCACCCGCCAGATCAAGGACGCCGACAAGGAAATCCCCGCCGCGAACCATCCGCTTCTGCGCCATTTCAAGGTTGGGCGCATGGTGTCAGACACCCCGCTGGACGACGTGAATGCGTCATGGGAGCCGACAACCCCCGCCACCGTCCTCCGCCAAAGCGCCGTGGCATACGTCTTCGGCGAAACCATAATGAAGGAACTTGGCGTTCCGGTCGGACTCATCAACTGCTCCTGGGGCGGCACACGCATCGAGCCGTGGACGCCGGCCGGGCATCCCGACGACCTCTGGCTCCTCCAACACATCAAACAGTGGGATAAAAAGCACGACGTCCCCACCGTCCTCTGGAACGGAATGGTCGCAGGCCTCGTCCCGTTCGCCATCAAGGGCGCGATCTGGTACCAGGGATGCGCCAACATGGGCGAGGGCAAGACTTACCTCAACAAGACGATCGCGCTCGTCAACGGCTGGCGCCGCGAGTGGGGGCAGGGCGACTTCCCCTACTACCTGGTCCAACTCGCCCCATACGCCTACGGCAATGCCAACGACACCCGCCTCCCGATTTTCCAGGAGACACAGGCCAGCATTCCGAACTTCATCACCAACACCGGCTACACCGTCATCAACGACGTCGGCAACGTTAACGACATCCACCCGACAGACAAGCGCACAGTCGGCATGCGCATGGCCGACCAGGTTCTCGACCGCGTCTACGGCAAGGTCGTCCGTCCGTGGAAGACGCCGACCGTGCAGAACTCGCGCATCGAAGGCGACGGCATCCGCATCGCCTTCGACAACGCCGAAGGGCTTAAGACCCGTGACGGACAACCCCCGACCTGCTTCGAGATCCGCGACCTGACTGGCGCATGGATGCCGGCCACCGCGAAGATCGAAGGCGACGAAGTGCTTGTCAAGGCCGAAGGCGTCAAGATGCCCCTGGGCGTCCGCTTCGCCGGCCACAACGGCTCAACACCCAACCTCGTGAACGGCGCAGGACTTCCCGCCGGCCCGTTCCGCGTCGGCAATGTCTGCAAGATCGGCGCGGCCGAGGCCATACCCAAGGCCGAGGGCTATGTCTGCGTCCAACGCTACGACATCCCCGTCAACTGCGATTTCGCCAGGACCGCGCCGAAAACGCTGGCGGAAGTCGATAACGTGGAGCGCGTCGGCTACCTGCTTGAACTCCAGGGCGGCGACGGCGACACCACCTTCGCCTTCGCGGAGATGGACTCCTTCTCAACGCGCAGCGCCAACCTCGTCCTACGCGGCGGCGAGAAGATGCCCAATGTCCGCACCGCCGTCTCAAACCTTTGCGTCCGCTCCAACTCGGACAAGCCGGTCTCCGCCAACGGCGTCGAGGGTTTCGTCGAGTTCTACGGAAGCAACTACGGCCAGGTGTGCCAGGACTTCCCCGAAGGCGGAGATTCGAAAAAGCACGACTTCAACGACACGCCGACCCAAGTCACCAACCTGGCCCCAGGCTACGGATGCATCCAGATCCACAACCCGAAGGCAAAGACCACCGTCCTGGCCTTCAACCACTTCAACAACGACAAGGTGCCGTGCGACGTGGGCATAGGCAATTCGAGCGGTGAGAATCCCGACTGGACCTTCTCGCGCAACGCCGGCGGCTACTCCGCCCGCCGCATCTCCGTCTGGGTGAAGACGAAGTAAATTGAGAGAACAGGCTTGCCGGCCGGACCGGCTGGGAGTTTGTTGAGAACATTTTCAATTATTCGGATGCGCCCGTCGGAAACGAGGCGCCTGGATTCACTCCCCGGCAGTCCCAAAATGGATTCCCTGACATCCTCCATGTTCTCCGGCTGAGGTTCTTCGTCGTGGGGAAAAGCCGAGGACGCCAACCCACAAACGCCGTCATCCGTTTCCACCGCGTACCAGGTGGCAACTGGCATCTCCAATCCATCTAGCTCGACAACCGCCTCAGCCACAAGCCAGATGCCGGGCGGTTGCAACGGGGATGCTGGCTCCGGAGCGAGTCCTATGCGCGATTGCTTTTTGCCGGAAGGGACCGCCATGCGAATGAAGTCAATGTCCCGCCCGTATGCCGGACGGAAGCGTATGCGCTTAAGTTTTGAACCGAATTGTTTGGAAAGGATGGCGACATCCTTCTGTATCTCGCCCCGCAAACGATCTTCGCCCTCGTCACAGAAAACGGGAATTGCATCGTTCCATTTCCCCGTTCGAGTAGCCTCCAATAGTATCGGCGCCAATGACTCCGTTTCCATGGAACTGTATGCGTCGGTGATGCGTGGAATGGCGGACAGGCGTTCTTCTCCGCCGAGACCTTTGATTTGCGTCGGGCCATAGTGCCAAAGATGCGGCGCGAGAAAGCGAAAGGCCCCCCCGTCATAAATGACGGGGAACTCAGTCTCGGGGCCGTCCGTCCGCGACAATACGCCGCAGATGAAGATTCTTTCCACATTGTTGGAGTACGATGGAATTGCCTTCCGGAAAAGGCGGCGTTCCTCTGAAAACGCGGGGCGAAGAAGCACCAAGGGCATTTCGCCTGGGGCGCGCTCCAGGGAGCAGAAGAGGTAGGGTGCGTCAAAGAGGCCGGAGCGCGCGGCTCCATCGTGCCGGATGGTAAGCGCGGATGGGGCTGCCAATGCGTCCAAATCCGCCTCGGAGCGGGAATCGACAGCCTTCACGATGTCCCGTTGGAAATGGTTGAACGCCATGAAGAAATTAGTGTCCGCAACGGCCATCAGTTCGCGTTCCAATTCAGGATGCTCCCTGACAAACGGCATGAAGAAGGCCGTGAAATCAGGAAGTGCTCCGGGAACGAGTTGCTGGGGAAGCGAAAGCTGTTGCCTTGAAGGATCGTCCCGCCATTCGAAGTTCACGGCAGAGTAATCTTCGACAATCTCACGGGAAACGGAGTCTGGCGGACTTGGAGTTGCAACGGGTATTTGGCGCCGTGTGGCCTCATCGTAGATTTCCGGCCTGCTGCCATCGCGGTAGTACCACAGGGTGGCGGCCAGGGAAACGGCAAAAACGAGAAGCAAGGCGAAACCGACCGCTATTCGCCAGAGTCCCCCTTCCCCACGGGAAAGTTTTCCAAAACCATTGGCGACGAGCCAGATGGAAATGCCTACCACCAACATGCCAGACAGCATGTGGACGGCGACGATAAAAATAGGATATCCCGTATAGTACATGTTTAAGAGTATAGCAGAAGTATGCCATGTAATGTAGAAGCCATTATTTGTCCGCACCGTAGTTGCATTTCATATTGATCAGTGGTATAATACTTTTGTTTGGTGGCGAACCGACGCTGCCCAAAGGTGGTTTGCATGAAGAAAAAGAAAGACCCCGAAAGCGTACTAGACGAGCTGATGCCAGTCGACGATCTGCCCGGCATGGCCCTGTACTTCGACATCCTGCGGCTTGTCGGCTATTTGATAAGCGAGTTGGTCGACTCAGACATCGCGGCGATACGAGCCGTGGTTCCAAGCTATCGCCGTAGCGCATTCTACTGTGGAACCTTTATGATGGCGGTTGCTCCTGTCAGCGCTGTGGCCGCTTTGTGGTTTGTGCCGCGACTCATCGCCATCGCGCTTCGCAAGGCACGCCGCCCCAGCTACTACGCGCGGGAGAAGGCACGACGCCAGGTGCTCGCCCATGAGCGGCGAAGCACCCGTCAACGGACCACGCTCAACCCCATCCCCACGCCGGAGGCGCTTCTAGCACAGTTCGGGCGCATCCGCCATAACCCGCGTGAGATGCTAATCTTCGGTTCGATGCTGGAAGATTTGGAGGCCTATGTGGACAACAGCCTCGTCCGCGACCCCGACGGCACGATCGTCGGCCGGAACGGCGGTATCAAGCAGTGGCTCAGGGAGAACTGCGCCGAACTCGGCAAGCGGTATCACACGGTGATGCGCTACAAAGCGCTTGCGAAGCGCTTCAAGCAGGCCATTGACCTCGAAGACCCAGTGCCCGTCGCCTATGCAATTGCGGCGGCCGAGGCTCCAATCGAAGTTGTCGCGGGTGTCTCCAAAGACGGAAATTCCACGGAAGCACCTGAAATGCAACTACAGTGCGGACAGAATTTGGAAGTGGAGAATGAAGGGTGCGTGGAGAATGAAGAGTGCGTGGTGGAGGCGGTGACGCCGGAGAGGTTTGAACTAATTCGCGGTTCGGCATTTGTAGCGGACGGATATAGGAGGATAATCACGCTCATGGTTGCCGGCAATAATGCAAGGGCATTTCTCGCCGAGTGTCAGGCTACAAAGAAGAATCTTGATGAGCGGCTCGCGATGCTTCTTGAGCCGGACAAGATTCCTACATCGCCTGGCGGAGTGTTCCCCAAACGCGATAGGCGCGCCACAAGCGCCTTGGCGTAGCGCGACGGCATTCAAGCCGCGAGAAGGTTGTCACATGAGCACACATGCAAAACAACTTGCAGAGTGGGAAGGCTCACTGTTATAATCCAATTGCAACCTGTATTCACTGCAATCGCACCAGATCAGATGATGAACCTAACAATCCAAGGAGCACATGTCATAACGCCAGGCCATGACCTCGGCGTCACTTCCGTTCGCATTGCGCACGGCGTCATCGTGGCCGTCGGCGACGACGCCGCTCCTGCCGTTGGCGACAAGGTTATCGACGCCGATGGACTCACGCTTCTGCCCGGTTTCGTCGACATCCATTCTCACGGACGCGGCGGCTTCGACTTCTGCGACGCCACCGACGAGGCGTTCGAGACTATTGGCAAGGGGAAAGCCGCCGATGGCGTCACTTCCTTCCTCGCCACCGGATTAACGTTGCCGGAAAAGGAACTTGCCGAGGTGTGCCGTTGCGCCGTCCGCTACCAGGGGAAGGGCGTCGGCGCCACCTGCCTCGGAGTACACCTTGAAGGCCCCTTCTTCAACGCCGAGATGGCCGGCGCGCAAAACCCCGACTATCTGCGCAAGCCTGACGCCGCCTTCGTCAAGCGGCTAAACGCGATCTGCCCCATCAAGAAGGTCTCTCTCGCGCCGGAACTTGAAGGCTCGGCGAAATGCATCCGGGAACTCGTCGAAGCCGGCATCGTCGTCTCCGGCGGGCACTCCGCCGCGGACTACAGCACCTTCCAGCGCGCCCGCGCCGCCGGCATGACGCACCTCACTCACTTCTGCAACGCGATGATGCCGATCCACCATCTGCGGCCATCAATGGTGACAGGCGGACTGCTCGCGGACGACGTCCTTGTTGAAATCATCACGGACGGCGTACACCTTTCCGACCCGATGATCGAACTCATCGCCCGCATGAAGGGGCCCGACCGCGTGATGGTCATCACCGACGCGATCCGCGCCGCCGCCTGCCCCAACGGGATCTACACGCTTGGCGGACTCCGCGTCCGCGTCGCGGACGGCTGCGCGCGCCTCGCGGACGTCCCCTACGACCCAAAGGCCATCGTCTCGAACGTCGCCGGCTCCATCGCGCTCTATTGCGACTGCTTCCGGCGCTTTGTCCGCGTCACCGGCTGGCCGCTTGAACAAGCCGTAAAGGCCGCCGGCTACAACCAGCTCCGTTCGCTCGGCATTACCGACCGCGGCGAAATCGCCGTCGGCCAGGTCGCGGACATCGTCCTCGTCGACGCCAATCTCAAGCCTCAAATGACAATCGTTGGCGGGGCAATCGCGCATTCTGCCAAACGCCTCCAAGAGGACTCCAAATGACCACCGACAACATTGTTTCGCCTTCAACATCGACTGATTCCGCCACAAGTCTGGTCGAACGTTGGAATGGGGCAATAGTCAGCGACATCAACGCCTTTACATGCGGCTCGGCGCCAATTTCTTGTTTCGACCCGGCGTCACGGACAATCTACGCCCCGTATCTCGCCTCGCGCAAGGGCTTCGGCGAACAGCACGAAATCGTGGCTCTTGCGGCAATTCCCGTAGAACATCCTGAAAACGCCAAGAGCACCGTCATGTTGGAGGCCGGCGTCGAGAAGGACGGAATCGTCTTCTCGCAGGTCATCGACCCCTGCGCCATCTTCATCGACGACAAAGTCCGCCTCTTCGCCCTCATAGACACCAACCAGTACTACCGCGTCGACTTCGACCCCGCCACTGGCAAAGTCGGTCCGCTTACGCCAGTCATGTGCCGGATTGGCCCCGAAGGTGAACGCCGTCCGCTTGACGCCGACGCCCATCGCGACGCCCTCGACGCCTTCGGCATGACCGGCTACGACCTCAATGCCGACGCCGGCGAGCATCTCATCTGCACCGCCAAGCCCGCCTGGGACGGACAGGCCTTCTACGGCACCGTCACAAGCGGCCGCTCTCAGCCATTGGTCTTTCGTTGCGAGGATGGGGAGACCTTCGACATCGTCGGCGCTGTCCCCGCCCTCGCGAAGTACGAGTGCCAGGTCGCCCTTGTCGGCGGCCGCCTCTTCGCCCTCCTTCGCGGAGCCGACGGCCCCGACTACTTCGTCTCGGACGACGGCGGCCGCACATTCACGCCAATCTGCCGCCTTGGAATCGCCGAGACGCGCCCGCAGCTCATGGCGTGGCGCGGCAAGCTGCTTCTGGGATGCTCCTTCAACGGCGAGACCCCGAATCTCGTTCGCGACGGGCGCAACAACATGCACGTCTATCTGGCCAATCCAATCAACCCGCTCGACCTGCATGAAATCGTCCACGAGAACGACCCGCTCGGCATCGTCTACTTCGACTTTGTCGACGTCGGTGACGGCCTCGCCATGCTCTGGAGCGACAGCCGCCGCTTCCCCGACAAGATCATCTGGGGCAACCGCCAGGGCAAGGACCGGCTGCTCTTCGCGCGCGTACCGCTCGATGACGGACAAATCGCCGGCTCTCCCGCTCTGCCGCCTTCGCTTCTCCGCTTCGCCAAGCAGGTCGGCGCAGACTGCTCCGAGCTGCCGCGACGGCTCGTCGTCACGGGCAATCACATGATAGGCGAGACGGTCTGGCTGCCGTCGCGCTTCACGCTGGAACTCGTCGGCGCACATCTGACACAGGTGTCAGGCACCTTCTGCAACATCTTCCGCGCAGACAACGCCGAGGACGTGGTCATCATCGGCAAGCCAGGAGCCGACGGGAAGCCAAGCACGCTCGACGGCGGCGAATACAACGGCCTTAGCGAGAAGAACGCCAACCGCGAGGGACGGCCGCCGATCTGGGTCAACAACATGATTCTCTTCACCAATGTGAAGCGCTTCCGCGTCGAAGGGTTGCACATGACCAAACAGCGCTGGTGGGCCGCGAACTTCGTCGGCTGCTCGGAGGGAACCATCCGAAATCTGTCATTCCTCGCCGACCATACCTCCATCACCGAAGACGGCACGGTACTTGACATCCTCCGCGCCGGCAAGTACCATGAGATCCGCGTTAAGAACGCAGACGGCGTAGACCTGCGCGCCGGATGCCACGACATCGTCATCGAGGACATCACCGGTTTCACGGAGGACGACACTGTCGCGCTCACATGCCTGCCGGGAAGAACTGAAAAGTGGTTCCTGCCGCCTGACGCCGAATACGAAATCCGCGACATCACGGTACGGAGAGTCCATTCGTCGTCATGCTGCTCGATCGTCAGGTTGCTCGCACAGGGCGGTACGCAGATGCACCGCATTTTGGTAGAGGACGTCCGCGATACCGGCGATGGCGAGACCTATTACACAGGACACGCGCACACCGTGGTCAACCTGGGCGACTGCCACGCCTACAGCAAGCCGCAGGCAACGCCGGCCGATGTCACGGACATCACCATCCGCAAGGTGGGCACGCATGCGCAGCCGCTCCTCGTCCGCGGCGCCGTCTCGCGGCTCACGGCGGAGGAGATTGGCGACCTCTAGAAAAACTATGGGAAAACGCTGGCTCATAGGCGCGCTACTGGCCGTACTCTCCGTTGTCGGGTTCGCCTCGACATTCGTGTGCGGCGGCGAACTCACCAAGGACATGGGCATCTCGCCCATAGTCCTCGTCTTTCTGCGATTCGCAATCGCGGGAGGCGCAATGCTGGCCACCGGCCTCGCCTCGTCACGGACAAGGCGAGCCCTTTTCGCTCTCAAGCCTGGCGATTGGAGGCGTCTGTTCTGGCTCGGCCCAATCGGCACGATGGTCATGGCATGGTGTGTCTTCGAAGGTTGCGCGAGGGTTCCCGTGGCGAATGCCTCGATGGCCGATGCCCTCAGCCCGCTCGGCATCTTCCTAGTCTCGGTCATCGTCACGCGCCGCGCGACCCCTCTACAGATCTTAGGCCTCACCCTCGGCTTCATCGGGGCGCTCTTCACCATCCAGATACTCGGCGCGAATGGTTTGCGCCTCTCGGCTTACGGACTCGGCGACGTCTTCATCCTCGCCTCGGCCATAACATGGGGCGTCTACACCGTCTTCGGGCGCGACGATGTAGCCAGAATAGGCTCAGCGCCATTCTCGACATGGACCATGCTCATCGGCGCAGCGCTGACCGTGGTGGCCATCTGCATACTCGCCGCTTCAGGCGCAACTATCTGCTGGCCGCATGGGCCCCGGGCCTGGGGGCTCGTTCTATTCCTAGGGCTCTTCTGCACCCTGCTCCCCTTCTGGACCTGGAACGCCGCGCAGAACTACCTGCCGCTCTCGGTACTTGGGATGTCGGCCTACTTCACGCCAGTGGTTGCGGTGCTGCTCGACTGGGCAATCCGCGGCCACATGGTGAATGGCTGGCAATGGCTCGGCACCCTCCTTATCTGCGCCTCCGCCGTAGTGGAGACCGGGAGGTCCAGATGATCATTGGCGCACCTGAAGGGCGCGCCATCAGGTTGGGGTGCACCCATCTCCAGCCTAAGGCCTACCCCCAACCTGATGGCCGCGCCTCCTACCCCTACCCCCAACCTGATGGCCGCGCCTCCAGCGCGGCCTACCCAGAAAATGCAACCCCCTAAACCCCAGATCCACCGCTATCGCCGGTTCGCCGGCTATGACTACTCGCGAGGTGCCTCGCTCTTCATAACCATCGCTCTCGCGCGGCGCTTTCCCGCCTTTGGCCAAGTCGAGGGAAACCATGTGATCCTCTCGCCTGCTGGCGAAGCGCTGGCCGAAACCGCACGCACTGAGCTGGTGCGCCATCCATGTCTCACTGTGCGCTCCTCGGTAATCATGCCCGACCACATCCACTTCCGTATCACAATTGCGCCTAGCACGCCAGATCCGCTCATCGATCTCGGCCGCTTCATAGCCAACATCAAGCGATGGGCAAAGTGGAAGGCCTCGAAACTCGGGGTCGAGATCGAGTGGCAGCAGGGGGCGCATGACCGTATCTGCACTTCGCGCGAGATCAATGAACGGGTCGACCTCTACATCGCCAACAATGCCACAAAATGGACCTTGATGCACGGCCCCAATCCGCCCCTTGCTGTAATTGAGCCATTTGATTCGCCGCGATTGCCTGAAACCGAATGGTGGACCGCGGTCGGCAATGCAGTGCTTTTAAGCGACGAAAAGCATGTCGCTTCTTTGCGGCTCTCGCGCAAACTGCAGCCTCAGCACCATGCCGCCGTGGTGCAGCGCTGCCTTGAGGCGGCTGAGCGCGGCTGGGTGCTGGCCTCGACCTTCATCTCGCCATGCGAACAGAAGCTGTTCAAGGCACTGGCCGATGCCGGCCTTCCAGCGGTAAAGGCCGTGCCGGATGAACTGGCCACCGTATACCGTCCGAAAGGCGAAGAAACCGCGGCATTTGCCGCAGGAAGACTGCTGATGCTGTCGCGCGTGGCGGTGCCGGGAACAACCCGCCAGGATGCCTGGCACGGCATGAACGACGCCCTTGCCAACGCGGCCAAATGGCATGGCCGCTCATTCTATGTGCTGCCTGAGGCCGGCGGCGGAGTGGAGTGGCGTGAGTAGGCGCGCCTGAAGGGCGCACCATCAGGTTGTGCCAAGCCGCACCACAACCTGATGGCCGCGCCTTCGAGTAGGTGCGCCTGAAGGGCGCACCATCAGGTTGTGCCAAGCCGCCACCCAACCTGATGGCCGCGCCTTCGAGTAGGTGCGCCTGAAGGGCGCACCATCAGGTTGTGCCAAGCCGCCACCCAACCTGATGGCCGCGCCTCTAGCGCGGCTAATTGAACTTTTCCACCTCCGATTCCGTTATAATATTGTGTGAGGTAAACATGAACTATACACGCATCGCACTATACGCGCTGCTCGCAGCCGTCGCAGCGCACACAGTGGCCGCAGAGGCCGCAGACGGCTCCATCGAGGCGCGCGCGAAGGCCGCCATAGAAAGGGGGCTCGACTGGATGCTCGCGCAGCAACAGACGAACGGCGTCTGGTCCAGCGCGCAGAACCCCGCCCTCACCGCCATGCCCGCGTGGGCCCTCTCGGCCTCAGGGCGCCCGCAGGACCTCAAGGCAATCGAAAAGGCGGTCGCCTTCATCAAGGGCTGTGCCCAGCCAGACGGCGGCATCTACGTCATCGTGCCCGGCCGGCGCGGCGGCACCTACGGCACCTACAACACCGCCATCTGCATGACCTCCCTCCACTACTGCGACAACGCCGGCTCCACACGCATTCTCCAGAAGGCCCGCGAGTATGTGGCCTCCACCCAGCTGACCGGCCAGGAAGGCGAGAACAACGGCGGCTTCGGCTACGAGGCGGCCAGCTCCCCGCGCGCCGGAGGCGCCGACCTCAACAACTCGGCCTGGGTCATTTCCGCGATGGCCCTCACGCAGGATGTCGAGGAAAAGCGCCCGGCAGGCGAGAAGCGCGCCGACATAGACTGGGAGGCCGCCCTCGGCTATGTCGACCGCATGCAGGTCAAGCCCAATGCCAAGGGTGCGAACCCTGACGACGCGGGCGGATTCCTCTACCGACTCCCCGACAAGGGGCGCAGCGGCCCGCCGTCGACCATACCAATGGCCGAAGGCAAACCTCCCGCCGGTCGTGGCGGCCAGGAAGGCGGCAGGCCCGCAGGCGGCCCGACCCCCGGCATGGGGCGTCCTATGCTCCGCTCATACGGCAGCATCACCTATTCCGGCCTCCTCTCGATGCTCTACGCCCGAGTGGGGCGCGACGACCCGCGCGTTGTCTCCGCCGTCGACTATGCCCGCCGCCACTGGACCCTCGATGAGAACCCCGGCCAGGGACAGCAGGGCATCTACTTCTACTACACCATAATGGCGCGCGCCCTCGCGCTCCTCGACGTAAACGAACTTCCCCCGGCCGAAGAAGGCGGCACACCAATCGCATGGCGCGACCAGCTCATCGAAAAGGTGCTTTCACTCCAGAAGGAGGACGGCAGTTGGACCAACGAAAACAACCGCTGGTTCGAGAACGACTCCGTTCTCACCTCATCCTACGCAATCCTGACGCTTGAATACGCCCTTCGCATGTTCAAGTAAGTCGCTAGTGGCCAGTCGCTAGTGGCTAGTTACTCGACGGCGAGGACCTCGCCGTCGGTCTCATTTTCGCGGACAAGCCTGATTTCGGGCTTGTCATCCTTGATTGTGATTTCGAATATGCCGCCCCAGAGGTGGAGGCGGAAGCTTAGCGACTTCCACTCCTTCGGCAAGTGCGGGTTGATGGTGATGTCGCCGTCGAGGCCGCACATCACGCCGCCGAAGCCGAAGACGACCGACTGCCACGTGCCGCCGAGGTTGGCGAAGTGGACGCCGCTAATGGAGTTGAGCTGCGTGTCGGCGATGTCGAGGTAGGCGCATTCGCGGAAGTAGCGGTAGGCGTCCTTGATGTTGCCGAGGCGCGCGGCCATGACGGCGTAGGGCGCGAAGCTAAGCGAACTGTCGTGCACCGTGCGCGGCTCGTAGAAGTCGTAGGCCTTCTTGGCGTCCGCAAGGGTGAAGCGGTCCTGGAAGAGGTTGATGAGTGTGACGACATCCGACTGCTTCGTAATCTGGTAGAAGGGCATGGCTTCAAGCGGCAGTGCCCAGTCCACGACACGGCGGCCGTCGACCTTGCCGCGCTTGAAGTCGAATGGCGCGCGAAGGAGGTAGGCGTCGTCCTCGAGGATGAGGCCGTCGTCGGTGCGCGGCATGAACATCTTGCCCAGCACGGCCTTCCATGACTTCCCCTCCGCCTCGGTGAACTTGCACTTGGCGGCGAGCTTCTTCCACGCCTCGGGGCGCTCCTTGCGCATGAAGTCGGCGGCCTCCAGGGCGCTGCGGATGTTCTGCTCGGCGAAGTAGTTGGTGTAGGCGTTGTTGTGGACGATGGTGTCGTACTCGTTGGGGCCGCGCACGGCGCGGATCACGTAGTGCTTCGCGTCCTTGTCGTACTGCATGCGGCTCTTCCAGAAGCGGGCCGTCTCAAGCAGGATCTCGACGCCGTACTTGAACATGAAGTCGTCGTCGCCGCTCATCGCCCAGTACTGGCGGATGGCGTAGGCGATGTCCGCGACGATGTGGATGGCGTAGTAGGCGCCGACGCCCATCTCCGTCTCCTCCAGGCCGTCGGGGCCCGCTTTCCAGGCGTACATCGCGCCGTCGAACCAAAGCTCCTTCGCGTGCTGCTTCGCGGCAGGCAACGTCTTGTAGCGGTAGGTCAGCATGCTCCGCGTGGCGTCAGGGTCCGTGAGCGTGAAGAACGGGAGTTTGAAGATCTCGTTGTCCCAGAAGACGGAGCCCTCGTGCATCTCGCCGCTGAGGCCGCGCGCGCCGAGGCTGAGGCGCGAATCGTGACGCGGGGCCGCCTGCATGAGCTGGAAGAGGTTGTAGCGCAGGGCGCGCTGGTCCTCGTCGCATCCCTCGATCTGGATGTCGGCCGACTCCCACTTCTCGGCCCACTTGGCCTCGTGACGCGAGAGCAGTTCGTCGTAGTCGTCGGCGGCGACCATCGCGTCGGCGAGCAGCTTCGCGCCGTCGCGGCCGTCGCGGGAGGTGAAGAAGGTGACGACCTTCGTCATCGTCACGGACGCCCCGGCCGGCAGCGTGATCTCGAACTTCGTGCCGAGGCGCTTCGCCGTGCTGTCGGGGCCGACTTCCTCCGAGTGGCCGCCTGCAGAGCGGAACGTGAGTGTCTGCCCCTCGTAGATGGTCACGCCGTCGGGACGGGTGAAGACCTTGGCCGTGAGGGTGTCGTCGCCAACCGACAGGACCTCCAGCTGCGGGCGGCCGGGTTGGATCGGAAGCGGCAGGGTCGTGACCATGTTGTGCTGCGTCACGCCGCCGTCGATGCCGGCGACGAGGACGATGCGAGCCTCTCCGCCGAGGTTCTCGACGGTGATGCGTTGTCCGGCGTGGTGGATGTCCGCGACGCTCATGAAGCGCTCGAAGGAGATGCGCACCTTCTGCCCCTTGGTTCCCTTCCAGATGAAGGATCGCGTAAGGACGCCGCGCCTCATGTCGAGGGTGCGGGAGAACTGGCTCACGCGCTTCGGGCGCTCAAGGAGCTGCTCGCCGTCGACCATCACGGACGTCCAGAGGAAGTTCGGCGTGTTGACGAGTTCGCGGTCCATGCCCTTCCAGGCCTTGAGGTCGCCCTTGCCGAAGACGCCGGCCATGTAGATGCCGCCGAGCGTCTCGACCGCGCCCTCCTGCTCCTCGTCGAAGAAGCCGCGGCAGCCGAGGTAGCCGTTGCCGAGGGTGAAGACCGCGTCGCGCCCGAGGCGCCGTCCGAAGTCGCGGATTGATTCGTCAAGTATCCAAGTATTCATAGTGGAGGAGTGGTGGAGTTAGGAGTTAGGAGTTGGAGGTCGAGTTGGAAATTCGAGTTCGAGTTGGAGGTTAGAAAGGATTGATGAGGGGAAGGGGTGAAGGAGATGAGTCGACGCGGAGGACTTTGGCGCCGTGCGCGCCGTCCTGCACGAGGATGGCGTAGGCGGCCGGGCTGAAGTCGGTGTCGGTCGAGACGGCCGCGTAGTCGAAGGCGCCTCGAAGGTCGGTGTAGCCGTCCTTGTGGAACTTGATCTCGCGGCCGGAGGCGTCGCGGACATAGACCTTGACGTATGCCCCGGCGAGAGGCTTGCCGCCCTCTCCGGAGACGCGGATCTGCCGATAGGCGCGCGAGACCTGGACGTCCAGCGAACCGGGCATCGCATCGATGCGCTCCTCGACGCTCCCTCCAGCGCCGGAGGCCACGACCACGAGGTTGCTCTTCCGAAGATCCTTCGGAATGGCGACACGCTGCTCCGGTTTTCCGCCAAAGGAAATATCGGCGCTCCACACCGGCCTCAGGCAGACGGCGTTGCCGTAGCCCGCCGAGACATCGCCGAATGGGTTCTTGGAGAAGCCGACCTCGACATCGACGGGATAGGCCCTGACGGTGCAGGATTCCAGATTGCGCGCCGCGACGATGACGCCGTCCAGCGTACCAGCGGCCATTTCAGCACGGAGCGAGAGTGTCGGCGCGGTGGAGGCGTCGCCTTCGGGGACCTTGCCGCCCGCCACCTCGTCGGCCTGGGCGATGATTTCATTGAAGCGGCCGTCCCACGGCGCGACGGCCTTGCCGACGTACTTCGCGGCAATGGCGCGTCCCTCGGCCGGGCGACCGGCCGAGAAGGCCAGGTAGGCAAGGATGTAGTCGCGCTGCATCGCGGTCTCGACGTCACCCGGCGCGACTTGGGCGACAAGGGCCGACGCCTCCCCCACCCTGTCCTGCGCAAGGAGGTAGACTGCGGCCAGAAGACGGTCGCCGGGAGTCGGCGCCGGCTTGGCGGCGAGGACGTCGAGGAAGGCGCGGTACTCGGCTGCGAGAGCCTCGTTCGGGATTGTCGGGGCGCCGCCGCGGGAATGGGTCCGCGCGTTGATGACGGGCCAGTATTCGCGATGCTCGAAGATGTCGTCGCGCTCCGGCTCGATATCAATCAGCGATGACTTGAAGACCGGGCCAAGAATCGGCGCAAGCACCTTGAGGTTCTCGCGACGCGAAAGGGCCTGCCGGATGCGGACTTCGTCGACGCCCTTGCTGAACCGGTCGTACTCGAAGCCGGAAAGCCAAAGCGCATCGCAGTAGGCACCGCGCGATTCGAGGACCTTAAGGACTTTCTCCGCGTATTCGGCGTTGTTCATGCGCCAACCGATCTTCGCGAGGTCGAGGTCGGTCAGGTTCTCGCGCGAGAGGAAGGCGAGCACCTCGTCGTCCGTCCCGTTCTGCGAGACGTAGCGCCAACTCGTCGTGTCCGTCTTCGACGGGACGGCGACGACTTTGCAGTTGAAGGCCGCCGCCTCTGCGCGTTTCACGCCGCGCTCGCAGACGACGGCTGGAATCAGCCTACCGACGCCCTCCCCGACAATGGGGAAGTAGAACGCCATGGAGCGCGAAATGACATCGTACGGTTCGACTTCGCCCATCGACGAAATAGCTCTCCAATCGCCTTCAAGGACAACCGCGCCGCAGGGAATCTGCCAAAGGAACCTTGCACGTCTGCTCTGCGATGTCGGGTTTATAACCACCGTTTCCAGCTCATAGACACGGCCGGCCACGAACTCGTCCGTCACCTCAACGGGGTTGCCTTCGGCGTCCTTGGTCTCCGGGTCGACGAAACGCTGGACGATGCGGACATTGGCGTCTTCAGCCCCCTCCCCGATCTTCTCGCGGGTGAAGACCACGGCATTGCCACCCTCCTCGAAGTCCACGCGCATGAAGGCGAGCGCGGCCATCTTCTCCGTGAAGGAATAGACGGCGTGGATGAAGTTCGGGGAACGGAAGGCGTCAAGTTTCCCTTCCGCAGTGGCTACCGCGAGGTCGCGCCAAAAACGGCCTGCACGGACGAGTTTGGAGGTATCCTCCGTGTGACGGCGGCGCCAATAGTGCGACTCGACCCATTCCTTCGTGCGTTCCGGAGGACGGTAGAACTGCCGCGCGCTCCGTCGCTTCATCTCGGAGCGGCGGCGATCGGCGGTCGAACGGGGGCCAAGCGAACCGACCATCACCATATCGTTTTGCATTCCGCCGACAAGCGCCCGCTGGGAACTCCAGGCCGCGCTCTTTTCGGCCATCGGCGCCGCCGCAGGACGAGGTGCCCTCGCCATTTGAGCCACCGGTGGCGGTGCGTCAAAGAGGGCATCGTCGACACTATCACTAGCACTAAGTTCTGCGTCGAGTGTACTCGCGTCGATGCAGTAAAGTGGCGGATCCACATCATCGGAAAGGCCCGCGCCCATCTCGTCCAGGGCTATGGCGAGACGCTGCTCGTCGCCTTCGTAGTCCGGCCCTTCGGCGTCGCATTTGTCCGTGAGCAAGCGGGCGATGACTGGGACCATTTTTTTGACACGCATGGCGAGAAGACATTGCTCGATGGCGTTCAAGTCCTGGAGGCGGCCCGGCCCGGTGTATGCGGAGAGGTCCTCATCCAGAAGCCACTTGTCGATGAACTGCTTGAAGCGCTTGTTGCGGAGATTTGGCGCGACGACCTCCGCGAAGAACTTCGAATCCTTTTCGTGGAGGAAGAGGTCGAGTTCATGGCAGGCGTACTTGCCGTAGAGTTCGCGCTTCTCGGCGTCGGTCTTGTCGCCCCAGTCGGTTATGAAGCCGAACTCCTGGAAGACTGCGTCCTCCGGGTTGATGGAGGAAAGTAGCCGATAGAGACTTGAAACTGTGGAGTAGCGTTTTTCCACGCCCGCTGCGGCAAAGGGGTCGAAATCGGCCGGGAGACGTAGGTCGCGCGGCTCGAAGGGGGCGGCCTCGCGGGTGAGGCGGAGTTCGTCGACCGAGAGGCCGTCGAAGGCGACGACGCGGAAGTCCTGCATCCCCTTGAAGGGCGCGAGGTCCACGGTGACGGCGCCGTCCTTTCCGGGCTTCAGATTGGCGGCGACGACTTCCGCGCCGGGCAGGAAATCGAAGGTGAAGCGCGAGGCGGGGCGGTTGGCAACAGAACCGAATGGACCACCCATCAAGGCATTCCCCACTTCGGCCGAATCCGGAGCCAATGACTCCTCCCACTCTTCGCCGTCGGACATGTGGACTTCGTCGGTTCCGGTCTCGGTCGTGGACCACGGGGAGAGAAGCAGGGAGGGCTTGTCGAGCATGTTGCCAATGCGTGGGTACTCCTGCCGGCGGTCGAGGATGTAGCGGAGTTTGTCGCCAAGGTCGCGCCCGGAGATGTATTCCGAATGCGTGCCGCCCCACGTGCCAACGGATGCGGCGGGGCGGTTCAGCGCCGAGGCGAAAAGCCTTGCCGCCGAGGGGAAGTCCGTGGCGTCCGGCGCGGTTCTCCGCGCAAAGACGTGCAGCCGCGTGTCGCCGTTCGCGTTTTCGAGACGGACAACAAGCCCACCTTTGCCGTCGGCCCTGGCCGAGGCGATGCGGACCGGCTTAACGGAGCCGGTATCCGGCAGGGTGCGCACCGCGCCCGCGATCACGCCGCCGTCGCCAACCGTTCCCAACGCCTTTATGACGCGGATCGGTACGGTGATGCCCTCGGCGCGGAGCGCGAGACGATAGTCGCCTGCGGGAAGTCCCGCGATGCGCAGGACGCCGTTCGTATAGGAGCAGGCTTCGATGTAGTCCCCCGTGAAGGCTCCGTCCGGGTTCGTGGCGAGAAGCGAGACGCGGGTCCCCAGCTCCCGCGCGCCTGGCCATGCGCCGTCGAGAAGACCGCGCGCCGGTACGGCAAGGGTCTCGCCCTCGGCAGCCGAAAGGGCTGTCGGGAAGCCCGCGAGGGCGTCGCCGCCAAGTTTCCAGGCCACTTTGCCGCATTTCACCTCCGCAATGTCGACGAGCGCGCCAAGACGGATTTCGCCGTTTCCATCGCCCTGAAGTTTTCTTGTGACCTCCCGGCTGAAGACCTTGTGGCGGAAGGAGAAATCGAAGGCGCGGTTTGGAAGGCGCTCACCGGCGCGACCGCGGCATTCCACGACATAGCCATTCGAAGTATGGCGAAGGAAAAGTTGGGGTATCTCGCACGTGGAGGCGATCTCGTTGGCCTCAAACGGGGCGGAAGTCGCCTCCAGACGCACCAGTTCGCCGTCCGTCGCGCGTTTCACGTATGCCACGAGGCGGAAGCGCACCCGCCGGAGATCCTGCGGAACCCGGAAGCGCACCACGCCTTCTTCGGACGGGGACGGGACAAAGTCTCGAACCTCGACGACGCTGGCACGGTTGTGGATGTCATCGAAAATGATGGAGAGCGCCGGCTTTTCAAGAAGTTCCAAAGGTGCCTGGACTGCGGATATTTCCAGAACGGGGCGCAGAAGGGCCGTCGCATCGCATCCGGCGACAAGCGACTCCTGCGAAAGGACGGCGACGAGCCTCAGTTCCAGCGTCTCCAACGCATGGTCGAACGCGATAGTTGATGCCAGGCGTCCTGCGCCGACAACGGCCGTCTTGCGGACGGCGTGAGCGGCGGTCTGCGCGAAAGGCACGGCTATTTCGCCGTTTTCATCGGCCTCGAAGACCGTGTCATCAACTTTGAGACGCGCCCCCTTGACGGCAGCGCCTTTCTCATCCAACGCGGTGAAGACATGGCCGGCGGAATCGCGTCGCTCCGTCACGCGGAGGCGTCCCTTGCGGATGACGGCGCGACTTGAGACGCCCGACGCCGAACACTCGACGACGTAGAGTCCCGGCTGCTTCAGTTCGGGAAGGTCCAGTCGTTCGCGATGGCGGACGACCGACGACACATCCTTGAATTCGACGAAGCGCTCCACATTGGGGACGGCGCTGTCGAGGTCGATATCGGCGCGAACCTCTCCCTTCGCCTCGCAACAGGCGGCGAAGGGGTCCAGATCGTAGATTGCCACGCGAAGGCGCGAGACGCCCTTGACGTCGATGTCGAGCGACACGTCGTCGTCGGCCGCGAAGACGGGCCTGTTGCCACCGGCCCACCTCAGCTCCACGCGCTCGCGGATGGCCTTCAGCTCCTGTGGCGAGAAAAGGGTGGCGTCGATTTGCCCTGCCGGAGCGCCGGCGAGGAGGTCGGCTTCGGCGACAAGACGCGCGAGCGTTCTTTTCTCGACGTACTCGGCGAAGGCGGCCGTGTCCGCGCCTGCCTGGCGAAGGGCGATGATCCAGTCGCGGACAAAGTCGTCGCAGCGGACATGGCCGTTCTCCGGACGCACGGCCGCCAGATATTCGAGGAAGAGGTCGGCATGCGCGAAGTCATCGCAGGAACGGTAGAAGTCGAGCAGTTCGCGCAGGGCCTTGACCTGGCGGTCGCGGAGAGACGGCGCAAGCGTCTTCGTAAAGGCGAGGCGTCGCTTCAGCAGGTCCTCGCGGAGAACGGGGTCGTCCGGGTCGTCGTCCGCACCGGGGACGAGCTTGGAGAGCACGATGTCCGCGAATGCGGCCAAGCCTCGCACGTCCTTTAGCGTCCCGTCCAGTTTTTCCGCGACGGCCTCAAGTTGCGGAAGGGTCAGAAGCTTGTCTATCCCCATGCCGTTGAAGACATGGTCGCGGTTGCCGTCCGAATAGTAGTCCAGAAGAAGGTCGAAGTGGAACGGGGCGTCGGGAGACTCGTCCGATTTCGTGTAGTAATCCAGGTTGAAGACATCCTTGCGGTTTTCGGGACGGAAGGCGAGAAAGCGCATGTTAGGTGCCAAAAGGTCGGGATGTCTGTTCGCGTTCTTCCAGAAGGACTCGAACGTTATTTCACCCTGATCGAGCGCGGAGGGATAGGTGTTGGGCTTCACCTCGGCCTCGCGCGGAGGAATGACCATTTTGTCGGAGAGATGCCTCTTTACGACCGTTCTCAGGTCCCATTTGCCGTTTTGTCCGCCGCCTTTACCAGCATCGCTGCGAAGAATCATCTGACGGTCGCGGAACATTTCCCAGAGGTCGCGGCTTCCTGGCAGATGTTGAAAGTTCCGCTCCCACTCCTTGAGAAGGGCGTCCGCGTCGTCAATGCGCCCCTCCGTCTGGGCGTTGAGGAGCGAGTAGGCGAACCACTCCTGCGTCTTCGGGTGCAGCGTGTCGATTACGGCCTGCCGGTTCGTCGAGAAGGCGTACCGCTCGGCGAAGTCCAGATCCGCGAGCTTGGATAAATCGACGGCCCCCGCCGTCGACGCCGCAAGCAATAGAGCAATCTTAATCGTTGATTTCATGGTTGGTCAGTAGGTTAGTTGGTCAGTTGGTCAGTTGGTCGGTTCGTCGGTTGGTCAGCAATATCTATTATCTGTTATCTGTTATCTATTATTTATTATCTCGGAGTTGAACAGGTCCGCGACCTGTTCAACGCTGATGTCCGCCAGTGTCCTTGCGAAGCGGTCGCAGCCCTTGACAATCTCCGGGTTGCCGACGCCGACGGCCTTCATGCCGCCGGCATGGGCCGCCTGAATGCCGGCCGCCGCGTCCTCGAAGACGACGCAGCGAGAGGGCGGGAGGCCAATGCGTTCGGCCGCGACGAGGAAGACGTCCGGCGCCGGCTTGCCGTGCACGAAGTCGTAGCCGGTGACGATGGCGTCGAACATTCCGGCGATGCCCATGCCCTCAAGGACGGGGAGCGCGTTCTTGCTCGCGCTGCCGATGGCGATTGGCACGCCTCGCTCGCGGAGGGCGGGCAGAAGCGTGTCTACACCGGGGAGGGCGTCCGCCGGGGTGATCTGGCGGATGAGCTCCTTGTAGACCTTGTTCTTGCGTTCGGCGAATTCCGCCTTCTGCGCGTCCGTGAACTCTGAGGCGTGCTCGCCGAGGACGATGGCGAGGCTTGCCATGCGGTCCACGCCTCGCGTCGCCTGCGCCTGGGCCTCCGTGAAGGGAATGCCGAGTTCGTCGGCGAGGCGCTGCCACGCCTGCCTGTGGTATTTGTCGGTACTGACGATGACGCCGTCCAAGTCGAAGATGACGCCGAAGCTTTTATTTGTATCCATATCGGAAACAATAATAGCGAATTTCCAAATAAATCGCAACGACTCTTCCATTTTGCTATAATAGGCGGTGCGATTCCAAGCACACGATGGACGACTACACTGACATTCCAATTGGCGAAAACGACGACCCCGAGCAGTCGGAGGCCGATGTCCAGCGCCAGCTTTTCGCCGAATTCAACGCGGCGAGAAAGGCGGGGGACAAAGCCGACGCCGAGCGTATCGCGCGAATGTTCCTCTCCTACCCGTGGTCAAAGCCTCCCGGCTCCAGCGGGGCCTTCGCCATGCGCATGTTCATCGAGCGCACCGACGCGGCGCAACGCGAGAAGGAAGGGCACGAGAACATCTGCATCCTCCGCAAATGCCTCTACAAGAAGTGGAACTACCACCTCGCCCTCTCGACGCTTGAGGAAATCGAGCGTCTCCGCAAGGAAGGCTGGACTGTCTGCGCAGACGACCGCGAGCTTATCGAAGGGTGTCGCATGAGGTGCGAGGAGCACGTCGTGTCCGAGCAGAAAGAGGCCCGCTGGAACAAGCTGTGCAGCGACCTCCGCCATGCCGTCCACAAACGCGACGCCTCGGCCATAACGCGGATTCTCTCAGCCCCCGAATTCCGAAGCCGCGAACCAGACGACGAAAGCCTCATGTGGCGCGCAGAGCGCATTATTGACAAACGCAGCAACACCGAAATCCCCCTCAAGATTCTGCCTTTCGTCGGCGTCGCCGCGGTGCTTATTGCCATAATAGGTTTTTCCGTTCGTAATTCACGCAGCAGGATTCTGAACGAAAAGTGCATTGCCGAAGCCGACAAGCTTGAAGCGCTACTAGACACCTTCGATCCCATTGAGCAGATTTCGGCCGAGTTGAGCTATCTACAACATGAAGACCCAGAGGTTCTCTCCGATTCACGCGTTTTTGTCTTCTTCGACAAGCTCGAAAAGATGAAGGCCGACAACCTCGTGCGCACAAACGAGATCGCCTCCCTGCTGGGCGAGTTGGAGACCATCGCAAATAACAACTGGGAGGAAGCTAACGAGAGCACCATCGATAAAATCGAGCGCGTCGATGAGCTTCTAAAGCCCCAGGATGTCACCTATTCAAGGCGACTGACCCAGGTCAAGGAATCGGCAATCGCATACTCGGAAACGAAGCGCGACACCAAACGAAAGAATGCCGAACAATATGTTCTAAGACTTGCGCCGATTCTTGACTCGGTGGCCAAGCGCCTGAACACGGAACTACCCGACGAGGAATTGCAGTCGTTGGCCCAAAAATGCGAGGAGGCACTGTCAAAATGGAACAACTCCTTTGCAAAGGGGGCAGACGACCTCAACGCGCGCATCTCCGGACCGCGCCAGAGATTTCGCGAGGCCAAAAAGAAGCAGGATGATGTCGTCGCAGTCCTCGCGCGTCTGAAAACGGCAGTGCGCGCGATTGACGTCATTACATTGCGTGAACATCTGCTCTCTTCTTATTCAAGCTACGAACCGGTTGCCTCGCTGGCACCCCTTCCCTACTCGGCCGATGACGTCCGCGGCGTCCTGAACGGCCTCGCCGACGAACTCTTCGTCCAGGACCAGGACAAGAAGGAGCCAATCGGCATTCGCCGGGCCTACTCCGCCGGTAAAATCCAGTTCGACCCGCTTGGCCGTGCCTACAGGCGGAACAAGGCGAGCATCGTCCCGTATGTGGCCACTGGTGCTTCGCCCTCGATTCCACTCTATATTCTGCGACGTGAAAATGGCAGTCTCGTCCTTCGACGCGCGCTCATCCGGCGCAATGAAAAGTGGGGCATCGTCTCACAGGCCGTCAAGGACGATTTGATTCTCGGGGAGCCGCTGTTCCAGATTCGATAACCTTGGCTTTCAGTTTTCCACGCACGATTGCAAAAGTCAAAATGATTGACATGCAAAGCGGAATCGAGTAATGTATTTACCATGAAAAAGTCACTACTTGCATTCGCCGCCATAACGGCAGCGGTTTTTGTCGCGGTCACCGGTTGCGAAACGGAGAAACTCTCCGACAAACAGTTGTCCATAAGCCCGGCCAAGGCTACGGTTGCCCCTGGCCAATCTCTCGTCCTAACCGCGGAGGGGGGATGGGACTACACCTGGGAGATTCTAGAACCCAGGTATGGCACACTATCCTCATACAATGGCAAACAAGTGACCTATTACGCGCCTGAAGCTTCAAGCATAACACGGGATTCGATCACCTCCAACTTCGGTTCCACAAATGGCTTTGAACTCACGGAAAAAATCCAGGTCCATTCCGCCTCAAACCGCATGGCCACGGCGATAATTTTGATCCAGCATAAGGAAAAGGGCGAATAGTCATCCGCCTGGACTTGAATGGGCTCCTCCGAGCAAAAACTTCATGAGATGGGAGCGGGAAGAATCTTCCCGCTCATTTTGAAGTATGCCTGGCCCGCGGTCGTCACAATGACGATCAACCAGCTCTACAACGTGGTCGACCGCATCTACATCGGCCACGGATGCGGAAAGGATGCCTTTGCCGGCCTCACCCTGTCGTTCCCAATAATGGGCGCCCTCGGCGCCGTGGGCGTCCTCATCGGCATGGGGTCGTCGACGATTCTGTCAATCAGGCTCGGAGCAGGCGACCGCGTCGGCGCCGAGAAGGCGCTAGGCTCCTGCGTGGCGATGAAGCTCCTCTTCGGGCTCATCGTCCCGCCGCTTATGTTCTTCTTCGGATTCAAGCCCATTCTCGCCCTTATGGCGGGCAGCGGAACAACCGCCGAGACGCTGCGCCTCGCGCACCAGTATCTGTCGATAGTGATCTTCTTCAACATCTTCGCGCACCTCGGCTTCGGCCTCTCCGCGACAATGCGCGCGGAGGGCTCCCCGATGCGCTCAATGTGCTGCATGATCGCGGGCTGCGCGACAAACTTGGTTCT
>JAEEGI010005237.1_pt1 | contig 29931 bp, 34 predicted proteins | sample 8958751 | NCBI WGS metagenome assembly JAEEGI01 (sample SAMN16246545, study PRJNA631951) | gut metagenome | biome: gut microbiome; feature: rumen; material: KS-attached | host: Bos | place: Iran: Karaj | collected 2018-10 | reverse complement strand
CGCTACAAGTTATCCTAAAGATATTTAACATATAGACTATTTCGGATGGCCCGCCGCGACGGCGTTTCCATCCTTCTTTACAACCGGGGAGAAGGGTTTTACTAATCAAATAACAACCGATGTTAAATGTTTGGTTTCTCGAAAAGCGACAGTGGCGGTTCGACTCCGCCCCTCTCCACCAATGCAATTCGCGGCGATGAGTCGTGATTGTTGACCCTGGACTCGGCGCTTCGGCGCCGGTCCTTTCTTCAATCCGCCCTCGCCATTTTTATCAACATTCAAAATCTTTTCAACAATCATGAGCGAAATCATCCAAATTCAACAAGCCGAAATTGTTCAGGCCCAAGAGAAAGCGGCCATCGACGTGCAAATCGCAACGGCAAAGGCTTACCCGCGCCACCTGCCTACCGTGCTCAACAAGATCCAGACCTACGCCACCATGGACGAGGAGACGGCCGAGGACTGCTTCTACGCTCTGCGCCGCGCCGGTCAGGGTGGGCAGCAACTCATCGAGGGATTGTCGGTCCGCATGGCCGAGATCATCGCAAGCGCATGGGGTAACATGCGAGTAAAGACCAGCATCATCGCCAACGACGGCAAGACCATCACAGCCGAAGGTACATGCCTCGATCTGGAGACCAACGTAGCGGTCAGTGTTGAGGTGAAACGCCGCATCACCGACAAGCAGGGCCGCACGTTCAGCGAGGACATGCAGGTGGTCACCGGCAATGCCGCCAGCGCCATCGCATTCCGCAACGCTGTCTTGAAGATCGTTCCCAAGGCCGTCGTCAAGAAGGTGGTCAACGAGGTCAAGCAGGTAGCCATGGGAAAATCCCTCGACCTGGAGACCAGCCGACAGAACCTCATCGGTTACTTCGCTAAACTCGGCGTCACCGAGGAGATGCTCTACGCCTACCTCGACATCGAGAAGCGTGAACAGATCGACACCGACATGGTGTTTGAATTGAGAGGAGTGGCTAATGCCATCAAGGAAGGCACGACCACCGTGGCCGAGACCTTCGTACAGGCTGTCAATGACAAGAAGGCAAAGGAGGAGGCAAAGAAGACTGCCGACAAGGTAAAAGATGCGATGGCCAAGGCTGTCGACGATAGTACCAAGAAGGTAGTTACCGAACAGCCCGCGACGCCATCCGCACAGCAGGCCATCCAGGACGCCATCAAGAAGAAAACCGAGCAGGCTACTGCCAAGCAGCCTGCCCAGGAAAAGAAAGTGACCCAGCAGCCGACCAAAGAAGAAAGCCAGTCAATCTTCGGGCAAGAGCAGTAACTGGCCATTAGTTAACCACCGGTGGCGGCGTAGCCGCGCCGCCACCATTCATTAAACAATCAACAATCATGGCAAAGACAACTTACAACATCATCCGCCCGGCCACACATCAGGAGTGGCTCGATCAACGCACGCTGGGCATCGGCTCCAGCGAAGTGGGCACCATCCTCGGCGTCAACCCTTGGGAGACACCTTATCAGCTTTGGAGACGCAAGCTCGGCATCGACCCGCCCAAACAGGAAAACGACGCAATGCGCTGGGGCCACTACCTCGAGGACGCTATTGCGCAGGCTTTCCAGGACACCACCGGCAAGACGATCATCAAGGCCAGTGCCGGCGATTGGCTGGCAGTGGACAAGGAGCGCAGCTATCTGCGCGTGTCACCCGACCGCACATACTGGCTTGACGACGGGCGCGGCGCAAGCAACAAGGGCATTGTTGAGTGCAAGAGCACCCGCCTCAAATTCGAGGACGGCGACGTGCCGCAGTACTGGTTCACTCAGCTCATGTACCAGCTCGGCGTCATGGGCTATCAGGAAGGCTACCTGGCATGGCTCCAGCGCGACACGCTGGACTTCGGTACCATGCAGGTGAAGTTCGACCAGGACTTCTACGCCTTCATGGTGGACCGGCTGGAACAGTTCTGGAACGTCAACCTGCAGCAACGCGTCGAGCCCGACATCGTGTCCATCGACGACATGATGCTCAAGTACACCCGCAGCAATCCCGGCAAGACCATTGAAGTCACCGACGAGATAATGGCCGACATCAACGAGCTAAAGATCATCAAGCCGCAGCTCGACGAGCTCGAGAAGCAGAAGCAGGAGATTGAGGACCGCATCAAGCTCGCCATGGCCGACGCCGAGACCCTGTGCCTGCCCGGCACTCTCGAGAGCAACCCAAAGGCCGTCGCCACCTGGAAGTCAGCCAAGGACAGCACCAAGTTCGACAAGGACGCTTTCAAGGCCGATCACCCAGACCTCTACGACCAATATTGTAAAACCGTCCCCGGCACCCGCCGCTTCCTCGTCAAGTAACCGATATGAGAACGATTAAGTTTAGAGCGAAAATGAGCAAGACCCGAGAATGGGTTGTCGGTTCGCTTATTCGGCAGCAAATGAGAGGCTATAAGGAAAGCTTTTGTGTCCTCGTCTTGGATAACGTGTTTACGAGAAACAGGATTGTAGCGATTGACAAAGAAACCATCGGCCAGTTTACTGGGCTACAAGACCGAAACGGACGTGACATCTTTGAGGGTGACATCGTAAGAAGTACTATTTGTACTGAGTTCGTTTACGAAGTTGCGTATAATGATAAACGCTTTGCTTCTTTTGGTTTACGCCGCAAGCAGGATGCGTTTATGCACTACTTTGGCGAGGCGATTGAAGCTGACGAATGTGAAGTTATAGGGAACGGGTTTGAACAAAAGAACAACCTTACCTACGTCTCTGGGCAGGTTGAAATCATAAAGCACAGGGATAATTGGAATGTTGTCATTAACAAGTATTGTGTGTTTGTCGACATGAATATCAAATTCGTCCACGAACTGCAGCACCTGTTGCGGTTGGCGGGCATAGAAAAATGGATTGAGCTATGAAAGCTGAAGAATTAATGCTCGACGATTGGGTCAGATGTTTAGACTCAACTCACGAGAAACATGTGATTGCGCAGATAGATGCCATCGAGGAGGGACGAGGAGAAAGTTGCATCCTTGTGAAAGAAGATAACACTAATTGGTTTACTCGCATAGAACATTTTGCACCCATCCCTATCGCCCCTGTAATGTTAGAGGAGAACGGGTTTGTGCAAGAGCCAAGTGGCTACTGCTGGTACCAGGAGCAGGGCGTCAAACATCAAAACTACTGCCTTGTTCAGTTCCGCAAGAACGGCCAAGTACGCAGGGTTGAAATGGACTTTGTAAACAAAGTTAGAGCAGAGTTTCGTGACATCCACTTTGTGCACCAGTTGCAACATGAACTAAGACGCGTTGGAAAGGAGATTAAGTTATGACACAAGAACTTAAAGTTTTCACTACACACTGGCCGGACTGCGACCACTCCACCATCGTGTATATTGATGAAGACCAGATTGTAGCCACCTGCATGGTGGACTACAGCGGCAAGAATAAGAAAGAAGCTTTGCTTTGGAACTTGCAGGTAAAGAAAGACTATCGCAATAGACGCCTTGGCGAGTTATTGCTGAAGACCGCTATTGACGATGCCGTACTTCATCGGTGCCCGGCCATTGACCTTGAATGGTCCCCAATGGAGTCAGTCGGTTGGGTATTTGACTGGTATAAGTCATACGGCTTCAAGGTCGTTAGCTGCTACAACAAAGTAAGAATGACGTTAACGCTACAGAAAGGAGGCGAGCAATGAAAAAGAAAGTTCTATTCGCCGACCTTGACGGCACGCTGACACAAACTATTACTGGCGAGATCTTCCCGCAAGGAATATGGGACATGCAATTCAGGCTCGAAATCCTGAACGCGATACACTATTTCGGCTTTGAATGCCTGGTGATCGTCACCAATCAGGGAGGTATCGAAAAGGGTTACGTCGATGAGAAGAATTTCGTCAAGGGCAAGATGGAGTATGTCAGACGGAGCCTTGAAGAATATCTTGGCATCCCTGTCGAATACGACTACTGTCCGTTTAATGACAAGCAAAATGTCTATCGCAAACCAAATCCCGGTATGCTGCAAGCGGCGCATGTCAGATTTATCATTTCACGATGGCATATCGACGCCGACAAAAAAGACATGCTCATGATTGGCGATGCGAGTGGCAAGCCTGGACAGTTTTCAGACACCGACAAGAAAACCGCAGAGAACTTCGGCATTGACTATATGGACGTCGAGGACTTCTATAATGCGTACTTCGTTGAAACAATCCAGGACGAATTTAATAAAGGAGACGAGCAATGAAAGTCCTTGACCTTCCACTCAAGAAGGAGTGGTACCACATGATCCAAAGCGGCGAGAAGCTGGAAGAGTACAGGAAGATCAAGCCCTACTGGACCAAGCGTCTTACAGGGCGAATTGAATTGCTGTTCTCTCAACGGAACGGGTACAGCACAATCAACGAGAAATGTTTTACCCACGTCCGCTTCCGCTACGGATACACCAAGCGCATCATGGTGCGCGAGATCGAAGACATCACCATCGGCTTCGGCAAGCCCGAATGGGGAGCACCGACCGACAAGAAGGTATTCATCATCCGCTTCAAGCGTGAGCCTGTGTACCTGGAAGAAGACCTCGTCAAGTGCACCAAAGAAGTATTTGAAAAATTCCCGTCATGATTACCTACTGCATCGTAGCCTTCCTCAACGTGTTCTTTCACGTCGTCAAGACACTGATGATCGTCAAGGCAAGTAAACTGGTGGCGTCAACTGTCAACTGCCAACTGCTTCTGCTATACCTTCAGCGCTGTGGTCGTCAAGTTCATCGCCGAGAGCGACCTCATGGTGGCGATACTCATTGCCGCCTTCACCAACTTTGCCGGCTGTTATGCCGGAATGTACGTCTTTGAGAAATTCAAGAAACAATATCAATCAAAATGAATATTATAAAGCAAAAAGATCCACCAACCAAACAGATTGAGTGCTGCCACTGCAAGAGCTTGCTTGAGATATTGTTCTCTGATTTGGTATATCAGCCAAAAATAGAGATAAGCCAAAACGTGACACAGTTGGAAGGCTTTTACGTCACATGCCCGGTGTGTAAATACCACAACCATGTAACTTGGTTTGAACCAATAATCACCAATCCGAATGATCCAGTTTAACCTCAGCGACAAAGACGCGAAAAGCCTGGTCGGGCTCCTGTCGGCAGCCGCCGACTTCTACCCGAAGCACGCGGTGGCCACACGGGACCAGGATCACGGCCGCCAAATCAAGAAAATGGCCGCCAAATTAAGAAACATTATAAACAACAAACAGCAATGAATGAAACCTATTTTTTTGAAGTCGGCGTCCGTTACGACAAGACAATGGAAAACGGCGTCGTTAAACCAGTGACTGAGCTGTATATCATCGAAGCGGTATCCTTTACCGAGGCCGAGGCTCGCGCCATCGAAATGATGCAGCCGTTCATCAGCGGAGACTTCCGCGTCGTCAAGGAGAAGATCACCAACATCAATGAGGTGATCAGGTCCGACAAGCCAACCGACGACCGCTTTTATAAGGTCAAACACAACATCATCACCATTGACGAAAAGACGGCCAAGGAGAAGCGTACGCCCATGTACCTGCTTTTTGAGGCAAGTTCCAATGACGATGCTCGAGACAGGTATTACAAATACATCAAGGATTGGTTAGCCGATTGTGAACTCGACACCATCGCAGAAACCAAGTATATGGACTACTATGAGCAATAACAAAATGACCTTCTCCCAGCTCGTCGAGCACCAACGCCGCCACCCGACGCGCAAACGCCCTGACGACGAGGAGCACCGCATCCAATCATCCTGTGTACAGTGGTTCCGGCTACAGTACCCCACCCATGCCAGCGCCCTGTTCGCCGTGCCAAACGGCGGCAGGCGCGACAGGGTGTCGGGCGCCAAGCTCAAAGCCGAGGGAGTGCTGCCCGGCGTTTCAGATCTCATCCTGCTGGTACCGCGTGACTGGTGCCACGGGTTGTTAATCGAGATGAAAACCGCCAAGGGCAAGCAGTCACCGGCACAACGGGACTGGCAACGCGAAATGGAGAACCGCGGCTACCGCTACATCGTCTGCCACAGCTTCGACGAGTTCCGCGAGCAGATAGACGACTACCTGCTGTTGTAGGAAACTGACCTGAAAGTAAAACAATTCTATCAATATGGGACGCAACCGTAAACAAGGACTGGACTTTTTCCCCTTCGATGTCGATTTCTTCACCGACATCAAGGTCCGTAAACTGATCAAGTATCAGGGCGGCAAGGCTGTCACTGTATATCTCTCCCTGCTGTGTATTATCTACAAAGAAGGGTACTACATGAGCTGGGACAAAGAGCTGCCTTTCATTATCTCGGAACAGACGGGTTTTGACGAGGCTTATATACAGCAGGTCATTGAGTGCTGCTTGAAACTGGGGTTGGTGGATGAAAAACTCTACAAGTCCGATCACGTCGTCACATCGCGCGGCATCCAGGAACGGTACCAGCGCATCTGCGCACGGGAGCGGAGGTTGGCAACAATAGCCGAACACTCGCTAATCGACGCAGCCGAGGGCGACACCCAGGACACGCAGACCTTGACCGGAGACGCAGCCCCTGAATACTTCGACGACATGAAGCGGGCCCGAGCATGGCTCACCGACCTGTCGCTACGACACCACCTCACACTCGAGGACCTCACGGCACGCATCGACGCCTTCGCGCTCGACTGCCGCTGCCGGGCTAAACAGCATACCGGCATGAAGGACGCGCAGCAGCACTTCAACGACTGGCTGGTAATACAACTCAAACAAGAGAAAAAACGACCCAACAACAATGAGACAATTCAAACCAAACGAACCGATAAACGTCGGGCAAGTAATGCAGCGCCTGTTGTCACGGGAGCCGAAACGGGACAGTTTTAAGTGGTACTGTACCCGGGACCAGGCCGTGGACATACTTCGTGCCTGCTACATCGCCGAGGTGCAGTCACGTGACCGCGAGTGCATCATGGACGACGCGACCGAAGGCCACATCTTCCGCATGGCCAGCTGGCTCACCGACCACAAGGATAACCACTTCGGCGTCATGATGATCGGCGGCGTCGGCAGCGGCAAGACGACCATGCTGCGCGCGCTGCAGCGCGGCTACTGGTGGATGATGCAGGACGAGTCCTGCGACTACCAGCGTGAGTACCGGCTTGACATCGTTAACGCCAAGCAGCTCAACGACACCAACAAGACCTGGCAGAAGCTCGGCATTGACGAGTTGGGCATTGAGCCCATCGAAGTACAGCAGTACGGCAATATCACCACACCGTCCTCCGACGTGCTCACCTACCGCTACGACCGACGCCTGCCAACCTTTGTCACCACCAACCTCGCCCAGGATAAACGCGACGGCGAGACACTGCGCGACCGTTACGGCGACCGCCTGGCCGACCGCTTCAACGAGATGTTTTTCGTCATAGGCTTCTACAACAAGTCCTACCGATGAAAAAGCCCCGCAAGTTCAACCGCCGTTTGGCCAGCAAGATCATGGCAGGCAAGGTGAAAGGTCGCATCCGTACCCGCGACGGCCGCCCGGTGCGCATCCTTGCCTGGGACGCAATGGGTGATTACCCGATCGTCGGTCTTATCTTCCTGGCCGAAATCGACACCGAGATGTCCTGGCAATGGACCAAGCAAGGCATAGCCTTCGGTCACAGCGACTACAGCAGCACCGTCGATTACACCCAGCTCATCCAGAAGCTGCGCAGCGAGTACATCAGCCTCAAAGAACGTGTAAAAAGCATGAACGCCTTCCTACTCGACATCGACTTCGATAGACGGGTACCTGATCCCGAGGAACAATGCCTGTTGAACGAGAAGTACCACTCCATGCTTGACTACCTCCATAACCTGCGCCGTTGCATCATGTACTACGAGAGAAAGCAGTTAGAGAAAATCGTCAACGACCAAGCAGGCATTGATAGTATATCCAAGGATGGTATGGGCTATCTTCTTGCCACCTTAAAAGACGGTAGAACACTCGATCTAAGGAAAATCAACATTAGCGAGAACGCTGCAGCTATCATCCTTGCCGACAAAGACCCTTCGCTTCTCGAGGACGTCGATGTAAAAGCCGCCTGCGGTGAACTGGAAAAAGCCTGGAACGCTTACAAGGAACGCCAACATGACAACACCCACCACTGCCGCCCGGGCCGTCTCGTTAACCACGACGAGCAGCCTATAGAAATCAAAACTCAGCGAGAACCAACATTTGACAGCAACCCGAAATGTTATTTTTGCGGCTGTGTTATCGAGGGGCTTCCATGGATAAAAGAAGGAAAGCCAGCTTGCAAAAAATGCTTTAACAACACCCACCACTGCGGCCAGGACGCGACGTGTCAAGTGGGCGACGGCTCCGCCGCCGTTAACGAGGCCCAAGTCCCCAACAGTATCAAGTCGCTCGTCGGTATGCTCGTCGTCGATGCTTTCCACGACACCCACAAGTGCACCGGTTGTGAATACCAGGAGCGCTGCAACGCCAAGAAAGTCGAACTCGTCGGCGGATACTTCCTTTGCCTGGAAGAATTACCCGGCTCCCTCGTCACCGATGATGACAATGCCGGCTATGGCGAAAACACAGGCTATGTCGGCGGCAACGGATCATTAGGCTGTATGCCAGGAAGAAAATATTAAAGCCCATGACACCGCGAGAATTTTTCGACAAGGTAGCCGCCATGCGCGACGCCCAAAAGAAATACTTTAAGTCCAGGTCACGTTTCGACCTGGACAATGCCAAGCGGCTTGAAAAGGAGATCGACAACGAGATCGCCCGCGTCGCCGCTATCCAGAACAACAAACCAGCTGGTCCCACCCAGCTAACACTATTCTAATTATGAAATGCTGCAACTGCTTTTGGAAACGGACCGCCTATGAGAGTGACGTGCAAGGCAGGGATGACCGCTCAAAGCCCATACCCTATTGCGGCTTCACCGACAGGATAAAACCGGTCGATCAGGACAAAGAAAGAAAATGCAGAGATTATGAACCACGAAATTATTGAACAATGAGAAAACGTAACACTATGACCGTCGAGCAGAACGGCCACACCTACCGCATCGTGCCCATTGAGGGCAGCAATGACTACAGCGTCGTCAAGGACAACCGTACCCAGAAACGCATATCACATGACGAGCTGTTTGTTGGTGACGACATCATCGACATCGAGAACTGGTTTAACATCGCATAGCTATGAACATTGAACTCATCCTCATTATCCTGCTGGGCATACTGCTGTTCGCATTCATGGGTATAGCCCTGCACATGGCCAAGACCATCGAGCAGCTTCGCCAGTACATCGGCGAGCTCGAGCGTGACTACCGCATAGCAAACGACAAACTGATGGGATATGACAGCACAGCAGATCATCAATGACGTGGCCCACTACTACGGCATCACGCCTGGCCAGCTCATACACGGTGACAAGCACCGCATCTATGCCGATCCGCGGCACGTCGCGGCCTATTGCCTGCATGTCAGGCTCGGACTGGGGTACAGCACCATCGGCCGTAGGCTCGGCGGCAAGTGCCACGCCACGATCATCTATGCCGTCAACAAGGTCGGCGACTGGATGCGCCTGCCGCAGCTCAACCGCAACGCGGCAGCCTTCGTCAGTAAGTTAACCGATAAAACTGCAGCAAGTAATTGACGATATAACTTTGCAGATATGAAGCACCTGCTTGACAATACACGGCGACACGACATCACCTTCAACGCCGACGGACGCATCGAGATCAGCGCACGCGCTACACGTGCGCTCGATCTGCATCCCGGCGACGTGATAGACGTCGCTATCGACGAAGTGGGACGCGAGTGCTACCTCTACATCAAGCACCGCGCCGAGAAGCTGTCAGGACGACACAAGGCACAATGCCATGTCACCAACAGCCGCGTCAAGAAGTGTAACTCGCTGCGCGCACATTCCGTCGAGCTTTGCCGGAAAGTGCTCGACATGCGGGGCTTCTCCTCCAACCAGGCACGGCTGCCCGTCGGCGACGTGATCGCCATCGACGGCATCAACCGCGCACTGCCCATCATCATCCGTTATAACGCCAACAGTTGAAGTATTGCGGGCTTGCGGCCCGCATAACAAAGATAAGATTATGCTCAAAGAACTGAAATACGGCGGCTATTCCGCATCACCCAACGACCACGACAGCCTCGAAGGAGACCTCGCCGTGGCCATGAACCTCGTGCCGGAACACCATACAATCCGACCTGTCGAGCCACCGAAGGTAATCGCGCCCATCCCTGGAGATCCATATTATCCTAACGACCTTGGCAGGAAGATCCTGTGCATCCACAAGACAAATGCCTTTTCACACTGCATTGTCGTTTTGGAGTTTGAAGGGTTGTACCACACCAGGTACTACAGCCTGTATTGGTGGGAAGGGAAAGACGGTTATCCGCTAAACCGCATCGGCGGAGACATCACATTCAAGGACATCCGCAGCGTCGAGCCCGTCGGCAATACGCTCGTAGTGCTGGCCGACGACGGCGTGCACTATATCCTGTGGGACGTCAAGACAGGAGCTTACAGGTACCTGGGGCAGAAGCCGCCGCGCATCGACATCACCTTCGGACTGTCGTCAAAGTTCGTGGCCTACCCCGGCTTCAACCGCGGCGGCGCTCCGCTGGAGCCGGTGTATTTCCAGGGAGAATGGTATAATTCACAGGAGAAACGCTCGATCCCCACCTACAGCGCTCCCGATTATTACAACCTGATGCTGCCTAAGCCCAAAATGACGGAGCCTTCAAACTCCTGGGGCCGTCCTGCTGTCAGCGAGGACTGGTCGGGCTTCGACTTCACCATGGAAGATATGGCGGGCGACGAGGAGGCGATCAATGCCGACATCAAGTGCATGACCGACGCGGCGCTTGGCGCGGTAAACAAGCTCATTGACAAGGAAGGCACTTCAAAGGGCCTGTTCGTGTTCCCGTTCTTTGTGCGCTATGCCTATGAGATGTACGACCGCTCGACGGTCATGCACTCCTACCCGGTACTGATGATACCCAACAGCCGGGGCCCGATCTTCGCAATGGATATGGGCTACGACGCAAACAACAAGCCCGGCTTCTCGCTGCATTGGAACAGTGACAACGGGACGTCACGCATTGAAGGCTTCGGCCGCGCCTACGCCTTCGTGTCAAAGCTCTGCTACGACGCCTTCTTCCCCAACCTGGACGACTGGAAAGACCTTATCCACAAGGTCAATGTTTATGTGTCGGCTCCGGCCTACACCATGGACCAGGACGGCAAGGTGTTCGGCTGGCAGAATATGGACGACGAGGGAGCATGGGACAGCTTCTACACTGTCGGCAAGCTGGAGGAGACCAACCTGACGGCGGCCGACGGATACAACGCGGACCATTGGAAGCGGTGGCAGCTTAGCCAGGTGTTCCCTGCCGATACCAGGCGAGAGGTGAACGGACAGGTGAAGAAACTGTTTTCGGCGATGTTCTGGCAGTCGGGCTTCAACATGCCGTCATGGGTCCTCAAAGTGCCCGAGCCCAACGAGGACAATATGCGGCGGCGCATCCTCGACGCGGCGATATTCTACAAGATACACTCGTTTGACATCGATGAACTGACAGGAGACCACAGCACTTCTCCTTTGTCGGGCACCATAGACCTGAAAGAAGGTGAGCTGAAAACGCTGCTGGCGCGCGACACACTGGATGATGATTACTTCACCCGCGACACGATACAGGCCAACACCTGCTTCGCCTATAACAGCCGCATCAACCTGGCCGGTGTGTCACGCATACAGCACAAGCCGCTGGATGCGCACATCGCCTGGGCTAAATACAAGGACGGCGAGAACGGCAAATGGAACATAGCGGTAAGGGTCAAAGGACAGGACAGGGAGAATGTGCTGACTTCCGGGCTTGGGCAGAACGACATTCCCATGCCGATGTTCGTCTATTACCCTGACCCGAGCGCAGTGGCGGCACTCGTCAACCGCGGCGGTGTCACCTTTGACCTGAAACTGAAAGAACACCCTTTGCTGTCCGGAGCCTATTGGCTGGGCTCGCTGTGGGGTAGCGACGACGTGCCCACGGTTGACGGCTTCCCGGTTGACGACGCCGAGCCGGTCAAGCGCTACAATTCGGTGTTCACCTCACAGGTTGACAATCCTTTCTTCTTCCCCAAGGTCGGCGTCAACAGTATCAGCACGGGAGAGATTATGGCGGTTTGCGCCGCCGTGCGGCCTGTATCGACCAGCCAGGTGGGCTATGCCGACCTGTATATCTTCGCCGACAACGGCGTGTGGACGGCAAAGATCACCAAGGAAGGTTTCTATTCCGACGTCACGCTGATAACTGGCGACATCTGCATCAACCCTGACAGTATCACGCAAATGGAAACAACGGTGCTGTTCGCCACGGCGCGCGGCATTATGCTGCTCAGCGGCTCGCAGGCACAGTGCATCAGCGGGGCGATCGACGACGATGGCCAGCCGGCACCAGGCTTGTCCGACATCACCGATTTGCTCGCGCCGCTGCTGGGACTGTCGGTCAACATAAAGCCCTTCCGTGAGTTCCTGGGAGACGAGAAGCAATGTGTCCGCACGACCTATGACTACCGCGGCCAGCGCATCATCGCCTATAACCCGAGTGCTGCTTTCCCTTATGCCTACATCTATTCGCTGGAGAGTAACAAGTGGGGCATGATGTGGTCCAACATAAGCTATGCCGTCAGGGCTTATCCCGACGCCATGGCGGTGACGCAGGGCGGTATGCTCGTCAATTTCAGCGAGACCGGCGAGCTGTCCTTCGTTGACCCGCTGTCAACGCAGCTGCTCATCACCCGACCGCTCACGCTCGACCAGCCCGACGTGCTTAAGACGGTGACGACGGTCCTGCAGCGCGGCCTGTTCCGCAAACACCAGGGACACGTCCGGGCCGTGCTCTACGGCTCGCGCGACCTGTACAACTGGCACATGGTCATGTCAAGCACCGACGAGAACATGCGCGGCCGTCGCGGCACGCCCTACAAGTGGTACCGCGTCGCACTGCTGCTGCGTCTCCCGTCGGGTGAGTCCGTCGAGGGCTGCTCCATCCAGTTCGAGACAAAGTACACCAACCGCCTACGATAACGATGTGCTATATAGTTTTCAAAATTTAAAAGTTAATAAAAAAATGGAACCCGCCCCAGTCGTGAGACCAGGGCGGGTTTTGTTGATGCAAGTGCCGTCATGTACTCGGCGATGTTATCGCCGAACGGTACCCGAGTCAAACGGCGACATCCTGCGGTACACCTTCCCGCAGCCGCGGGCCAGCGCGCCTTTGAGCTCCTCCTCGCCATCCTTGGCCAGGGACAGCCATTTGTCTGCGCCTTCCGGCTTCGTGATGCTCAGCCAGTAGTACAGCACCCACCACACCAGCAGGTTGTGGATCAACTGCTCCAGATATATCGCCGTCGTCTCACTGAAATCTTCCGGCACCGTCATCGCAATGGTGTACGTCGGCGTCTCGGCAAGTATATCATCCAGCGTCACGTTGTCCATCACGGGATTCTTGGTGTACGGGTACAGCGCCTCACGGCACCAGGCCACTTTCAGGTCAAGTTTCCTGGTGACGATACTCACATTGCCGTCCTGCGTGATGTCCTGGGTTTGATGCTTCCCGTGCTTCAGGTGGTCGGCGTCAGCGCGCTGCACGTCACCCTCAACATAACCGTATTGGTCCAGGTCATTGAGCAGCTCGCTCCGCAGGAACGTCAGCACAACAGTCTTCGTTCCGTCCTGGTTGTCATAAATGTAATACATAGTCAGTGTCGTTAGGTATGTCGCGATGCTATCGCGACTGGTTCTTCTCCGGCCACAGCACGTCCTTGAAGTACCGGCGGATGTTGAACACGCCGTCCTCGTCCTTCAATTTGTTAAGGGCGAACTGGTAAACCATGGCAAAGTAGTCCATGTCGTTGGTGGCGACACCTTCCTTGCCCATCATCATCGCGATCGTCTCGCCGTCGTCGCTGTCAATCATGCACATGGTCACATACAGCGCGCAGCGGTTGTAACATGGATAATGCTCCATGCCTTCGCCCGACTGTTCCATGTATTTCAGCCACTGCTGGCGTGTCCACTTCGGCGCCGGCGACATCGCATTGACAACAGTCTCGGCCTCTTTCTCGGTCAGGTAGTTGTCCCAACGCACGCTCTCCAGAATGTTGAGATATTCCTCGGCCTGCTGCTGGGCGGTGAGGGTGCCCTGCTGGCTTCCGCTAACGGTGTCCGTGATCGTCTGGTTCAGGGTTACATCACCGCTGATGCGTTCGGTGCGCTCGGCTGCAAGCAGCGCTGCGATCTGGTCAAGCTGGCGCTGGGTAGCCTCTCCGCGTACAGCGGCGATTTCCTTGGCAGCCTGTGCGGCCTCCTTAGCCTCCTTGGCCTTCGAGCTGGCATACAATGGTGAGAAGATCCATGCGGTTACACCGGCAATAGTACCTACGCAACCGAGGACGAGACCTGCAATGCCGACGCCACTGGCGCGGCCACGGGTTTGCATGTGGCCGATCTTCACCTGTTCGTAGGGCGACATGCCACCGTTGTTTTCAAGGCCCTTAAGAGCCATTAAATCATTCATGTCTAACGCCATAACTTTTTCGTTTTAATTGTTAAAATTCCATAGTTAATTTGTTACACTCGTTTGTCTATTATCGCGATTTAAGACATCACAAAGTTACCACCATCATCACTGGATCGAGTTTTATCTGTTAACCGACCACCATAAAAATTGCAGTATGTGCTGTCCAAGTATTGCGCGCCATTGGCGCGTAAAAAGGACCGCGACAACAGCCGCGGCCCCAAATCGTCCTTTTAAACTAAGCAAACTATTTTATGAAAGAGGTCACACTTCCATATCTCCCTGCGCACCTATGTTTCCAGTGTTAGTCATATCAATGATGTCTATAATCCAATGTAAATTCTTTTGCGGTCCCGTCAAACCCTGAAGGAACCTTGTCTGAATCATAATTACCGCCATACACAAGCCAACGCAACTTGTAATTATCATCGTCAATAATGAATATTGAGAAAGTATAGCCGCTGTCATTGCTGTTGCGGATACTCAGATGATTGAGCAGGTTCTTCTCGTTGGATTGTGTCGCAGAGAACTCAGCAAGCGTGTGAACGTGACCATAGAACATTCCAATAGCCGCCTTGCCTGGATAGCCTGAACCATATTGGGCGTTCTTGCTTGACCCGTCATATTGGCTATTGTATTTGTTGTTTGTCGTTGACTTGTCGGGATTCATAAAACCTGCCGTGTAGCCAGTAGAGCCACCCCAATAAGCACCGGTTTCATTACCAATGCGAGCCCCAGAATAAAAATATGACAATGCCCATTGTAATGCGGTAGAATTGGTGTCATAGTGGCAAAAACTCATTGCAGTCAATTCTTGTGCATCTGCTGGATTCTCAAAAGAAAGTGCATCAAAATCATTATAGCCACACGGACTCCCGCTAAATGCGGATGTAGTCTGGTTTTCGTAGATTGAACGCATCACAGCCCTAACCTTATGGCTTGCAAAGTCAACATAATAAGTGTTGCTTTTCTTGCCATATCTGCTTTCGTTGGCAGTGATATACGATGCACCGTTTGAGTTCATTAGCTTTAACCACTTGTCCCACTCATCATTGCTACGATGGGCCACATCGTCATTATATCGCCTGTCGTGGTTGCCATCGGCAAAGTAATGCGGAACGGTTATATACTTATCAAACAATTTCTTCATCTGATAAAGCATATAGGAGTAGCAGTTATACGGAAGCCTTCCGCTTGACAAGTCACCGCCACAGAACACCGCATCAAAACCTGCGGCAAAAGCGATAGCACCAAGCAGCCTCAAGTCTGGCTCAGAAGTGGCTCCATAATAACTTGCGTCACTGCTCGGCCATGCAGATTTGATATGAGCAGCTATTGATGCCGCATCACTCACATTGCCCTCGCCTTCCCAGTTAGGAAACACAATGTTGGCATTGAGTATAGCCTGCACATCTGCCTCCATTTCAGCATTGGGAACAGCATTGATTGCCGTCTGCGTCGGCATGGTGTGCAGGTCACTGATAAACCCGAACATCATATACTTGCGCTTACCGTTGACGATAGGATTAAGTTCGTTAATCCTTGCCAATGTGGTTGCGCGTTTCTCTTTTTCTGATGCGGTCAGCAATGCTTCCTGCGGGTATTCCTGCGGTGTTGGCGGTGTCACGTTGGCCTCAATATTTCCGCTGCCGAGAACACTTTGACTATTGATAGTCTTGATGTTCGTGCCGCTTACAAGTAACGGCTGCAAGCCTTCAAGGGCAGAAACAAAGTCTGCCCTTGTGTAGTCGCTTGAGCCTCCGTTTTGAATGATGTATGCCATATCAACCGATTGTTATATCAGTGTCGCTGTCCGTGATGAGCAGCGACTCGTTATTAACCGTCTTGATGTTTGCAGTCTTTCCTGACGGCACATTGGTAGTGTCGTACAGTTTTGGCTGATAAGCGTTGAGCATCGTCTGAGCATCTTGTGCGGTGATGCCGTCACCTGAACCTATGTTGATGATGTAAGCCATAGCGTTACTCGGTTATTGCGTTGATAGATTTAGCACCACTCCATGTGCTGCTCGCCTGATATGCGCTCACTTGGTTTGCAGGGACATAAAGGTCAATGCTTGACATAGCTGCGGCGTTATAAAACGAGTTATTACTTGTTACCACACCGTCATATCGCAGGGTAAGTGTTCTTAATCCCGTACAACCACGGAAAGCCTGTGAACCGAGCGCACTGATTCCGCTTCCCAAATCCACCGTTTTAAGTGATGTTATTGTATAACTAGCACTTGTATAACTAGCACTACCGAGTACATTGTCGCCAAAAGTTGTTACATTATCGCCAATCTTGAGTGATTGAAGTGATGTACAACCATACAGCGAACCAACAGGGAACGATGTGATGTGTTCTGCAACGAAGCTTGTAATACGATTAAAACCTTGATACTTCTTGTTTGCCGCAGCTCCACTTGGAATTACGACATCATATACTTCCTCTCCATTAATGAACAATCCAAGGCCTTCAGAACTTTTTCCTGCACTTATCCACGAAGCAGCATCATTGTATAATGACAATTTATAATCTGCGTAACTTTTAATGTGCACCTCTCGCAGTTTGCATCCATAAAAAGGCGAAGTAGAGGCTGAACTGCCATTAAAGTAGAATGACACCCCAGGGATTCCGATACACTCAAGATTTGAACATCCATTGAATTTAGATTTGTCAGACGCATTAGGACCAGCACCTGTAATGCCTGTAAACCACATAAACTCTTTAAACCGCCTAATACTTGTATTCCCTGCGAGCGTTTTAAGAGTTGTCACGGCTGCTGCTTGTGCGTAGGTGACCTTACCACCACTGCCCACGCTATTACTGTTTAGGGCAGCCAACGTTACCTCGTCCTCAAACCAAATGGAGTCTGCACTATCATGTGCAATGGTGATTTCCTTTTGGAACGTGACCGTACCGTTCTCGGCTGATGCTTGGATAGTGACCTTGCAATCTTCCTTGTACGTCAAGGTGTCGCCATTGAGCACAACATTGTCAACTTCTTCAAGTGTGGCAGGACTGTTGTTATAATCAAGTTTCTTGGACTTCGGCGCAGTGCCAACAATAGAGAACGTGATAGGTGTGTTTCCGTCAGCAGTTGCCTCAAGCGTCAACGTATTGGCGGCTGTCCTTGTTGCCGTGATGTCGGTGATTTCGGTAATGGGGATTGGCGTTTCCTCATAACTCAAGCCAGTCAGTTGCAGAGTACCTGTTGCATCGTCACTCGCCGCATTGGTGTCAGCACACTTGACGGTCACACTTGCGTTTGATGCACTACTCTTGACGGTCAGCGTTGCAGAACCGCTGCCATTGTCAGTGAGTGAGAAATTTGTTGTTGATGTGCCCCAAGTAGTTCCATCTTCACTAATTAACCATTGCAGGGTCACATTATCCGCGTTGCTTGGATTAATCGCTGCGGACAAAGGAATTGTATTGGCATTGCGGGTGCCAGCCGTTACATTGATCGAGTCAATGTGCATGGTAGCAGAAGCAGTGATAATGATTGCAGCCTGGACATTGCTGACGGTAATGCTGCACGAATTGTTGGTTATGGTCTTTTGTACTCCGTTGACCGTAACCGAATCCAGTGTATAGTTGTCGCTCGCCGTGAGAACAATGGAGAACGTGCCGCCCTCAAGTACGCTTTGGGTGTTTGCGTCTGTACCGCTTACAGTGATATGATTACCGATGCCTGACTTGTCGACAGCAAAACTGCCGATAGCAGATGCAGCAGCCGTGATCGTGATATTGCCCGTGACTTCCAAAGTATGGATTTCATAGGTGCCGTTTGAGCCAGCAGTGACGGAAATTTGTCCACCACCAGCCATTGTTGCCTGAACATTAGAAAGCCTGTACCCAGAATTGACCGATAGGACATTACTATATTCCGAACCACTAACGACACGGGTTGCATCGTTGCTTTGGCTAATGGTCGCGCCTTCGGCCTCAGTGAAATTGTTAATGACGCTAAACCTCGTCGTTCCAGCAGGAACTGTGCCGACAATGTAGATGGTATTCTCGTCATAGTCGCCGTTCAACAGATTTAGTTCTTCCTGCGTTCCGACCCAAATATTGTAAATCTGGCCGTCGTTAGAGTTTCGGATTGCGCTTATCGTGCCTCCAGTCAGGTCATCTATCATGCTGATTACGTCAGATGCCGTCAAGGCACCCTCGACTTCGCTCGCGGTATAACGGGGCTTTGTTGGGGACTTCGCCCATGCTGGAACAGTCGGATCACTCTCACTGGATAACGCGTTATTGATTTTGTTTCTGAGCTCCAGCGTCAGTGCAGAAATCCCTACGCTGTTATCTGCTATAGGCTTTAACAGTTCGGTAATAATATCCAGTAGTAGCTCCTTAAGCGCGTCCTCAATCACGCCTTTTTCTCTGCCTTCCCACGGTTGGTTAAGTATGTCTTGATTTATTGCCATTGTGTATTGTTGTTTAGAGTTGTTTTTCTTACCACGGTTCATCACGATGCCACACATCAGCCCTGTGCCACAAGCCATCATCAACAACGCCTGTCTTTCTCGGCGCCGGCCTCTTCCTGATGAGAAGCACCTGCATGATCTGACGCTGCGCGCCTGACGCGAGAGTGGCGTGTTCTTGCGCATCATTCTTGTTGGTTAGCAATAGCCACTTCGCCACGATCATATTAACCATGTATGACATCACCAGCTCCTTTAGAACGCTTTCATAGGCACTGTTCCAATTCGTAGGCAGCCCAAGCACTACCTTGTAGTCATACGCACTGCTGATCTCCGGGTGATGCGACAGCATCTGGCTTCTCACACTCGTCACCCAATGGTCAAGCATCTTGGTGACTTCGCTGCACGACTCCATCCAGTAACGGTCAAGTTGCTCGCGGTTCGCATCGGTCACCGCGATGCGCTCATAGGCATCAGGGTCTTCCTTGTTCACCGCCTTGCTGCCGATGTACTCGGTAGTCTTCGCTACCTCGTCCAGCACACGCGCCTTGCTGATCTGTATTGTAACTGTGATTTTGCTCATGTCGCAAAGATATCTTGATATGTTCGTGCATCAGTTTTATCCGTTAACCGTGCTGTTTCGTGGACGGTGGCTGCGCCGCCGTTATTTCTTCTTAAATATCAGTAGTCCGGCTCCCGCGACAATGCCCACGCCGCCAAGGAACATCAGCGCCTTCTGCCACCAGTACAGGCGGTTGACCGGCACTTCCTTGATTTCGCTGTGGCTGGAGTGGTTGTTAATCATCGTCGAGTCAACATACACCTTGACGGTATCATGCACCGTTGCCGCGCCAGTCAGTGTCGCGCCCGGGTTGCTCCTGAGCGAGTGGCGCAAGTGGCCGTCAAACACCGCCGCCACCGACGTGTAATACCTGTCGGCCAGCACCGATACGGTGTCATGCTCAATGGGTATCTCAATCACCTGCGAACTCTGCGGCAGGGCGATCTCCACGGTGTCGATGCGCTCATGGATGATGATAGAGTCACGCTTGACGGTAACGGTGTCCGTCCTGGTCTCGGTCTGGGTGATAATCCTCGTCGTCCTGCAGCCTACAACGGCGAACAGCAACAATACACCTGCGGCAACAAGGGCCAGCCAAAACACTACCCTTGCAACAAGCTCTCCCAACGCGTTTTTGTTAATTCCGGTCATGACAGGTGGAGTATTCTGCGCCGGTGGCGCGGTCCGTAACTGATATGGATCCAGTTGTACCCGTACTCGTCAATCAGCTGGTCATACGGCAGCTTGAGTTTCTGGATAAGCTGGAACAGCTTCTTGTTCTCGGCGGGGGTGTCCTTGACGGTATGGATGTCGGCAGCCTGGCCCAGCATGTGCTGGCTGGTGGACGACCCTTTGACGATCTTGTTCAGACGCGGGCAGCGGTAGCCGCTGTCAACGATGATCGGTGCGCCCCAGGCTTCGCGCAGCGGGTCCAGGACTTTCTCGACCAACGCTTTCAGGCACGCCTTCTCCTCGTCGCCCGGCGTGTTGTCGATGCCGTAACGCTTCGCTGTCGCGCTACGCGTCATTTCGTTCATTGTGAAGTGCTTCATTGCTCGTCCTCCTTTTTGGGTTTGCGTTTACGTTTCTTCTTGAAATCTTCAAGATGCACGTCAAAGTGGCGCTCGGTCTTGTCAACCATGATCTTCTGCAGCACCTTGTAGAAGTGGCCGTCCTCCTCGCTGCGGCAGCTGCTCTCGTTCTCCAGGATTGACCATGCCTGTTCAAAGCAGATAGCACCGGTGACGATATAGGACAGCGGGATAGTGACGTGGATAAACACCCAGTGCTCGAGAAGGTAGGCCAGGAAGATCAGCGACAGCCGTTTCGGGATGGTGTGGCTGATCACCTTGCCGAAGGCGAAGCTCGTAAACTTCGCCTCATGGCGTTTCGTCTCGTCAGGGTATTTCTTGTGCACTCGCTTGTCAAGCTGGTAGGCCGTGAAGGCGTCATACAGGATGAACACCACCGCGACAATGACCAGCGGGAACGTCGGCTGGAACTCCTCCACAATCCAGCCGACAGCTCCGCCAATCATGGCAAATATGATCTTCGGAATATTACCCATAGCTCACCCTCCAACATTAAGCGGTAATCTCAATGACTTCGTTAACCGTGCCTTCGGCCTGGCTGAACGCATAGGCATACCTCATGACACCGTTATTGAACCACACATAGTCCTGAATGTAGATCGTAGGAATGGCGGGAATGGGAAGGCTGTTGTCCTTCTCCCAGTCAAAGTTGTTGACCTGCTCTTGGGTAAGGCCGTAACTCATCATTTCAGCCTGCAGGGACTCAACATCACCGGCTTTCTCCTCAGTGGTAAACGTGCGCTTGGCGTTATACGTCGTGGGACGATACAGGCCGTCGGCAAGCGTGTTGCTGGCGATCGCTACGTTTGAGGTGAAATACTTGCCGTCGGCTGCTGCAGCCGTAGCGGCATTGCCTCCGGTGTAAGTGTTGTCGCCCTGAATGGTGCCGTTGGTTCGCTGGGCGTTGAACTGGTAAAGGAAAGCCTGGCCTGTGGTCGTGTCGAGCATATCGGGCTCGTCATTGGCCATCTTGACGTACTGGCCATCAGTCTTGGAGAAGTAGGCAAGAATGGTTTCCTGTCTGAGCCAACTGATACCACGGGGGCCAAGGTCATACAGCATGTTGCCGTCCTTGTCATAGAAACGCAGGTAGGCAACTCCGTCTGCATCCACCATCATCTCAATGCTCGGCGTGGCAAGCGTGCCGAAGAAGCGGGCAACAGCTCCGTACATCTCGACGCGGGGCTGACCTTTAATGTCGGTCTGAATGTGGTCGGCTATCAAGTTGTGGATCGTCGCCTGCTCGGCCAGCAGGACGTCAGTGGCCACGTTCTTGAAGTTGGTGGCCGCTTCCCAGAAGGTGGGATTGGACGGTGTAAGCGATGAGCTGGAAGTGTGGCTGCGCAGGCAGCGGTACCACGAACCGCCAAAGTTCACAACATCAAAGAAATCCTCACCGGGAGCGCCCTGCATGTAGTGTACTCCAGGCATCCAGATACCGGGGCGCATACAAGGCTTGCCGTTTTCATTGACAAGGTTGTAAGGTGTGGCCATGCGGCCAAGCTCCAGCTTGGGCATGCAAACCTGGATGGTGTCGTACGTCAAGCGGGCGTACATCAGCAGGCGGAACTTCAACGTGCCGGTAAGCGTCGCCTTTGTCTTGAAGGTGAAGGTGTGGTAAGCCCATGAGCCGTCACCTGCAGGAGCGAAATTCACACTGGTGTTAGCGTTGAGCTCGCTGCCGTCCTTATACATCTTCACGCCGCTGGTGGTGTCCATGATGTCACCGAGGCCCGAAATGTCAAGGCGGAAAGGCTTGGTGCTCGACAAAGTATTGCCGAGGGTGTCAACAGCACCCTTCAACCAGAAGGACAGGGTGTACCAGTTGTCGGGCATGATCTTCTTGACGGTATCAGAATAGATCACCTGCGACAGGTACTCGATATAGCCTGCCTCAGTGCTGCCCTGATAGCCTACCGAAAAGGCGTTGCTTCCGCCAAGTCCTGCCACGACCTCGACGTCATGCTCCTCGGGATCGGGAACATTTTCGCCAGCGACGTCGCCCTTGTGTTCCCACGCGGGCATGGCTTCAAGGCTCAAAAAGTCGGTATCGTTGAGCAGGTTTTCACCGGCCTTCGCGCTGTAGGTGGCAATCACTTCACACGGCGAGGTGTACTCGCTGCCGTCGCTGTACTCGTAGTAGGTATAGTGCCACAGGTAAGGAAGCTCGGCGGTGGGCTCCAGGTATTCAGTGCCCCAGTCGCCGGCACTGGTATTCTGCACGGTCACACCTTTGGGCTTCATCGACAGCATGTAGTAGTCCTGGATGCTCTCAATGCCTTTGCCGTCCTCGCCGTACACGGCCCACAGCGCGGGGGTGCTCCAGTTGTTCCACACACCGTTGACCTTCTCGCGCTTCGACATCCACTCGCATTTGTAGAACACATGCGAAGTCGGGTCAACGCCTACGCCCATCGGGTCGTCGGTGAACTCTCGCGCAGGGCTTTCGTTGGTCTGCGGAAGGAACTCGCTGGAGTCGGGTGTGCGCTGGTGGCTGTCTTTGTAGTTGCTGGCATAGGAGTTTTTTACACCGGGGTTGGTCTCTCCTGTGGTTCGGATATATACGAACTCCTGGAAAGCGCCGTCAACACCCTTGATGTAGTGCCACTCATAGTCAGCAAATGTCTGGCTGTCGTTGGGGTTGTTGTCAACACGGATACCCATCCAGTCGTAGCTGAGGTTACTGTCCCTGTTCTCATAAGCCCAACACCAGCTGGCGCCGGAAGGCAGGACGGGCGTAGATCCACTGGTATCGACAGCGGTAGCCCATGCGATATGCAGGTACTGGCTTTGTCCGGGCTCACCACGGAACTGGCCGAGCTCTTTCCAGTTGTCGGTGAAGGTTGACGAAGTGCCGCCGTTGTAGGCATAAACGTAGCCCTTCTTGGTCCACTGCGAGTTTTCGTATGTCACGAACTCAACAATGTAGCAGTCGCCGACATTCAAGCCAGAAACGGACAAGCCTTGCAGAGACGTGGGGCTGGCAATATTTTCGACGTTGGACGTCGCCTGGGCGGTGGTAAGGTAATCGACGCTGCCCTTAATGGCTACGCCGGTACCGTCCTGACCCTCGGCACGTACGGGCTGGCCGTCAACGAGAATACGCTGACCATCAAGACACCAGTAACCCTCGCTGTCAATGGTCAAAATATGTTCCTCGCTGTACTTAGCCCAAAGCGAAGGTGCGCTCCAGTTGCTCCATACGCCTTTGTGACGTTTGCGGACGGAAACATATTCCTCCTTGTTGGTGGCATTGACACCGACAGGATCATCATGCCAGCCCTGCGGGATCCACTCACCATAGCCGTTATAGTAACCGCCAATCCAGCTGAAATCAGTGCCCATACTGTCGTCCCAGCCATCAGGTCGCCAATCATTTGAGTTGTTGGGGTTGCCTCCCTCAATGAGGAAAACACCACGCATGTAGTTGTCGATGAGGACATTTTGCTGCAATGCGGGATTGTTCTCACTCGCCTTCTTGTACTGGTAGCTCGGATTAGCGATTACAGCATTGGCGTTTTGAAGGTCGTTGCGGTAAATGTACTCGATACCGTCTCCGTCCATACCGGTGTCGCCATACGCGCTCCATACAAACGGACCTACCCACGGGCCCCAAGGTTGGTTATAACCTGCAGGCTTCGTGCGCTGGCACATCCATTCGTACTTGTGCGTCTGGTCAACGCCCTGGGGATTGTCCTCCCAACCTTCGGGAACGGCGTCGTCCTCATCAACACTCACAGGTGCGGTATCGCTCGCGCCGGGCAGACTGTTGCTGCGCTTGTAGATGAACTCGATGTCCGTTCCGTCGGCACCGGGATTGCCTGGTGTGCCAGGCTGGCCGTCCGTACCGTTGGTACCGCTGATGCGCACAGGAGTGCCCCAGTTGCCCCACACACCGTTTGTGCAACGCTTCTCGGCCATCCAAAGCACGTCGCCTGCGTTGAGCGTAAGCTGGCTTACACTGGTTTTCCAACCCGGGGAAGCTGGTGTACCGCTGGGCGGGTAGCCCTGGCTGGTGATCGTCGGTTTTACGCCTGTGGTCTTGGTGTACACACAACGGAAGCCGTCACCATTGGTGCCGGGAGTACCGGGGTCGCCAGGCTCACCCTTAATCAGCATGATCTTCCATGCCGTCCATACGGCGTTGCCGCTGTCGTTAAGATACCTGGTGCGCGTAGCCATCCAGTTCATTTGCGACCAGTCGGCCGTAGGATCGAGCACGGGATCAAACCACACCTGGCTGGGATAGGTGCCGCCATGGGTCCTGCCGTCAACAGGGGCGGTGGGCACATTCGTGGTGGGCGCGGGAGAAAACTCTACATCAAAGTCCTCGGTGTCACTCATCAACGCGGGCGTGCTCCATACGTTCCAGTTGTCATTGTTGACACCTGCGGGACGCTGGTTGTCGCTGGTGAAGTACCGGCTCGACATCCAGATAGGATCGGTGCCCTGCGGAACACTGTCATACCAACCGTTGGGAATGGGATTGCCGAAGCTGCCGTCAGTGGGTGCCTGCGGACGGCCGTCACTGCGCTTGAACACGATGGACTTGAACGCCAGCTGCACGGTGCCGTCGGGAGACACGCCGCTGCCGGCGTTGGGGTTGACCTCCACGCCGTTGACAATCAGCCTGCCGTTGATCACCGCGTCACCGCCGACGCCCAGGTCGCCAGTGACGGTCAAGTCGCCATCAACGACGCGGCTGCCACCGCCGCCGCTCGGCGTGGCGCTCGACTGCACCCAACAGCGGGAATACTTGTCCCAGTAGTAGGTGCTGCTGCCAATGACTACATAGTCGCCTTCGCGACCACCCTCGGGATGTTCGGCCCATACCTGCTCTATCGTTGAGAAAGTCCCAAGATTATTTAATAACAATGCCATTGTTGATAAGTGATTTTCTTGATGATTGTTGATTTTGATGTAGTGGTAGTGCGGGGCTATCAGCCCGTAACAATACCCGCCAACTCATTGCTGGTGCCCAGCAGCGTCGCGGCAAGGTCAGGCGCGCCGACAATGGCGGCCGTCATGCTCGCCAGGCGGTAAACCACAGCGCGCTCCAGTTTCGGGCACAGGTCTATCTTGCCCGCCGTGCTGACCTTCGGCACAGCAAGGTAATGCGCGAGCTTGATGTGGACGTCGGGACCCGCCTCACAGCTGTAAAACTCCAGCTGCAACCCTGTCGCGCCATGGGTAATGGCGACGACAGGTCGCTGGGGGTTGCCGCGAACACCGCCGTAGCGGCTCGACTGCATCGGGTAACGCGGATCCTCCTCGGTGATAGCGACAGTGACAGGGTAAGACCAGTCGCTCATCTCAAAGCTGACCAGACGCATAAAATCATCGGGCAAGCTGACGCGGCCAGCGCCATAACCGGCCACTTCGCTATCCCAGTAGATCGCTCCGCCGAACGCCTGACCGGCATCCAGCAGATAGTGCGCCGCGCCCTCCTCCACAAGGCGCGCCGCGTCCTCTACCTTCGAGCGGATGATTTCGTCCAGTGTCAACGTGTCAAGGTCTCCAAGCGCGGTCAGCGCATCGCTGCTCACGTTCTCGTCAATGGCGACCTTCGCTGCCCTGATAATGTCACTCACCAAGTATTCCATGATCCGAAACTGTTAGAAGTGTTAAGGGAAGATGAACTCGATACCGTGCTCCTCACCGGCTGCGATGATAGCAGCCTTTGAGCGCAGGTTGCTCGACTTGTAGCCGTAGTGCTCGATCAGCTACGCTTTTGCGTCATCAAGGCTCGGCATTTCCAGCTTCTTGACATCGCTGTCGTCCTTCGTGTCGCCTTCATCCTCGGTGGGCTCACTCTCGGTCTCGTCGCCACTGGTGCTGTCGTCCTCACTGGGCGCAGCTGCAGGAGCTTCAACCTCGGGTGCTACATTAACGGGTGCTACATTAGCGGGCTTCTCGTCGGGATCAGGGACTTTGAAACGGCCGCTGCCCTCGATGTCGCTGATGAGCACAATACGACCGCGACGGAAGTAGTCGCTGTGCTCAATGACAACCTGGACAAAAGGATCCTCGGTGGTGTACTGTGCCGGTACAGTTCCATGGCCGCTCATCGTTCCACCAGTGAAGGGGATGTCAACACGGGCACCGCCGCAGGGGATGCTGCAATACCACTCCATGAGCCCATAGACTCCATACGTTTTCTTTCTTGAATTTTTCATAATATGCTAAATGAAAAACGGGGATGGACGGTGATTTGCCCGCCCGTCCCCGGGTTGAAAGGTGGTGTGAAAGCGATTAGACTTAGTAAGCCATTACGGCGCCGGTGTACTTCTTCCAGGTCAACGTGGCTGCATCGTTGCCTGATGCGGCCGTGTACTCTGCCTGGTACATGTCACCGGGCTGGGCGATCAAGCCGCTGGCAAGCGTAACGCTGTCCATGAAGTAGAATACGTCACCGTCGTGGTAGATGGAACCGCTGGCCGAGAAGTCAGTGGTAGCGGGAGCAACAGGAGTACCGTTGCTCTTTTTGTCCCAGATCTTGATGTTGACAACACCGTCACTGGTAGCGTCGGCAGTGTCAACATCGCCCTCGATCCAAAGGTGGCAAACACCCTTCAATGCGAGAGCGTCCCATACGATGATACCGTTGCGCTTGGCCTCCTGGCCCTCAACCTTCTCGTTGAAGGTGTGCTCGGTGGTGCGCTGGTAGTGGACAAGACGGTCGGGGCTGATGATGGCGGCGCAGTTGCTCCAACCCAAACGCTCGAAGGTGGGCTCGCGCTTGATGTCGATGTCGCCAAAGACGGTGTGGATGCTGGTAACATCCCAACCCAACTTGGGATCGTGCTTGGCGAGGATAGTCACCTCGGGGTGAGCCGAGAAGTCGATGCACTGGATCTGCTCCAGGACATTCTTGCCGGCAAGCATGATGGCGCGGGTGGGAATGTCCTCACCGGTGAAGAACAGCTTGGCAAGGGCGATGAAGTCCTTGTAGGTCCAGTTCTTCGACTGGTGGCGGAAAAGGCGGCTCAACTGCCAGCGCAAACCCTCGGTGAAAGAGACGTCCTGCATACCCATGCCGTTGTCGGCGTTCACCTTGAAGTGACCGGCACGACCGCCCCACAGGGTACGGTTGCCACGGACCTTGAAGGTGCGGATAGCCTGCTCGGCGATAACGGCATCCTTGAACGGGATACGCTTCTTCTGGCTGTCGAAGTAGTCAGAAACGATGTGCGTCATACCGCGCTTCTGGAGAATGACGTTCATGGGCTTGGGCGAGAAGGTGTCGGGCTCGACGAGCTTCTGAGTCTCGTACATGGCGTTAGCCAAGACGGTGCAGACGGTGCCTGCGGGAATGGGCGGGATGTTGCCGTACTCGGCGTTGGCTGCCTTGTAGCCGTTAACGGGACGGACAATAGGATCGCCGTTGGCGTCAATGCCGGTAACGTAAAGCATCAGCGGCTTGCCGGGGGTGGGATTGGTACCCTCGTAACCGTCAACGCCCTGGACAAGCAGGGTCTGGTAGGGACGGACAAGATCCTTGTCATTGTTGTCGAGAACGAGAGAACGGGCCTTGGCTCCGCTGGCAGCTGCCGTGGAGACACCGGTCTGCACGGTAACATAAGAGCGGGGCTCGTCAATCATGTAATGCTCAACAATGGCACTCTTCACGGGGACCTTCTTGGCCTTGAGCATCAAGTCCATCAGGGGGGTGTCGTCGCTCTTAAATTGAAAGAGCTCCTCGTCAATATCAACCTCGGCAAACTTACCTGCGCCAATGCCGCTGGGTTTACCGGAAGCATCATCACTGTGGGCAATCTTGCTCACGGTGCTGGGGGCACCGCCCAACTGGTCGTTGACACCGACACTGCCGGGCTGGGGCGCCTGGAAGCCAGTCATAGACTGGACACTTTCGTTCACATTCTGAACACTGTCAATTGCTTCTGCCATGTTAGTAATGAGTTAAATGGTGAATATATGATTTGATTTTATGCTTGTTATTGCGCCCTTCGGGCCATGTCAAACACACTGCCTTCCTGGCGCTGCGGCTTCGGCGCGTTGGGCGTGCCGTCAAGGGCACTGATACCGTCAGTCTCTTTGCGCTTGCGCAGCTCCTCCTTCACGCGGGCGTTCTTGCCGCGTACCTCGGCGGCGTCTGCAGCTTCGGCCACATCTTCGTCGTGACGGATGGCCTTCAAGCCCATGTTAAGGCTGTCATGTGACACCTTGCCGTCCATGCCGTCCTCCAGCACGCCCTGCAAGAAGTCGAGCACGGCATTGCCCTCCTCGTCGCTGAGACCGTTTTCCTCCTGCCAGGCGGCAATAATCTTCTTGGTCTCCTCGATGTTCGCCTCGGTCTCTGCGTCATGCTTCATGCCGTCGGCAGCACGACGGGCATACTCCTTGCTCGCCTCGCTGTCGGGGTCGTCGAGGATGTCGCGGATGTTGGTGCCCAACAGTTTCACAAGGCTAAGGATCAGATCCTCGCCGTTGTCCAGGCTCGCCAGCAGATAAGCGCTGCGCGGGTCGGTATTCATCATGTTGGTCAGCTTCGCCTCGTGCTCCCTGTAGCCGTTCAACTGGCCGTCGAGTTCGTCGAGATAGTCGGAAATATCGCCCGACATGGCCTCGGGATCCTCGACATTGAGCTCCGGATTGCGTTTGAGCATACGCTCACGCAATAAATCGCGCTTGCTCTTAACTTCTTGATTATTAGTCTCTGCCATTGTTATCGTGGTTTTGCGGATTATTTTCTTCCCCAAAATTACCCACGCCATTTCGGGCGGCTTCTTTATCTGTTAACCGAGCAGCACTAAATTTGTAAAAGACAACGTTGTCCAGTTCGGCGCGATGCTATCGCGCAAAAGCTATCCTCCAGGCAATGAAAAAGAAAGGTACCATATCACAACTCAAACACCAGCGGGACGACGACCTGATGCGCGTCTATCTGCTGGAGCTCGCGGGCAGGCCGCATATCCTTCTGCCCGAAGTGTTGAAGGCCGTAGTGGCCAGCCCGTCAAAGCGCTTCTGGGTGACTTCCGAGCGCGCGTCAATCGTCATTTACAACATGATGAAAGGCGACGAGCTGGAATACATGAGGCCTTTGAAGCGCAAGATGTTCCGGGAAATATACCGGCGTGTCATGAAGCTAAAAGCCAACTACCCGCAGTTGTCGATCTCCTTACTCACCGAGCAGGCGGTCAGTCAACCGGCACCCGAGTTTTATATCACATGGCAGTCTGCCAAGACAATCCTATCGCGCATCCGCAAGCACCGACGCATCCACAATCACCATATCAGGGAATGACCAGGAAGAAAAATACCGCGA
>JAEEGI010005235.1_pt1 | contig 29942 bp, 24 predicted proteins | sample 8958751 | NCBI WGS metagenome assembly JAEEGI01 (sample SAMN16246545, study PRJNA631951) | gut metagenome | biome: gut microbiome; feature: rumen; material: KS-attached | host: Bos | place: Iran: Karaj | collected 2018-10 | reverse complement strand
AAATCACGCTCCAGAGGATATGCATCTTTTGACTATGACCTAAAGGGTTATGAAAAGAGTTCGCTGGTTAAGCTTGATATCCTTATCAATAAAGAGCAGGTCGATGCTCTCAGCTTTATCGTTCATTCCGACTCCGCATATGAGAGAGGACGCAGGATGTGTGAAAAGCTTAAGGATGAGATTCCCAGACATCTCTTCGAAATTCCCATTCAGGCCTGCGTCGGAGGAAGAGTAATCGCCCGTGAGACCGTCAAGGCTATGAGAAAAGATGTCCTTGCAAAGTGCTACGGCGGTGATATCACACGTAAGAAGAAACTTCTCGAGAAGCAAAAAGAAGGTAAGAAACGTATGAGACAGGTGGGAAGCGTAGAAATTCCTCAGTCCGCGTTCATGAGTGTACTTAAACTGGATGATGATAACTAAGTCTGAATTATATATTCATATACCTTTTTGCGTAAGAAAGTGTCTGTATTGCGATTTTCTTTCTTTTGCTGCGGACGATAAGACCAAGGAAAAGTATATAGAGGCTCTTTGTACAGAGTTGATGTTTATAGGAAAAGAGAGGTGTCAGACCTCTCTTTCTTCTGTTTTTATCGGGGGCGGAACTCCTTCCGTTTTGCCTTCGGAGCTCATCGTACGCGTGATGGAATGCGTAAAGGAAAACTTTACTCTGGACAGCGATGCCGAAGTTACGATCGAATGCAATCCCGGTACAGTCGATGAAGAAAAGCTTAAAGCATACTTCAGATGCGGTATCAATCGTATCAGTTTCGGCCTGCAGTCCGTACATGATGAGGAACTTAAAAAGCTCGGAAGGATCCATACATTCAATGATTTCCTTAAAAGCTATGACGCTGCTGTAAATGCCGGTTTTACAAATATCAATGTGGATCTTATGAGCGATATTCCCGGGCAGAGCGTGGAATCCTGGGCCGAAACCCTTAAGACCGTATGCGAACTAAAGCCTGCTCCCACGCACATATCCGCATACAGCCTGATAGTCGAAGAAGGTACTCCTTTTGCGGAAATGGAGGAAGAGGGCAAGCTTGATATTCCCGATGAAGAAACTGACAGAGAGATGTATCATATGACGTCCCGCATCCTGTCGGGATACGGATATGACAGATACGAGATCTCCAATTATGCGAAGCCCGGACATGAGTGTAGGCATAATCAGGGATATTGGACGGGAGTTACATATTACGGAGCAGGCCTGGGTGCCGCCTCGTATTATGATGGCTGCAGATTTACCAATGCTTCAGAGCTCCCGGTATATATGGATGATCCGATAGATTCATTTAAGCTTGATGAGAAGCTTACAAATGCAGATAAGATGAGCGAGTTCATGATTCTCGGTCTCAGGCTTACAAAGGGTGTCTCTGAGGATGAATTCAAAGAAAGATTCGGCAGGGATCTTTCGGGAGTGTATGGCAGGGAAATCGAGCGTTTCCGATCGGAAGGACTGCTGACTGAAGAATGCGGAAGGCTTCATCTGACTGAGAAAGGACTTGATCTTGCCAACCATGTTATGCAGGCTTTTATCTGAGCTTTGGATTGTAGGATCTGTGCAAGATTGTTTACCTTGTGACTTCAAAGGTGTATCATTATCATAAGTAAGAAATATAAGTTTAAGCCGCTCTTTTGAGCGGCTTATGTTCAATCGGTGTCTCGTGGAGGAATAACATGCCCCTTCTTGCAGGCTACATGGTACCTCACCCGCCTATCGCAGTTCCTGAGATCGGACGAGGTGAAGAACTGAAGATTGCCGATACTTTAGCCTCTTTTGATAAAGTGGCTTCTGATATTGCGTCTGTCAAACCCGATACCATTATTCTTACGTCTCCGCATTCTATTCTCTATCGTGACTATTTTCATATTTCCCCGGGAAGATCCGCTGTAGGAGATTTTGGCAGGTTCGGAGCACGGAGTGTTGATTTCAATGCTCTGTATGATGAGGAACTTGTAGGTGCAATCTCAGCGGAAGCTGATAAAGCCGGTATACCCGCAGGAACGGAAGGTGAACGTGATCCGCTTCTTGATCATGGTACAACCGTCCCCATGTATTTCATTAACAAAAAATATACCGATTATAAGTTGGTGCGGATCGGGCTTTCAGGCTTCAGTCTTCAGACGCATTATGATTTCGGCAAGGCCATCCGCCGGGCAATCGATAAAACCGGCAGAAGAGCGGTTTTTGTCGCAAGCGGTGATCTCAGTCATTGTCAGAAAGAAGACGGTCCTTACGGATATCAAAAGGAAGGACCGGTATATGATGAGAAGATCATGGAAACTATGGGAAACGGAGATTTTAAAGCACTGGTGAATTACGATGAGAGTCTTCTTGATGCTTCTATGGAATGCGGACACAGATCATTTACGATCATGGGCGGCGCATTTGATGGACTAAAATTCAGTACTGAAAAGCTGTCACACGAGGCAACATTTGGAGTGGGTTACGGTTTTTGCATTTATCATCCGGAGGCTTGATATGGACAAATACGTAGAACTTGCGAAAAATACTATTGAGAAATATATCACCGAAAAAGAGATCTATGATCCATCAGATGCCGAGTTGACGGAGGAAATGAAATCCGATCGTGCGGGTGCCTTTGTATCTATCCATAAAGGCGGAGCGTTAAGAGGCTGTATCGGAACGATAGCTCCAACCTGTATAAATGTTGCCGAGGAGATCATATCCAATGCCATAGCTGCATCTACAAGGGATCCCAGATTTCCTGCGATCAGACCGGATGAACTTAATGAGCTTGAGATAAACGTTGATGTTCTTACATCCCCCGAACCTATCGATTCAGCCGATAAGCTTGATGTAAAGCGTTACGGTGTGATAGTTGAGAAAGGATCTAAAAGAGGACTTCTTCTTCCTGATCTTGACGGAGTGGATACGATTGAATATCAGATTGCCATTGCAAAACAAAAAGCAGGTATTGATATAGATGATGACGATGTTAAGCTGTCGCGCTTTGAGGTAATACGCCATGTCTGATACGGCTGTGTGCCCGGTATGCTCCCATCACTGCGTATTGTCTGAAGGGAGCATCGGCAGGTGCCGGGCAAGGGTTAACGAAAACGGAAAAGTGGTAAGTGCAAATTACGGTAAGATCACTTCTATAGCGCTTGATCCTATCGAAAAGAAACCGCTGGCTTTTTTCCATCCGGGAAGTAAGATCCTGTCTGTAGGAAGCTACGGATGTAACCTGTCCTGCCCGTTTTGTCAGAATTACGATATAGCTTCCGCGGGTGAAGAAGATTTCGCTGAGCTTCATACCGCTTCACCGGAAAAGCTTCTTGAAATTGCCTGTGATACCATTCCCGAAGGGAATATCGGAATAGCCTATACATATAACGAAGCCCTGGTGGGATATGAATATGTCCGGGATACGGCAAAGCTTATTCATGATGCGGGCATGTTGAATGTACTTGTAACAAACGGTAATGCATGCAAAGAAGTTCTTGACCAGATCCTTCCTTTTACGGATGCGATGAACATAGATCTTAAGTGTTTTACCGAAGAAGGATATAAGAAGCTGGGCGGCGATCTTCGAACCGTTAAGGAGTTTATAGAGAGGTCACATGAAAAGTGTCATGTCGAGATAACATCACTTATAGTACCCGGGCTGAATGATTCGTCTGAGGAGATGGAAGAGGAAGCAAAATGGATCTCATCACTTGATCCCGGAATGCCTCTTCACATCACCAGGTATTTCCCCAGATACAAATACAGGGAAGCGCCTACCGACATTAATCTTATGAGAGATCTGAAGGCAGTGGCGGAAAAACATTTGAAACGTGTTCTGCTGGGCAATGTGTAGATTATGCAAAAAACGGTCGTTATACGCATGGTTTCTTCATTAAAGTAATCGATTAAGCCCGTTATAAACGGTATTTTTTCTTGTTATTTACAATTCGATATAGTATTATGAGTAAGTATTAATTTTTTATTAAAATTTGGTTTTGCTTGGGGGTAACAGTGAAATTCGTCAAATGGGAAGACCTTAAAAGCGGAATGAGGCTAGCAAGGCCTATTTATTCCAAGAGCGGAGTTCTTCTCTATGAAAGAGATGCGAAACTCACTGCGGCAAGTATCGAATCCGTTAAAAATTTCGGGCTCCTCGGAATCTATATCTTAGAGCCCGCTGAACCTCTGCCTCCTATGTCAGAGGAAGATCTTGCTTTTGAAAAGTTCGAGATCAAGACGGTTGCGTCGCTTCAGGATGAGATCTCGAGAATCCTCAACACCAAAAAACAACGTAATCTCCCTACCATCGTAAGCCAGATAATCCGTCAGTACGGACACCTGGATGGTAAGGTTCATTTCTATCAGAACCTTCGCAGTAAGGATGATTTCGTATGCAGACATATGTTTAATACGGCTATTTTATGTGCGATGATCGCAAGCCGTATGAATATTCCGGTTGAAGACAGACTTGTACTTGTTACCGCAGCACTGATACATGATATCGGAAAGCTGGGTTCCTCAAATCCCGCTATTTATGGCGGTGAAACGGACAGGGACAGCCTGGAAACAATGTTCAACGAAGCGATTCGCGGAGCGGAAGTATTGGAAGAGTGCTTCAGCACCGACGGCCCCAGACTTAAGAGGATTTCCCAGCAGGCTTTAAGAGCTGAGAAAGCTGCTGCACTGGGAGAAGAGATCGAGACCAAGAAAATGTCGGTCGAAGCCAAGATCCTTCTGGTCGCAAGCCGTTACGATGCGATTACCGGAATGAGCCTTACGGGAGAAAGTCTCTCCGAAGTAAAGGCGGTCATAGAATTTCAGGATAAAGATGAGTTATACGATCCTCATGTCGTTAAGGCACTTATGGACAGCGTATATATTCTTTTCCCCGGAGTCAGCGTGGTTCTCAATTCCGGAGAGAAGGCTCTTATCATCAACGAAAACGAAGAGAATATCCTGAAGCCGACGGTTATTACTTTCCGTCAGAATTCGATCATGGATCTGTCGCTTCATGAGTTTTCGGATATGAGAGTGGTTGATGTTATGAAGACCCTCGATAACCGCTACATCATGGATCAGACAGCAATTGCTCAGGCAGGTATCAGTGTTCCCGATTAAGGAACTGGATATATTAACTTAAATTATTTAGGGGTGAATAGTTATGGTAGACATTTATGATGTGATGCAAAAGGCTAAAAATGCCGGCGCCAGTGACGTACATATCACTGTAGGCGTACCTCCCAAGATGAGAGTTAACGGTAGCCTTATTACTGTCGAAGGATATGACAGACTTATGCCTCAGGATACCCTGGACGTAGTTATGTCCATCGCCAATGAAGAGCAGAGACGCAGATTTGAGGAGATCGGTGAATACGATATGTCCTTCTCAATCCCCGCTCTCGGCCGTTACCGTGTTAATATCTTTAAACAGAGAGGATCTGCGGGTCTTGCTCTCAGACTTGTAGGTACCGAGATTCCCAATCCTGAGAAACTCGGCGTTCCCAAGGCTGTTGTAGACCTTCATGAGAGAAAAAGAGGACTTATCCTCGTTACCGGTCCTACCGGTTCCGGTAAGTCAACAACCCTCGCTTCCATCATCGACAGGATCAACGAGAACCGTGATGCTCATATCATCACTCTTGAGGACCCTATCGAGTATCTTCATATGCATAAGAGATCTGTTGTTAACCAGCGTGAGATCGGTATGGACTCCGGTTCATATGCAAACGCTCTCCGTGCTGCACTCCGTGAAGATCCCGATGTTATTCTCGTCGGTGAGATGAGAGACCTTGAGACCATTTCCACTGCCATCACCGCAGCCGAGACCGGTCACTTGGTCCTTTCAACACTGCATACCATAGGTGCTGCATCCACCGTCGACCGTGTTATCGACGTATTCCCTCCTCACCAGCAGCAGCAGATCAGAATTCAGCTTGCGGGCGTTCTCGAAGCTATCATTTCTCAGCAGCTCATTCCTACCTATGACGGCAAGGGACGTGTTGCAGCATTCGAAGTACTCCTTGCAAACCACGCTATCAGAAACCTTATCCGTGAAGGAAAGTCACACCAGATCATGGGCGTAATGCAGACCAACAAGGCTATGGGTATGATCACCATGGACGAAGCAATCTGCAACTTCTTCTACGAAGGAAAGATCGACCGCGATCAGGCTATTCACTTCGCACAGGATCCCGACGCAATGGAAATCAAGATCTGATCACCCCTTACCCTATATTTTCAAGGGCGACACGAAAGTGCCGCCCTTTTTATGTACCGGAATAATCTTGACATTATTTCTATATATGAAATACAATCATCTCACGCATTATCTTGGGCATTCGCCCGTTTTTCCCATGTACAGACGACAGAAAGGACAGGTTTGGATACTAAAGACAGACCTTATGCATTCTGGCTCGTTTCGGTGCCCTGGATCGGACAGGGGCCGGTTTTCAAGATCTTAAATGCTTTCGGTTCTCCGAAAGAAGCTTTTGAAAGCTCCGATGATGAACTGATGAAAAGATCGGGATCAAAACAGGTCGCCGAACTTATCAGGTTCAGACAGGAAAATGACATATTCAGAAAATACGATGAGCTTATGTCGAGTGGCATGAAGCTTAGCTTCATATGGGAAGATGACTATCCCGAAAGATTAAAATACATCCCCGACCCGCCCCTCGCTCTTTTTTACTATGGACGTTTACCGGAAAATAATAAGCTTTCCGTTGCGATAATCGGAGCAAGGCAATGCTCTCCATACGGCGTAAAAACAGCAAGAGAGTTGGGGGAAGAACTCGGTAAAAATGATGTAAATGTAATAAGCGGCATGGCATTCGGAATTGACGGAATAAGCCAGAAAGCCGCACTGGAAGCGGGTGGAAACTCATATGCCGTACTCGGATGCGGTGCCGATATCTGTTATCCCGATTCAAACTCCGATCTGTATGAAATGTTAAAAGAAAACGGTGGGATCCTGTCGACATATCCTCCGGGAACTCCTGCGGTATCAAGATATTTTCCGCCCAGAAACCGCATTGTGAGTGGGCTTTCCGATGCCGTTGTCGTTGTCGAAGCCAGAGTAAGAAGCGGAACTCTTATAACGGTCGACATGGCGCTTGATCAGGGAAGGGATATCTACGCTGTTCCCGGAAGGCTTAATGATGAACTCTCCGCAGGCTGTAACGGCCTTATTGGCCACGGAGCCAAGGTGTATCTGTCTCCTAAGATATTTATGAGCGATCTGTTGGAAGATCATTTAAGCGAGATAGAAGCGGGATTTGAGGAACAATCTCAGCAAAATCTATTGAAACCATCTTTCGACTCTTCGGCGGATAAACGTCACAGGAAATACGAGGGTAAGAAGGACAAAGAACCGGATATCGAAGAAAGACTTCTCGAAGTCTATAGAGAGCTCACTCTTTTCCCGCAGAGCGCGGAAGATATAGACGGTCACATGAAAGAAAAAGGATTAACATCACCGGGCGAAACGGGCATCTGCCTGATACTTATGGAATTGTGTCTGGAAGAATATGCGGTTCAGGTAAGTCCGGGATGCTTTTGCAGAAAATAAGGAGATAACATGTTCAGCAATATACTATCCGCTGCGATACAGGGAATAAACGCACAGATAATCAATGTGGAAACCGATATGTCAAACGGTCTTCCCATGTTCAATATAGTAGGTTCACCGGGACCTGAAGTAAGGGAAGCCAGAGACAGGATAAGAGCAGCTCTCAGAAATAATGGTATATCCATACCTGCATCAAGGATCACGGTAAACCTTTCGCCCGGTGACCTCAGGAAAGACGGAACTGCATTCGATCTTCCTATGACTATAGGATTGCTTACTGCGATGGAATATCTTCCGCCCGGATGTGCCGAAGGTTTTCTTTTTCTCGGGGAAATATCATTGGACGGTGAGATCAGGCCTGTAAGAGGCGTTCTTCCCGTTGTTCAGACTGCAGCAAAAAAGGGAATAAAGGAATGCATCATCCCGGCGGACAATGTCAAAGAAGGTTCGATCGTTCCGGGGATTAAGGTGCGTGGTGCAAAGAATCTCAGAGAGGTCATCGATTTTCTTGCAACGGGTGATGATGAAGAGCTTCCTGCGGTATATACGGATCCCTTATCGATCATTGAAAAGGCAGGAGATGAGATACCTGATTTCGATCAGGTCATCGGTCAGGAAAGGGCAAAGAGAGCGGCTGTGATAAGTGCTTCCGGATTTCATTCTTTTATCATGACAGGCCCGCCCGGTGCGGGAAAATCGATGATTGCAAAGAGGATTCCGGGAATCCTTCCACCGCTTACTTTATCGGAAAGTCTTGAACTGACTGCAATATACAGCGTCGCAGGAAAGATGCCTAAAGGAAAAGCTCTTATCACTTCCAGATCATTCCAGTCACCACACCACTCGATATCACGACAGGCACTTGTGGGCGGAGGTGTGGATCCGAGGCCCGGAATAATAAGCCTTGCACACAGATCAGTGCTTTTCCTGGATGAGCTTCCAGAGTTTGGCAGGGACATCATAGAAAGTCTCAGACAGCCTCTTGAAGACAAAACAATACAGATAGCAAGGGTTAAGTATTCCGTCGAATATCCGTCGGATTTCCTGCTCGTATGCGCCATGAATCCATGCCCCTGCGGTTACTATCCCGACAGAGGAAAATGCAGATGCAGTGAAAATGAGATAAAGCACTATCTGGGTAAGATTTCCGGACCGATACTTGACAGGATCGATCTGTGCACAGAACTCAAAAACATAGACATATCAGAGATCAGGGAAGGTAAGGGCGGAATCTCTTCCGCACAGATGGCAGAGATGGTCATGAAAGCCAGGGAAATGCAGGATAAACGATTCAAAGGAACATCCTACAGATTTAACTCAGACCTCAAGGCTGATGATATGGATACGGTTTGCGAACTGGGTAAAAAAGAGACGGAACTTATGGAAAATCTATATAAGAAACTTCAGCTATCGGCACGTTCTTATCACAGGATCCTCAGAGTGGGAAGGACCATAGCGGATATCGAAGGAAGCGAAAATATCCGGTGTGAACACCTGCTTGAAGCGGCATCATTTCGCCCTACTATGGAATATTTCAAATGGGGATGAAATATCGTCAATGAATGGTATAATACCTTTACATGAACGGAGGCGTTATGTCATACAGAGATAATACTAAAGAGATAAATATAGGCGGCGTAAAGATCGGCCACGGAAATCCCATTGCGATCCAGTCCATGACCAATACCAAGACCGCGGATGTTAAAGCAACTGTCGAACAGATTCATGCACTTGAGAAAGCCGGATGTGAGATTATCAGATGTACCGTACCCGATGAGGCATCGGCCAAGGCAATCGCTGAGATCAAAAAGCAGATTTCCATACCCCTTGTTGCAGATATTCATTTCGATTACAAAATGGCCATCGCGGCTATGGAAAACGGAGCGGATAAGATCCGTATTAATCCCGGAAATATCGGAAGTAGCGACAAAGTTAAGGCTGTTGTCGACTGTGCCAAGGAGCGTAATATTCCCATCAGAGTCGGCGTAAATTCCGGATCTCTTGAGAAGAATCTCGTCGAAAAATACGGCGGTGTTACAGCGGAAGGCATTTGTGAAAGTGCCCTGGACAAAGTAAAACTCATCGAAGATATGGGCTATGACAATCTTGTTATCAGCATCAAATCTTCGGATGTAATGATGTGTGTAAAGGCTCATGAAGTTCTTGCGGGAAAGACTCCTTATCCCCTTCATGTAGGTATCACCGAATCCGGAACCGTAAGAAGCGGAAGCATCAAATCATCCGTAGGACTCGGACTCATTCTCGGTCAGGGTATAGGAGATACTATAAGAGTTTCGCTTACGGGAGATCCTTGCGAGGAGATAACCGCAGCAAGGCTTATACTTAAGACTCTGGGCCTCAGAAAGGGCGGTATCGACGTTGTTTCCTGCCCTACATGCGGAAGAACGAATATCGATCTTATTTCCCTTGCTCAGCAGGTTGAAAAGATAGCGGAGACCTATCCCCTAGACATTAAACTTGCCGTTATGGGATGTGCCGTAAACGGCCCCGGAGAAGCAAGAGAAGCAGATCTCGGAGTTGCCGGCGGAATCGGTGAAGGTCTTCTTATGAAGCATGGCGAGATCATCAGAAAAGTCCCTGAAGACAAGCTTCTCGAGGCTCTTAAGGAAGAACTTGATAATTGGGGTAAATAATAAATGTAGAAAATGATGTCGCATTTTTGTGACATCATTTTTGATTATTTGTGATAAGATTTTTATGGTCGTTTTGACCGACAACATTTATGTGTACCTGTTCGGGAAGGCGAGAGCGCCACGGCAGGACCTCTTCGAAAGGAATTGAATATGAGCTTTATATTTAAGGATGCTTTTCCGAACCTTAAGCTTAAGAACAAGGCTTCGCTTTTATTGGAAGACACCACCGTAACCAAGGTCACGGTGCCTAAAAATCATGAATTCTTTAACGTCTATATCGAAAGTGATCATATAATCACCAAAGATATCATTCGCGAACTCGAACGCGAGATCACGAATCAGGTTATAAATAATCCCAGGACCAAGGTCAGGGTTTTTGAAACCTTCAATATTCCTTCCGCACCCACACTTCAAAAAGTATATGAAGAATACGTTGATTCCGCTCTTGTGGAGATAGAGGAAAACAGTATTCTTTTCTTTAATATGATAAGGACCGCAAAGGTCAGCTTTGAGTCCCCCGATAAGATGATCATCTCGCTTGGTGACATCCCCGTTTATCATGCAAAATCCCAGGAATTCCTGGACCTTCTTAATGATATTTATATCAAAAGATTTGGCACTAACGGCTCCATAGAATTTACTTATCATGAAGTAAAAATTGAACAGCAGGGCGACGATGCGGCATTTTTGCAGATAGTAAAAAATGCCACTCAGAATGCCTACAGGACCGAAGAAAAATTCCTCGGTGCCACCGAAAGTTCCGATAAAAAAGAAAACAAAAAGTCCGAGGATTCGTCCGCTCAGCAGGCTGAAAAGCCCAAGGAAGCAACTCCCGAACAGCCTAAAGCCCAGTCTTCGGGCGGCGGTTTCAAGGGCGGATATTCCGGCGGAGACGGCGGTTTCAGAAGGAATTCCTTCAGAAGAGAAATGCCCAAGATGAACGATCCCAATGCCATCTACGGTTCTGTTTTCCCGGATGAGAAGACTGTTCCTCTTAACGAGCTCAATGAAGGAATGGGAACCGTATCCGTAAAGGGTATGGTATTTTCCATCAAAGCCATTGATATCAAAGAAGGCAGATCCATCATCTCATTTAACATCGCGGATTTTACCGATGCGATCAGCTGCAGGATCTATGTTGATACCGCAGAATCCGCAACAATGCAGGAAAAACTCAATCCCGGAACATTCATCCGACTCACCGGTTTCATATCCGTAAGTAACGGTAAATTCGACCGCGGAGATCTTACGATAGGTAATGTTAAGGGTATTGTAAAGATCGATGATTTCAGAACATCACGCAAGGACATTTCCTCCAAAAAGAGAGTGGAGCTTCGTTGTCATACCAAGATGAGCGATATGGACGGCGTATCCGAGACCAAGGATATCGTTAAGCGTGCATTCAAATGGGGACACAGAGCCGTTGCTCTTACCGACAACGGTGTAGTTCAGGGATTTACCGATGCCGGACATGTCTGGGATGACATGTGGGGCGGCAAGAAGGGAGAGAAGGCAAAGCGTATTGCTGAGGGTGATCCCAATCCCGACAGACAGGACTTTTTCAAGATCCTTTACGGCGTTGATGCGTACCTTGTAGATGACCTTCATAAGATAGTTACGGGTAATGATAACCTGCCTCTGATGAACAACGATTATGTTGTTTACGATATAGAGACTACAGGTCTTTCGCCCGTTAAGAACAAGATAATAGAGTTCGGTGCGGTTAAGGTTTCAAACGGTAAGATAGTGGACCGTTTATCCAAGTTTGTTAACCCTGAAGAACCCATTCCGTATGAGATCACAAAGCTTACTTCCATCACTGATGACGATGTAAAAGATGCGGATCCCATATCCGTTGTAATGCGCGAATTTATCAGCTTTTGCGAAGGCTGTGTATGGGTTGCGCACAATGCCGAATTCGACGTTAACTTCGTTAAGCAAAAGTGCAGAGAACTGGGAACTCCTCAGGATCCCGTCTATATCGATACACTTCCCCTTTCGAGAGTACAGCTCCCCGGTCACTCGAAGTTTACCCTTGATGCCGTAGCCAAAGCTCTCGGAGTAGATCTCGGGCATCACCACAGAGCGGTAGATGATGCTGAGTGTACCGCAGGTATCTTTATCAAGATGCTTGAACAGCTTGAAGCTGAGGGTATGCAGACTCTTGCAGATATTAATAGGAAGGGATCTTCCAGTACTTCGGCAATTTCCAAGTTAAGACCCAGCCGCTGTACTATTTTTGCAAAGAATGAGCTCGGAAGGATACATCTGTATCATCTGATCTCGGAGTCCCATATTACCTATTTCAACAGATTCCCCAAGATTCCCAAATCCCTTGTCGAAAAGTACAGGGAAGGCCTTATCGTCGGCAGCGGTAACTACAGGGGAGAGCTGATGGATGCTCTTCTTGAAGGCCATACCGATGAACAGATTTCGAATATAGTTAATTTCTATGACTACCTTGAGGTTCAGCCACCCGCAGTCATGGAATTCATGGTTGAGGATAATCATTTTGAGACGGTCTCATCGGTTGATGATATCAAGGATATGATCAGGAATGTGATCGACCTCGGTAAGGAATTCAACAAGCCCGTAGTCGCTACGGGTGACGTATATTTCCTTGATCCGGATGACGGACTTTACAGGGATGTCATCTATGATTCAAAGAGTGAGAACCGTGACAGGATCCTTCCCGCAACGCCTCCTCAGTACTTCAGAACAACCGAAGAAATGCTGGAAGATTTCTCCTTTCTGGGAAGCCAGAAAGCGGAAGAGATCGTTATAACAAATACCAATATGATCGCGGATATGTGCGAGACCATCTCGCCCGTAAGACCCGACAAGTGTCCTCCCGTCATTCCCGATTCGGATAAGCTTCTTACCGATATCTGCTACAACAGGGCACATGAGATCTATGGTCCCGAACTTCCTCCCATCGTTACGGAAAGACTCGAAAGAGAGCTCAAATCCATTATCACGAACGGATTCGCGGTTATGTACATCATCGCTCAGAAGCTCGTTTGGAAATCGGTTGAAGACGGATACCTGGTAGGATCCAGAGGATCCGTAGGTAGTTCGTTTGTCGCAACAATGGCAGGTATCACCGAGGTTAATCCCCTGGTACCGCATTATTACTGTGCAAAATGCCACTTCTATGATTTTGATTCGGAAGAGGTTAAGAAGTTCCGCGGAAAAGCGGGAGTGGATATGCCCGACAGGGTATGTCCCGTTTGCGGTGAGAATCTTTGTAAGGAAGGTTTTGATATTCCTTTCGAAACATTCCTCGGATTCAAAGGAAACAAGGAGCCCGATATCGACCTTAACTTCTCCGGTGAGTATCAGTCCAAGGCACATAAATATACGGAAGTAATTTTCGGTACCGGTCAGACATTCAGAGCAGGTACCGTAGGTACCGTTGCCGAAAAAACCGCATTCGGTTTTATCAAAAAGTTTTATGAAAAACGTGGTATAAGAAGACGTAATGCGGAAGTCGAATTCCTCCAGAAGGGATGCGAGGGCGTTAAGCGTTCAACCGGTCAGCATCCCGGCGGAATCGTAGTTCTTCCCAACGGCGAGGATATTAACACATTCACTCCCGTTCAGCACCCCGCCAACGATATGACGACCGATACGATAACGACTCATTTCGATTACCATTCGATCGACCATAACCTGCTCAAACTCGACATACTCGGACACGATGATCCTACCATGATAAGAATGCTTCAGGATCTCATCGGCTTCGATCCCATTAAGGATATTCCCCTTGACGGACAGGATGTCATGAGTCTTTTCTGGGGAACCGAAGCCCTCGGAATCACCCCGGATGATATCGGTGGATGTAAGCTGGGATGTCTTGGTATCCCCGAGTTCGGAACAGACTTTGCTATTAACCTGGTATTACAGGCAAAGCCCAAGATGTTCTCTGACCTTGTCAGAATATCCGGTCTTTCACACGGAACCAACGTATGGCAGAATAATGCGGAAGTTCTGATCTCCAACGGAACCGCGGACATTTCGACTGCCATCTGTACACGAGACGATATCATGACCTATCTCATAGGTAAGGGTGTCGAATCCGAGGAATCCTTCAATATCATGGAGGCTGTACGTAAAGGTAAAGTTGCAGGAAGCCGAAATGCACAGGGCGAAATCACATTCAAGGACTGGCCCGAGTGGAAAGCGGACATGGTTAATTGCGGAGTTCCCGACTGGTATATCTGGTCTGCGGAACGTATCGAGTACATGTTCCCGAGAGCGCACGCTGCTGCATACGTTATGATGGCGTGGCGTATCGCATATTGTAAGGTGCATTACCCTCTTCAGTATTACGCTGCCTATTATTCGATAAGGGCAAAGGCTTTCAACTATGAGCTTATGTGCAGGGGGAAAGCGGCTCTCGAGGATGAACTTACAAAACTGAAGAAGAAAAAAGAACTTTCCGAAAAAGATAAGAACGCGGAGAAACTTTCCAATACCGAAGTCGATCAGATGTCGGATATGAGAATAGTACAGGAGATGCATGCAAGAGGATTTGAATTCATGCCCATCGATCTTGCTCTTGTTAAAGCAAACCAGTTCCAGGTTATCGACGGAAAGATCATGCCCGCACTTACCAGTATTACCGGCCTTGGTGCATCCGTTGCCGAGGCGATAGCATTCGAAGGCAAGAGAGGACCGTTCTTAAGCTGTCAGGATTTCAGGGACAGAACAAGGGCTTCCGGAACCATTACGGACAAGCTCAAAGAACTGGGAATGCTCGGTGATATTCCCGAGTCTAACCAGATGAGTATTTTCGATATGTTCGGTGCTTAAAAAATTGTTTTAAAATTTCTGAAATTTCTTGTTGCATTTTATTTGTTTGTATTGTAATATAAGCAAGTCGCACGGAAAAAGCGACTTGCAAATGGCTGGTTGGTCAAGCGGTTAAGACGCCGCCCTCTCACGGCGGAAACAGGGGTTCGATTCCCCTACCAGCTGCTCAAAAGTCGAGGCAATAAGCCTCGACTTTTTTGTTGCCTGAAACTGATCATGAGCAGAAAATTATAAATGGGTTTATGCCTTTGTTTAAGGCTTTTAATGTGGCAGGAAGAAACGGCTTCCATAACCCCATATTTGCTTTTTTATTTTTTTTGTTGTATATATCTTAACGTTTGGTTTTAGTAGCAAAAAAATCCGAAGGAGACATTCATGGCAAAAAATCTCGTAATAGTGGAGTCACCTGCGAAGGTAAAGACCATAAAGAAGTTTCTCGGTTCAGGATATGAAGTAACCGCATCCCAGGGACATGTAAGGGATCTTCCCAAGAGTTCCATGGGCGTGGATATTGATAATGATTTCGAGCCTAAATACATTACTATAAGAGGAAAGGGCGAAATCCTTGCTTCCCTTAGAAAGGAAGTCAAGAAAGCGGATAACATCTATCTCGCAACCGACCCTGACCGCGAAGGAGAGGCAATCAGCTGGCATCTCCAGGCTGCACTTGCTCTCGAAAATAAAAAATGTTACAGGATCACCTTTAACGAGATCACCAAGAACGCAGTTAAAGAATCACTTAAGCATCCCAGAGAGATCGATATGAACCTGGTTGATGCACAGCAGGCAAGACGCGTCATCGACCGTATTGTCGGTTACAGCATATCCCCCGTTATGTGGGCAAAGGTTAAACGCGGACTTTCTGCGGGACGTGTCCAGTCTGCAGCTCTTCACATGGTATGTGACAGAGAGGCGGAGATCGACGCATTCATTCCCGAAGAATACTGGACGCTCGATGCGATCCTCAACGTAAAGGGAGAAAAGAAACCTCTTACCGCCAAATACTACGGAACAGGTTCCGATAAAGCCAAGCTTTCATCCAAGGCTGATGTTGATAAGATCATAAAGTCGGTTGAGAAAGAAAAGTTTGTCGTAAATGATGTGACCAAGGGAACCAGACAGAAGAAAGCTCCCCTTCCTTTTACTACTTCCACGCTTCAGCAGGAAGCGGGCAAGAGCCTTAATTTCTCAACTTCCAAGACTATGAGTGTTGCACAGCAGCTCTACGAAGGAATCGAGATCAAGGGAGAGGGCACAGTAGGTATTATCACTTACCTGAGAACCGATTCCACCAGAGTTTCCGACGAAGCAATGACTCAGGCGGAGAACTATCTTAAAGAGAATTTTTCCGCAGAATATGCAGCAGGAAAGAATGCTTCCGAAGGAACTGGCAAAAGAATACAGGATGCACACGAAGCTATCAGACCGACTCTTCTTACCAGAGAGCCCGAGTCCATCAAGAGCCAGCTTTCAAGAGACCAGTACAGACTCTATAAGCTTATCTGGCAGAGGTTCCTTGCAAGCTGCATGACTCCTGCGGTTTATGAGACTCTTTCAATCAAGATCGGTGCCGGAGAGCATGTTTTTACAGTTGCTTCAAGCCGTCTTGTATTCGACGGATACAGAAAAGTATATGTTCAGTCGGATGATGCTGAGGACGAAAAGAGCCTTGATCAGGCCGTTACCGAAAGTTCGGAACTTAAGTTAAACACTCTTGATCCCAAGCAGCACTTCACTCAGCCTCCCGCACACTATACCGAGAGTTCGCTGGTAAGAGCTCTTGAAGAGCAGGGCATAGGACGCCCCAGTACTTACGCGCCCACCATCACTACTCTTATCAAGAGAAGATATATAACCAAGGAACAGAAGAACCTTTACGTCACCGACATCGGTCATGCGGTTGACGAGCTCATGGGGCAGGCATTTCCCCAGATCGTAGATGCCAAGTTTACCGCCAACATCGAAAGCCTTCTCGACGGAGTTGAAGAGGGTGATGTTAAGTGGAAGACTATCATCAGGAATTTTTATCCCGATCTTAAGGAATCCGTTGATGTTGCAAATGCTGAGCTTGAAAAGGTTGAGATCCGCGATGAGGAATCCGATGAGGTCTGCGAAAAGTGCGGCCGTAAAATGGTCATTAAATACGGCCCCAGCGGTAAGTTCCTCGCATGTCCCGGTTATCCCGATTGCAAGAATACCAAGCCTTATTATGAGAAGACTGGTATCGCATGTCCTTCATGCGGTAACGAAGTTGTTATCAAGATCACACGTAAAGGCAGAAAATATTACGGTTGTCTCGGTTATCCGGATTGTGAATTCATGAGCTGGGATAAGCCTGCCGGGAAGATGTGCCCCAAGTGCGGTAAATACATGGTTACCAAGGGCAAGAAGAATGTATGCTCCGATAAGGAATGCGGATATTCGGAGAATGCCGAACAGACCGAAGAATAAATTTTGACATAAATTTAACTAATTATTACAAAGATTGAGATATTTTTGTAAAATATCTGAAAATTTGCATTGAAATACCTGATTTTATCTGATATCATTTCTCCGTAGGGCAATTGTTTATGTTGCGAGGGATCTATATGAGTAGTGTACAGCTTCTTGATAAAACCAGGAAAATTGGAAGACTGCTTCACAACAACAATTCCAGTAAAGTGGTCTTCAACGATATCTGTCAGGTAATGAGAGATATCCTTTCTTCGAGTGTTATCGTTATCAGCCGTAAGGGTAAGCTTCTCGGACGCGGTATTCTTCCCGATGAAGATCCCATCACCGAACTGATAGGCGGAGAAGTAGGTGAGTTCATCGATAAGATGCTCAACGAGAGACTTCTTTCCGTGCTTTCCACCAAGGAGAATGTCAATCTTGACACACTTGGCTTTGAAAAGACTGACACCAAAGTCTACAAGGCTATCGTGACTCCCATAGAGATCGCGGGTGAGCGTCTGGGTACTCTTTTTGTTTATCGTATGGATAAAGAGTATGATATCGATGACATCATTCTCCTCGAGTACGGCACAACCGTTGTAGGACTTGAAATGCTGAGGTCCGTAAGCGAAGAAAGTGCGGAAGAGAGCAGAAAGATCGCAGTCGTTAAATCGGCTATCAGTACTCTTTCTTTTTCCGAGATGGAAGCGATCGTCCATATATTCGACGAGCTTGAGGGTGATGAGGGAATACTGGTTGCAAGTAAGATTGCTGACAGAGTAGGCATCACCAGAAGCGTAATAGTAAACGCGCTCAGGAAGTTTGAAAGTGCCGGCATAATAGAGTCGAGATCATCCGGTATGAAGGGAACTTACATCAAGATCCTTAATGAGTATGTTTTCGATGAGATCGAATCCATGAGGATATCCCAGGGTATCAGATAGTGGTTGAAATGCTTATCTGAGCCGTGGTATAATGCTCTCAAGGAAAAGATTATTTAAGATTATAGGAGTGATTTATAAAAGGATTTGCTTTCGGGCAGGTCCTTTTTGTTTTACCCGGATCTGTTTATAGCGCATGTTATATATCTACACCATATTTAGTGGGTGATCCGTCTTTTGCTAAAAATATATTGTGTTTTCAGCTGATTTAAGTATAATTAATAGTTGGTGAGGTATCATAAAAAAGGAGCATTTATGATTAATACAAGTGCATTTGATTATATCAATGTTCTCGACAAGGCGGCAGATGCTTCCTGGCTTCGTGACCAGTGCATTGCCAATAATATCGCAAATGTTGATACTCCCGGTTATAAAAGACAGGATGTTGATTTTGAATCCGTTCTCGAAAAAGAGCTCGGATACAGAAGATTCGAATCCATGGATGAGAAGGTTGCTAATCTCAAGCTCAGAAGACTGAACGTCGGAGCTTATACGGACGCGGCTTCTTATTCATACAGAACAGATAAGAATAATGTTGATATCGAGAACGAGAATGTTCTTCTTGCTCAGAATCAGCTTAAATATCAGGGCCTTATGAAGGCTCTTACCTCAGAGTTTTCCAACCTGAAGAAAGTCATGAAGTGATGAAAGGAGTTTGCCATGGGAATGTTTACGGCTTTTGATATAAGTGCATCCGGCCTTACCGCCCAGCGTTACAGAATGGATATCATATCCCAGAACGTAGCCAATGCCAATACGACCCGAACCGAAAATGGCGATCCTTATGTCAGAAAAGTAGTTTATTTTGAGGAGAAGGGAGTTCGCGGAAGCGACACCTTCAGTCATGTACTCAATTCGGTCAGCAAGAATTATGCAGGAAAGGGTGTTAAGGTTGCCAAGGTTCTTGAGGATAAGAAGACTCCTCAGAACATGGTCTATGATCCTTCGCATCCCGATGCCGATGAGAACGGATATGTAATGTATCCCAATGTAAATATCATTACCGAGATGACCAATCTTATCGATGCCAGCCGTTCATACGAGGCTAACGCTACCGCATTTGATGCTGCAAAGTCCATGGCTCAGCAGGGACTGCAGATCGGATCCGGAACCTGATAAGAACCCTAGGAGAATAAATGAATCCATCAATTGTGCATGAATTGACCGGCGCCGGTGATTACAGAAAGATCGGCGGAGCTACCGGTGTCAGATCCATAGAGGGAGAATCACCGGACGGTACTCTTTTTTCGTCCGTATTTAACAGTGCGGTTGAAGGCATCAAGACTACGAATGCATATCTGTCCGATGCAGAGAATCAGGAGATCCTGTTTGCACTCGGCCAGTCCGATTCGACCCACGATCTTACGATTGCTCTTCAGAAAGCGGAGACTGCTTTGCAATATACCATTGCAATAAGGGACAAACTTCTCGAAGCATACAAAGAGCTTATGCAGATCCAGATTTAATTATTTTGATCCTGCTTGCAGGGATTGGCGACGAAAATTATTTTCGGAGGCGGGGATAAATGCCTGAGAGATTAAAGGAATTATTGAACAGGATTAAAGAATGGTGGAATAAGTTCACCTCAAGACAGAAAGGCATTATTGTTGGCCTTGCTGTCTTTTCTGTTGCTGTATTTGCTCTTATAGTCTTCTTTGTTTCGAGACCCAAGTACAGAGTACTTATCACCGCAACTTCTACCAAGGAAGCATCCGAGATCATTGCAATACTGGATGAGAACTCCATTGCACACACCGAATCTCAGGATGCTCTGACCATCAGTGTTGAGACCAATCAGTACACCGCTGCGGAGCTTGCCCTCGGTTCTTCCGGATTTGTTCCGGATGAGTACACTCTTGAAGAAGCGCTAAGCAGCTCGCTTTCAACAACTACTTCCGATAAGGCCAAGTTTTATCAGCTCTATATGGAGAACAAGCTCAAGGGCGTTATTCTGGCTATCGAAGGCGTCGATGACTGTAAGGTCAATCTGAATATCCCCGAAGATACCGGAACTCTTATATCGAATGAAGAAGAGGCATCCGCGTATATCCAGATCGAACATGACGGAAGCTTTACCACCGCCAAGGCGGCAAATCTTGCCAAGTGTATCCAGACTTTCTTAAGAAACAGCAATACCGCCAATATCACTATCCTTGATTCCGACGGAACACTTCTTTTCGCCGGAGGAGATGATTATTCATCATCGGGTATTGCAAATTCCATGCAGGAACTCAGAAATCAGGCTGAGGCTATGATAGCCAATCAGGTCAAGAAAGTTCTTCTCGGAACTCCCAATTACAACAATGTTGAAGTTACCAGCCATCTCGACATGGATTATTCCAATTACGAGAAGACTGTCAAAGAATATTATGCAAATTCCGACCGTACGGAAGGAATGCTTTCCCATGAAGAGACTTATGAGTCTTCTTCCGAGAACGGTGTCGGAGGAATTCCCGGAACCGATTCCAATGGTGAAGGAACAACTTACGTTACCAGCGATTACGGCAATAGTTCATCTTCGTCCGCCGAAACCGAGAAAGACTATCTTCCCAACGAATCGTCGGAGTATAAAGTCACACCCGCAGGTGCGATCAATTACAACAATTCATCCATGTCCATTGCGGCTATCACTTACAAAGAGATCCGCGAGGAAGAGGTAGAGGCACAGGGTCTTCTCGACGGAACTACATGGGAAGAGTATAAGATAGCAAATTCCGCAGACCGTAAGCTTGAAGTAGACGAAGACCTTTATGCCGTTGCGGCAAATGCTACCGGCATCCCTGCCTCCAACATTACGATCGTTGCATATGAATCTCCGATATTCTATGACAAGGAAAGTCTTCAGATCAGCTGGACCACGGTTCTGTCCGCGTTCCTTATCATTCTGATCCTCGGACTCCTGGCATTTGTCATCTTAAGGAGCATGGGTTCCAAGAAAGAAGAACAGGAAACCACTCCCGAGCTTTCCGTCGAAGACCTTCTCCAGTCCAGTCCCGAGCCTCAGCTTGAGGACATCGATGTAGAGAATAAGTCCGAGACCAGAAAGATGATCGAAAAGTTTGTTGATGAAAATCCCGAAGCGGCGGCAGCACTTCTTCGTAACTGGCTGACCGACGACTGGGGTTGATCATAGGAGATAGATAAATGGCGTTCGGCTCATCACAAAATGAAATAAGCGGTCTTCAAAAAGCCGCAATACTTCTTATCACTCTGGGTCCTGAGAGAAGTGCCGGTATATTCAAGCACCTCAAGGAAGAAGAGATCGAAGAGCTTACGCTTGAGATCGCCAATACCAGAACAGTAGGTCCCGAAGTCAAGGAAGCTGTTCTCGAAGAATTCTACGGAGTATGTCTTGCACAGCAGTACATCGCAGAGGGCGGTATCGGATATGCAAGAGAACTCCTTGAGAAATCCCTCGGAAGCGAAAAGGCGATGGATGTCATCGGCAGACTAACTGCATCACTTCAGGTCAAGCCTTTCGAATTTGTACGTAAGACCGATGCGTCACAGCTTATTAACTTCATTCAGGATGAGCATCCTCAGACCATTGCTCTGATACTGTCATATCTGGCTCCTCAGCAGGCGGCACAGATCATATCGGGACTTGCTCCCGACAGACAGGCTGATGTTGCACGAAGGATCGCGGTAATGGACAGAACCAGCCCCGATGTTATCAAAGAAGTCGAATCGATACTCGAGCAGAAGCTTGCTTCCCTTGTAAATCAGGATTACACCATCATCGGCGGTGTCGACTCTGTTGTTGAAATCCTTAACTCTGTTGACCGCGGTACCGAAAAACACATCATGGAATCTCTCGAGATCGAAGAGCCCGAACTTGCGGACGAGATCAGAAAGAAGATGTTCGTATTCGAAGATATCCTGCTGCTTGATGACAGATCGATCCAGAGAGTTCTTCGTGACGTTGATAATAACGATCTGGGTATTGCACTTAAGGCGGCCAATGAACAGGTACAGAATGCGGTATTCAATAACCTGTCCAAGCGTCTTGCTACGATGATCAAGGAAGATATGGAATTCATGGGTCCTGTCCGTATGAAGGATGTTGAAGAAGCTCAGCAGAAGATTGTTAATATTATCCGTAAACTGGAAGATTCCGGCGAGATCGTAATCTCCAGAGGCGGTGGAGACGAGATAGTTGTCTAACTTATATAAAACATCTTACATGAATATGGGTAGCGACAAGCGCGTTATCGATATGAACGAGCTTGTCAAAAAAAGGATCGATGCTCTCGGCTACAAAATGCAAAGGCCCGAGAACTCCGGTTTCGTTGAAGGGATCAATGCGGACAGCGTCGGAGTTGAGGAGCTTGTAGAGGGAGTTACACTGGAGAGCGATCTGTTTCCCGAAGGTGAAGCCGGCGGAGAATTTACCGAAGGCCTTTCGGGTAATGTGATAAAAGGCGAACCACATGCGGATACTCAGGCTCTTCTGGATGCGGCTCATATGGAAGCGGAGAAAATTATCGATACCGCCAAGGCTTCCGCAGCCAAGATTGAAAGTGATGCCTCGGCAAAGGCGGATTCCATAATGGAAGAAGCCAGAAATCAGGGCTTTGAATCGGGCTATTCCGAGGGGATGAACAAGGCTGCCCAGGAAATGCAGGATATGAGAGAGGCTCTTGACAAAGAGAAACAGGAGCTGGAAGAACTGTATCAGAAGAGACTCAATGATATGGAACCCGAACTGGTGGAGACCATAACGGATGTTTATGAGCATATCCTCAAAACAGATCTGAAGATTCATAAGACTATAGCGGGACATCTGGTTGCGAACGCTCTCCGTAACATTGAGGGAGCGAGAAGCTTTTTTATACATATCAGCAAAGACAATTTTGATTATGTCAATTCCAGAAAGGGAGTTCTCGAGGAAGCTGTTAAAGTTCCCGGAAGCATCATCGAGATAATGGAAGATATTTCACTTCCTCCCGATTCGTGCATGATCGAGACGGACGGAGGAATATTTGATTGCAGTCTCGGTACGGAATTGTCCGAGCTTTCAACCAAGCTCAGAATGCTGTCCTTCAGCAAGGATGATTCGCAAAATTAAAGGCCGGGACCTCCGGCCTTTGTTCATATGGCAAATATATGGTAACCGTTAAGGATGTAGATTATTCAAAATACAATAGGGCAGTCCAGTTTACCTTTTTCAAGAAAATGGGAAAGGTTATTAATGTTGTCGGCCTTACAATAGAATCTGCGGGCCCTGATGCCAAACTCGGAGACCTCTGCAGGATAATTCCCAAAAACGAAGAAACCGGAAAGACTGCATCCGAAGAGATCCTTGCCGAAGTTGTAGGCTTCAAAGATAAAAGAACGCTTCTGATGCCTTACGGTGTTACCGACGGTATTGGTCTTGGAAGTGTGGTTATAAATACAGGCTATCCTCTTACCGTCACGGCAAGCCGTCAGCTTCTCGGTAAAACATTGAACGCTCTCGGAGAGCCTACCGACGGAACAGAGATAACAGGTGAGAGATATTCTGTTGAAAATGCTCCTCCCGATCCTATGAGAAGGGCGATAATCGATTCCGTTCTTCCTCTGGGGGTGAAAGCCGTAGACGGAATGATCACCCTCGGCAAGGGACAGAGAATAGGTATTTTTGCCGGATCCGGCGTAGGAAAATCAACCCTGATGGGTATGTTTGCCCGTAATACCAAAGCAGACATCAACGTTATTGCACTTATCGGAGAAAGAGGCAGAGAGGTCAGGGAATTCATAGAAAGAGACTTGGGAGAAGAGGGTATGAAGAGAAGCGTTGTCGTAGTGGCAACCTCCGACAGACCCGCTCTTGAGAGGAAAAAAGCCGCTCTTACCGCAACCGCCATTGCCGAGTATTTCAGGGATCAGGGTGAGGATGTACTTCTCATGATGGACTCGCTTACCCGTTTCTCCATGGCGCAGCGTGAGATAGGTCTGGCCAGCGGAGAACCTCCGGTTACCAGAGGATATCCCCCTTCGGTCTATTCCGAGATGCCCAAACTTCTGGAAAGAGCCGGAAACTCCGACAGAGGATCGATAACCGGTCTCTATACCGTACTTGTAGACGGTGATGATTTTAACGAACCCATAACCGATACCGCCAGAAGTATTCTTGACGGACATATCATTCTGGACAGAAAGCTGGGACATAAGAATCATTATCCCGCCATCGATGTTCTCATGAGCATATCCAGATGTATGAGTTCCATATGCGATAAGAAGCATAAGCAGGCTGCCAGCAGGCTTAAGACTGTGCTTGCCACATATAATGAGGCTGAGGATCTTATCAACATCGGTGCATATAAGAGCGGATCGAATCCGAATATCGATTATGCCATCAGCAAGATAAATGCCGTTAATGATTTCCTATGCCAGGACACGGATGCCAAATACACATTTGAAGAGACGGTTAATCTTCTGGAAGAACTGTTCGCAGGAGATACCGCAAAATAGACCATCCCGTAAAGGGTTTTGCCCGGAGGATTAAATGGCAAGATTCCGATACAAAATGCAGAATATCCTGACCATCAAGGAGAAGATGGAGACCCAGTCCAAGCAGGCTTTTGCTGATGCCAAGAGAAGGCTTGACGGGGAACTTGAAACTCTGGAAGCTTTGCTGCGTAGAAAACGCGAGATTGAAAAGCATGCCGTTGAAGTATTGCATGGCGATCTGGATATGCATGAGATCGAAGATTCTCAGATGGCCCGCATTATCATAGACCAAAAGATCGCAGAGCAAAGGATGCATGTCAGCAAGGCTGAAACGGCACTTGAAAATGCCAGATCCCAGCTCGAGGAAGCAGTCAAAGAAAGAAAGACCCACGAAAAACTCAAAGAAAAACAGTTTGATGAATTTGTTCGGGAAGAGAACAGGGCCGAAAGTAAAACAATCGATGAATTGACCACATACACTTACGGACAGAAGGTGACTGAAAATGGCTAAAGAACTTACACCTGAAGAAAAAGCTGCACAGGAAGAAAAGAAGCGTCTCCAGGAAGAGAAGAAGAAATTAAAAAGAGAACAGGCAGCTCAGAAGAAAGAAGCCAAAAAACGTGCCAAGGAAATTGCCAAGCAGGAAGAGGAGCTTGAAGCAGATGAAGAAGGCGGAGGATTTGTTACATTCATCGCCACCCTGTTCATTGTACTCTTATGGCTTGTTGTAGCCATTGTTATGATCAAGATCGACGTCGGCGGATTCGGAAGTTCGGTACTTGCCCCCATTCTCAAGGATGTTCCGATACTCAACAAGATTCTTCCCAAGAGTGCCGTGTCGGAAACTTTGGATCCCGATGTATACGGAGGCTATACAAATCTTCAGGATGCGGTCAACAGGATCTATGCTCTTGAAACGGAACTGGACTCCATCAAGAATTCATCTGTTACAAAGGATGAGAGGATAGCTGCACTCGAAGCCGAAGTTACAAGACTTTCCGAGTTCGAGACCATGCAGGTTGATTTCCAGCGTATCAGAAACGAATTTTACCAGGAAGTTATCTATGCGGAGAACGGGCCCGGGGCTGAGGAATATGTTAAATACTATGAGACCATGGATCCCACCACGGCCGAATTTCTGTATAAACAAGTCATAGAGGAACTCCAGGAGGCCAAGGAGATCCAGGATTACGTCAGTGCATATTCCAACATGAAACCCAAGGAAGCGGCCAAGCTTTTTGAGCAGATGACGGACACCGAGGGGATCCAGCTGGCTGCGAGGATACTCGGTGCCATGAATCCGGAAGACAGAGCGGCGATCTTTAATGAGATGGATAAGGAGATCGCGGCAAGGATCACTAAGATACTTGATCCCGAAAGCTGATTTTTGGATATAAAACGGACTTAAGATTCTTCGTTTACCTGCCGATATATATCCCAGCAGGGTATACTCTGCGATAACCCCAATGGGAGAAAGGAAGGAATTGCATAATGGGCATCACACCTATCACCGATGCCGCGGGTCTTATGGATCAGATGACTATGCCGGGAGTATCACCCGTGCAGGGCTCAGGTTCGGGAAACGATTTCAAGACCATCTGGAGTGATCAGGCAGCAGGTTCCGCATCAAAAACGGATAAAATCTCTACCTATGTGGGAAAAGAAAACACTGCTTCCGATACTCGCAGGGATGTAAGCGCCGATGACAGAAATGTTAAGGCAACGTCGAACGATCGAACCGATAAAGCCTCGGGATCCCTTAAAGACAGCGAAGCGTCAAAGACAGATGTGAAGGGCACGGAAAGCCCTGACAAAGCCGGAAATACCAAAGCAGCGGAAAATGCGGAGGCCGGCGGAGTGCTCAAGGATGAGGATATTGAAAGCGCACAGGAAACTCTTGCTTCGATAATCGAGGGTCTTGTGCAGAAGATCACCGAGATACTGGGAATCGAACCCGGAGAATTTGATAATATTCTTCAGGCGGACGGTATCGACAAGATGCAGCTTTTGGACAGCGATGTTCTTTCATCTGTACTTGTCAAAGCTCTCGGTGCGGATTCGAGATTATCACTTCTCACCGACGAAACAAGCTATGATCTTTTCAACCGCTCCATGGAAGCTTTAAATGACCTTCTGAGTTCGGAAAGCGGAATTGAAGATCTTAGCGTCGGACAGTTAAAGGATCTTGTATCCGAAGCCCTTTCCCGCAATGAAGATGCCGGATCTTTCGCGGGTACATCCGGTCTCGGAGAGATTGCTTTTGCCGAAGAAGTTAAAGAATCCGTAAAACCTGAGACTGTCAGATACGAGAGAGATTCTGACGGTAACTTTATTCGTACGAATGTCGGAGAAAACGGTAAAGAAACCGGAGAAGCTGCCGTTGTGACCGAAGCAGCTAAGCCTGAGAGCCGTTCAGGAGATTTCAGAGAAAAGAAAAACGGTGAAAACAGTGAACACATGATGCAGGGCAATGCTCAATTTGCTGAGATAAAGCCTGAGGCAGAAGTTCAGGTTCAGGATACTGCTTTTTCGTACGCTTCCAACGTTAACGAGATTGCGGAACAGATCCTTGACCGCATGAAGACTGTGACAGACGGAGATTATTCCGATGTTGAGATGCAGCTTCATCCCGCTTCTCTCGGAACTCTTCATATCCATGTAACCAACAACGCAGGAGTCCTTACCGCAAGTTTCGTAACCGAAAATGAAGCAGTAAGATCTGCTGTTGAGAGCCAGATGGTCAGACTGATCGAACAGTTTGAAACCCAGGGTATCAAGATCGAAGCGGTTGAAGTTACCGTAGCATCCCATGCTTTTGAACAGGGCAGTGATGCAGGAAAATCAAATGAATCCGGCGAAGGCGAGAGGAAACGTTCCAGAAGGATCAACCTCGGAGACTTTTCCGGTGATATCGATACTCAGGACATGGAAGAGGATGAGAAGATTGCTGCCGAGATGATGGCGGCAAACGGAAATACCGTTGATTTCATGGCTTAATTGTGAGAAGGTTTTATTAAGACCGAATGCCGGTTTACGGCAGAATGGAGGTTTTTATGTCATCAGTATCAGCAACTGTTAAAAACGGTGAGATAATTACTTCGGCATCACAGGATTCACTTTCTACCAAGTCGAGTGAAGGCAATTCCGCAATGGATAAGGACGCGTTCCTCCAGCTGCTTGTTGCTCAGATGAAATATCAGGATCCTTTGGAGCCTACTTCAAACACCGAATATATTTCTCAGTACGCACAGTTTTCACAGGTTGAAGCTCTTAACAATATGTCCACCACCATGGAACTTTCCAGATACAGTTCCTACGTAGGCAAGGAAGTTGTTATCGAGAGCACCGATACAAGCGGTAATTCAACCCAGACAAGAGGCTTTGTCGATTATGTTACTTTCGAAGAAGGAAAGGCATATTTCTCCATCGAAGGCAGTCTTTACAAAGCCGAAGACATGGTTACGGTTATCAGCAATGAATATAGCAATGCACAGGACATTGCAAAACAGTTCGCGGAAACCGTTAAGGATCTTCCCGATGTGGATTCCATCAATGTAAAAGATCACGCAAACACCATCAATAACCTTTACAGCCTTTATAATTCCATCGGCGATTATGAGAAGGGCTTTATTGACGAAGATGATGTCAAGGCAATGAACTCTTATGTAGCCAAGCTTAATGAACTTCTGATTCAGCTGGCAAATGAAGCTGCCAAGGAGCAGGAAGCAAAGGAAGCTGCAGAGAATGCACAGACTCAGCCTGATGATACTTCCATAGCTGAAAATGCAGCAGCTCAGGGCATTGTAACACCTGAGGAAGATTAATTTTGTCTCAGACTCAAGAAAAGTGAGGTAAGTGCCGATATAAGTAATTGAAGGAGGAAAGTCATATGGAAATGAACGTGCAGACTTTATATGCAGCCGGATTATCCAAGAACCTGACTTCCAGACCTTCGGTCACCTCATCCGAAAATGTGTCCGGAAAAGCCTTTGGGAATATCCTCGCGGAAAAGGAAAAAGAGGCCGGACAGGTTAAATTTTCAAAGCACGCATCGCTCAGGATGAGCGACCGGGGACTTGAAATGTCGGACGAGCAGCTCGGAAGACTTTCAAACGGAACGGATATGGCGGCAGACAAGGGAATACATGATTCGCTCGTAATGATCGACGATCTTGCATTTATCGTAAATGTCCCTTCCCGCACGGTGATCACGGCATTGGAAGCCGGAAATGACACCAATGTATTTACTAACATAAACGGAGCGGTTATAGCGTAAGGCCGGACCTGGATGGAGGCCGGGGTACCCGAATGACAGAAGGACCCCTCTTTGATAACCGGAAGCATTCGCTTCATGCGGGATAATCTCCCGAAATTCTCCGATTTATAAATTAAAAATGGAGGAAACTGTCTTATGATGAGATCTCTCTACTCTGGTGTTGCCGGTCTTAAGACCCACCAGACCAAAATGGACGTTATCGGTAACAATATCGCTAACGTTAACACTACTGCGTTCAAATCCAGTTCTGTAACATTTGCGGATCTTATGTCACAGACCACTCAGTCAGCATCCGGTGCCAATGCATCTACCGGCGTCGGCGGTGTCAATGCCCGCCAGATCGGTCTCGGTGTTAAATCCGGAGCCATCAACGTAAACATCACCGGTCAGGGTTCCGCACAGTCAACCGGTAACCCTTTCGATATCATGATAACCGGAGATAACTTCTTCGTAGTTTCCGACGGACTCGCCAATTACTTCACCCGTGACGGATCTTTTTATGTAGACGGTGTGGGAAATCTCTGCATGACCTCTACCGGTTACAACGTAATGGGCTGGGGCGTCGATCCTGAGACCATGTCCATTAAGCAGGACACCGTTCAGGCACTCCGCATCATGAGCTCCGACAATCTTACTTATCCACCTGAAGCTACATACAGAGGAACCGTATCCGGTATCCTTGATAAGAATGATACCGATGTCAATTCCGAAGCGGGAAAGACCGTAAACCTCAATCTTTACGATTCCCTGGGATATGAGTATACTGCGAGATTTATTCTTAAATCCACCGATAACGCAGGAGAGTACTCCGTAGAGCTTACCAAGCTTCTTGATGCCAAGGGAACC
>JAEEGI010005234.1_pt1 | contig 29944 bp, 21 predicted proteins | sample 8958751 | NCBI WGS metagenome assembly JAEEGI01 (sample SAMN16246545, study PRJNA631951) | gut metagenome | biome: gut microbiome; feature: rumen; material: KS-attached | host: Bos | place: Iran: Karaj | collected 2018-10 | reverse complement strand
TTGGTATAATCAATATTAAGGCAGCATTATGAAAAATGTGAAAACGAAGAGGATATATCCTCATCTGAAATCAAATTAACCTTATTTTTGATATACAAATTTTTTTGACTTTTATTTATAAACAGGAGATAAACATATGAATAGAAAGTTATTAGTTCTTGTTCCAATGTTAGCTGTTGTTGGTGTTGCCGCAACAGGATGTAGGAAAAAAACAGCATCGGGTGATGACCCAACAAAAGCCAACCTTCATATTCGTACTTTAAACAAAGGTATTGGTATTAAGTGGCTTGAAAATGCTGCTGAAGCATTTGAAAAGTTATATGCTGACTCAACAGATTTCCAAGAAGGAAGAACCGGCGTTAAGATTACCGTTATCGGTGATACTTCATGTGATGGAAATTATTTGAACAATAATGTCCTCAATGATGATATTTACTTTACAGAACAAGTTGAATATCGCGACTTGATTAATAAAGGAAAACTTCTTGATATTACAGACGTTTTAAACGCAGATCTTTCTAATTATGGTGATCCTGCAGGAAGAACTATTCTTTCAAAACTTGATTCAACCATGGAAAACTATATGAATTACAACGGAAAATACTATGGTGTTCCATTCTATGATTCATTCTATGGTTTCGTTTATGATGTGACATATTGGAAAGAAAAAGGTTTATATCTATCAAACGATCCAGGTGAACCGTTTGTTAATTTTGATGATCCAAGAATTAGTCTTGGTTGTGACGGTGTAGCCGGAACTCCTGATGACGGTTTGCCAGCAACTTATGATGAATTTGGTGCACTCGTTAAAGAAATAGTTGATATTGGTGATACTCCATTTATAACTGCACAAAACACAAAGGAATATATTGCTGACTATTTATTCAATGTTGCTGCACATGAAGAAGGTGTTGAAAACATGAAAATGAATATCAATTTAGCTGGTACCGCAACAGACTTAGTTGATACAACTGATGATGGTGGCAATACAGTAACCATGAAAGGTGCTACAGAAATTAATGTAGAAAATGGTTATATGTTGACCAGACAAATTGGTAGACTTAACGCACTTAAATTCCTAAAGAATGAAATGATGATTGCAAACGGAAGTTACCGTTTAGTCGATACTCATACCACAGCACAGAGAGAATTTGTTCAAAAGAACAATAGTGGCGCTCGTCCAGATGTCGGAATGATCGTTGAAGGTTCTTGGTGGGAAAACGAAGCATCAGCAGTTATTGCTTCTGAAGCAAAAAAATCTGGTGCCAGAGAATTTGCTATTATGCCGATTCCATTCTCAACAGCAGACAAAGCTGAAGCGAGTAATCACAGACATACATATCTTTCACTTTCACAAAGCTTTGGTATTGTTTCTTCAAGTTGCTCAAATCAAAAATTAGCAAAAGAATTTATGAAGTTTGTTCACTCAGACAAGATGCTTTCAAAGTTCACAGCAGATACTTCTATTACACGTCCATTAAACTATGAAGTTACAGCGGAAGATCAATCAAAACTATCAACATATGCTAAATCTTTAATTTATCTAAAACAAAATTCAGATATTGTTTATCCATATTCATCACTTCCAATCCAAGTTAATAACCCATCATACTTCAAACATCACCGCTTTATGTGGAAGTCCACTGTTGATGATGTTCCATATTCACACCCATGGGATTACTTTAGAAGTAGTGGAACCACTACAGTCAAAAAATATTTTGATGGTCAATATAATTATTTCCAATCATCTTGGTCCACATTAAACAAATAATTAACTAATGGTTTTAGCAAAAGGAAAGAAAATTAATCGCATAGGAAAAACTCCTCTTAAAAAGAGAGATGTTATTTTCTATGTCCTTTTGCTTATTATTCCAATTAGCCAAATCCTTATTTTCTATTTTGGTGTTAACTTTCAATCATTCCTTTTAGCGTTCCAAAGAAGAGACAATTATGGAAACCTCATCTTTGATGCCTCCAATAACTGGAACAGGTTTAAAGCTGATATCCAAACAAAAATTTTCTGGATTTACATTAAGAATTCTTTCTTAGTGTACTTATTTATTTCACTTACAGGCACAGTTCTTGCAACACTCTTCTCATACTACATTTACAAAAGAAGAACATTTTGCAATTTCTTTAAATTTGTTTTGTTTCTACCGTCATTATTACCAGCAATTCTTCTAGTAATCATGTTTAAAGGATTCGTGGGAAATGGTGTTCCGGCTTATTTACATCATTTCTTTGGAATGGATTTTTCAGGTCTTGAGGGTGGCGGAAACATTTTCCTTAAAGAAAACAAGACAACTTTCATCTTAATCACAATTTATTCAATTTGGATTTCGTTTGGTTCTCAAGTCTTAGTTTATACTGGAGCAATGGACCAAATTTCACCTGAGATTATTGAGGCAGGAAAAATTGACGGAACTAACTCTTTTACCGAGTTTTTCCATATTATTTTGCCATCAATCCTTGCAACGATCGGTACATTCTTGATTGTAGGAATAGCGTCCATTTTCACTAACCAGAATAACTTGTTTAACTTCTATGGTGGAGGCGGACCAAACGAACATTACACAATCGGTTACTATGTTTACTTGCTCTTAAAAGCTGGTGAAGGTAACTATCCATATGCTTCATTCATTGGACTTGTTTGTACAATGTTTGTTTTGCCATTAACATTTGGAGTCAGAAAACTTATTAACAGGGTCACAAAATAGTTATGAAAAAGATTAAACTAGGCACAAGCAAGCATTTCTCTGTTACTAAAGGTAAGCCATCAATTACCACAGTTTTCTTGTTTGTTTTATTATCGATTTATACAATTGTCTTATTTGTTCCAGTTATTTGGTCAATTTATGCATCACTTGCAGACAGTGATGCCTTTGGTGATGTATTTAATACATATTATCCTGATTTAACCCAAAAACTCACGCTTGGTTTTGATAACTTCAAGTTTGCTTGGGAAGAGTTAACTATTTCAACTACAAGTGGCTACACATTTGATGCTATTGGACTTTTAGGAAACGGTTTATTGTACGCGGTTACTTCTGCATTAGCATTTACAATTTGTCCAGTTATTGTTGCTTATGCAACATCAAGATTTAAATACGGATTTTCAAAAGTTGTTTATGCATTCGTAGTTGTTGCAATGTCTCTTCCAATTGTCGGTGCTATGGCCTCCGAAATTCAGATGTTACATAACCTTGGTATCTATGATACCCCGTTTGCGATGATCATTTTGAGATTTAACTTCTTATCCATTTACTTCCTTATTTTGCATGCTCAATTCTCTGCAATTCCTCAAGATTATTCTGAGGCCGCTAAAGTTGATGGAGCATCAAACTTAAGAACAATGCTACAAGTTGTTATTCCTCAATCACTTAACACAATCGTTACAGTCTTTATTCTTGCATTCATCACGTATTGGAATGATTATCAAATTCCATTACTTTATTTCCCAAGCTATCCAACTGCAGCGTATGGTATTTATGACTTCGTTTATAACGCCACAGCAGCTAAAGCTACTGTCCCGCGTCAAATGGCAGTTACTGTCTTATTAACTCTACCAATTGTCGTAGTCTTTATTATATTTAATAAACGCCTAAGACTTTCAGTTGCAATGGGAGGTATTAAGAGCTAATGAAAAACATTAGAAAACTTTTTGTTTTAGCTGCTCTTTTAGTTCCTGTTGCCATTAGTTCATCAGGTAAAACTTTCGAATCTATAAGAGTTTTAGCGACAACCGAAAATCATGACGTATTTATTGGAGACACCATTGATGTTGAAACAAGACGTCTTGAATATAATGGAGAACACAAAGATGTCTCTGGATTAATCATTAATCCTAAAGGTGATTCATTTAAAGGTAGAGCATTTACTATTTCAGAGCCAGGCCTTTATAAGGTAGTTTATGAAGCTTATTTCGGTCATCATAAAGAAGAACAAGTAATTAATTACTTATGTAAGAGAAAGAGTTCTGATTTCTTCACAATTACAAATCCAGTTTCCATTTCATATGGTGAATATAGACACAATACTTCTGCTTATCATCATGAAGGTGTTTTGATTGATGTTAAAAATGGCTCAGAAATTAAATTTAATGAAGTTTTATCTGTTGATGATTTCTTAATTGACCAAACTCAATCAGATCCAACTAGAGGTTACAAAGATAGAAATTCAACAATTGATGCTCATTCATTAATTGATTTCTTGGTAGATCCAAGTGTTAATATGAGCACCGATTTTACCGCGATGACAGTTAGACTTACCGATTCAGTTGATAAAACCAACTATGTTGATATTAGAATTGAAGATGGCTACTACAGTGGTTCATACGACAGCGGAAGCCTATCTTGGGTTAGAGTCGGTGCTTCTTGTAACTGGCAATTAGGCTGGGAATGGGAAAAGGTTGATGGAAAGATAAACCAAGGTAAATATCATAATGGCCGAAGTGGAACTGGTTTAAATCTTTCTTATCGCGCTCAACCATACAATAACCAAATTTTCTCAGCACAAATTTTATATTGTTCTCAAAACCAAAGATTCTATAACTATCGTGGGTCGTTAGAAACTGATTTCGCTTATTTTATCAACGAATTAAGCGATCCAATTGTATACGGAAATAGTGCTTGGAATGGATTTGAAAGTGGCAAATTTTTCTTATCAATTATTCCAACCGCTTTCTCAAATGCGACAGGGCGTATTTTAATAAAATCTGTGGGAAAATACGTATTAAATGATGAAATTATCGTTGATAGCAACGCTCCAACAATCACTGTTGACACTAAAGGTTATGACATCACAAATCTACCAAGAGCAGTAGTTGGGAGAAGATATCCAGTTTTCGATGCTAGTGTTGCAGATAACTATGACTCAAATTTAACTTATGATGTAAGTGTTACTTATCGCGACTCAGTAAATAAAAAGGATATAGATGTTAGTGTTGTTGACGGTTCTTTCTTAGCAAGTAAATCTGGTGTATACACAATTAAATACAATGCGAAAGATAGAAGCGGTAATGCCTCGGATACAATCTCGTTAAAAGTAATTACAGTGGATAGTTTTGACGATGTAGTACTTAATTTAGCAACAAGTGAAACAACAATTGACGCGTATGAACTTGCGCATATTCCATCTTTAGATGACGTAAATAAGGTTGGTGGAATTGGCAATGTCTCTCTTACAAGAAAAGTCTTTGATCCAAGCGGAAATGAAATTGCTGTAAGTGGAAATGAATTTAGACCAACTTTAGTTGGAGATTATAGAGTTGTGTACACTGGAACCGACTACATTGGCAATTCTGGTGAAGCGACTTTCACAATTCATTCACAATCACTATCAGCTCCAAAATTCATAAGTGAACCTAACTTACCTCCTGCTTTAATTAAAGGATTCAAATATAGTTTTGATAATATCAAAGCAATCAACACTGTTAATAATGAAGTAGTAGAAGTTGTCCCAGAAATATTCGTGAATGATGAACCTCAATCAGGTAAATATACTGCTGATGGAGCAAAAACTAAGATTACTTATAAAGCAGGAACCAGTACAAGAGATGTTTTGCTTGATGTTATTGATGTGTCTAATTCTGAAGGTGGTTTTGACCACTCTAAATATTTTATGAATGACTCAATCACTGCTACAGAAAGTACATATGAAGATAATCCAAATGTAACATTAAGCTTCTCTGCAGACGGCTCAAGCAAATTTATTAAGGAACTCAACCCAGACAATTTCTATTTAGGAATGTCTTTAATTTCTGGTAAAAGTCACTTGAATATTATTAGAGTTAAACTCATCGACTCGACTGATCAGAATGTCACAATCACTTTTGAAATCAATCTTTCTGATGGTACAATCCAAGCTCCATATCTTCCAATTCTTCCATTTGAACTTAATGGAGAAAAGATTGGTTTTGAATATAATGACCAAAATAAGTGGTTCCTTGATACAAATCAAAATTCACTCGGAAGCATTATTAGAGACGATAGCGGAGCAGCCTTTAACGGATTTAAACGTGGATTATATTTAGAAATTCAAGTTGATGAAGTGTCATCTGCTTCTACTCTTGCTATCGAAAAGATTTGTAACCAACCTTTAGGTTATAGAAATAAAGGTAAGGATCGTGTCCAACCATCAATTAGGTATAATTCTGCATTTATTTCAGAACAGCAAAAAGGAAAAGATTTTGTCTACCCAACATTTGAAGCTTTTGATGTTTTAAGCGACATTGACTCTTCTTCAATTTCAATTACAAGACCAGGTAGTACTCCAATAAGTGGTGGTAAAGATATGACCACAACGTTCAAGATTGAACAAGCGGGTGAATATCGTATTACTTACACAACAAAGGATTCATCAAATAACACAAAACGAGTTATTGAAATTGTCTCTGTTTATGATGATATTAAACCAACAATTGTGGTCAATAACCCACCAAAAGACACATATAATCTTAATGATTCCTTCACAATTCCAAGTTACACGGCAAACGACGAAAGTGGAATTTACACAGTCGATGTAATTTTAATCATGCCAACAAATGAAATGAGAATATTAACTCACCACGTCCATAATGAAGACGAAGGCATTGATAACGTAGAATATGCACTTGATTTAGATAGAGGAATCTATGATTCCAGCTTCATTGTTGATAAAACAACTTGTAAACTACAAATGACTGGAACATATAGAATTAGATTCGTTGTATATGATGATGCATATAACACAACAACTGTTGAATACAGTTTCAAAGTTAAATAGGAGGACAAACGTATGAAGAAAAGTATACTTTTACTCTTATCAATTGTTAGTGCTCTTTCTTTAACTTGTTGCAAGAAAAAGAACCAAGACAAAGAAGAAAATAATGGACCAACCGTTATTGCCGATAAATTTATCATGGAAAACGGTGTTTCAACATATTCAATTGTTACTAGTAAGTCGCCGCAAGCAAAAGAATCATTTGCTGCAAGCGAATTCAATTATTTTATGAAGCTTGCTACAGGATATTCTTTCCCAATGATTAGCGAGAAAGACGTTCGTTCTGGACAACATTATATTTCTCTAGGTGACACAGATCAATTTAAGGCTAACTTTAGTGATTATAACTATTCTGAACTAGACGGAACTCAATCAAGTTACTTTGTTTCAACTAAGGATGAAAACATCTACATTGTTGCAAGTGATGACTTCAATGGTGATGGTGTTTTGTATGGAGTTTATGACTTGCTCAAATACTTTATTAATTACACTTATTACCACGACCAAGAAATTTATTACGAGCAAAAAACTACCATAAATCTCTTGGATTTTGGCAAAACATTCGTGAGACCGAGCTATGATATCCGTAGTATTTCGACTGTTTATACTTATACAAACGACATCCACACAAGAAGATTAAGATTATTAAATAACTCTCGTGGAAGCGAGTGGTGCAGAGCCACTTATGGTCATAGCCAGATTCAAACAATTTTAGGCCCATGGATGATAGACCCTAATGACCCACTAGGAAGAAAATATGGAGAATCTCATCCAGATTGGTTTACTGATCCAAGTATGTCAAAACCTGCTCATTCTGGGATGATGTTAGACAACTGCCTCAACTGGTGTGCTGGTGAGGAAATTGAAAGAGTAGTTGCAAATAGACTCATTCAATTTATTCAAGCTGAACCAAATTGTAAATTTGTCATGTGTGCACAAGAAGATAACTCAACAACATGTGCAAATCTTCCGGGTTGCCAAGAAGCATTAAATGGCTGGGCAAAAGGTTCAATGACAGCTCTTCAAATTAACTTTATGAATCACGTCATTAATCTTGTTGAAGAATGGGTTAGAGTTAACGCTCCAACAAGAGATTTACAATATGTAATATTCGCATATCATACGACACTTGAACCACCTCTAGATTCAAGTGGTAATCCAGTTATTCAACTCCATGAGAAACTAAGAATTTATATTGCACCTATTTCTGCAAACTATTCTGTTCCATTTTCATCTCCAATTAACAAAGATACTTATCGTATTTTTGAAGGATGGGATAAAGTTGCACACGGAAAACTTATTCTTTATTTATATGACTTAAACTACAAAAAATACTTTGTTACTTTCAATAATTTTGGTTCTGCTACAGGAATGTATAGAGAACTTCTTAAGTACGGAGTTAACTACATAATGACTCAAGGTGTCAGTGATAGTAATGCCCCGTGTTTCGATGAGTTAAGAGTTTATTGCGAAGCAAACTTAATGTGGAACGTTAATCTTGATTACGATACTTTGGCATACGATTTTATTAATCGTTACTACAAGGAAGTCGCTCCTCAACTCAAGGAACTCTATGATGCAATTAGAAATCGCTATGCTTATTATCAATCTTTAGTTAATCCATCAAGTGGTGGAACAAGCGGAAATATTGATAATACTGAACTATATCCACTTTCTTTTGTGAGACAAATGGATATTTTACTTAAAGATGCATTCGCTTCTATTGAGAAATTCAAAAACAGTGATAGCGAATACTATACAATGCTCTTTAACCGTATTATGAAAGAATACTTAAGTGTCATTTACCTTAAAGTAAAACTTTATAGTGATTACTTCAGTACCGAAATTGAACAATTAAAAGATGACTTCTATTTCTACGCGAGCATCTTTGGAATTACAAAAGTTGGTGAAGGAATCCCAATTGAAGGAGCGCTAGGTTAATATGAAGAAAAGATTATTGCTATTACCGCTTCTTTCACTCCTTGTTTTTGGTGGTTGTAACAAAAAAAGTAAGGAAAATCAGGGGAATTCTGATCAAGTTGAACCTGTTTCTTTAGTAACTTTTACTGAAAATGCAGTGTCTATTCCAGAAGAAAGAACTCACCAATTAGTTGCCTCAATCGATGAGTCTTTAAATGGATATCTTAGATTCTGGTCTAGCGAAGATGAAAGCATCGCAAAAGTGAATGATGATGGTCTTGTAACCGCAGTTAAAAAAGGAAATACAATCATTGTTTTACAATGCGGCAAATACTTTGCTAGATGTGCTGTAGAAGTAGTTTCTTATATGCCAAATGATGCATTATCAGTTTCGTTCCCAACTGAAACTTACACGTTAAATGTTAATGATGACTATGTCATTAATCCTACTGTCAAACTAGGCTCAAATGTTATCACAAATGCTTATAGCCTCTTAGCACAAAGTAGCGATACCAATATCGCAACATTTGATACAGATACATTTACCATTCACGCTGTTGCTACTGGTCAATGCGACATTTTGCTTACATTTACTTATCAATCACAAACTATAGAACATCAAATTTTTGTTAATATATATTAAACATGGAAAAGATTCTTTTAGAACATGTAAGTGTATATTTACAAAACACAAAAGAAAATATCGTTACCGCAATTGACGATGTAACTTTTTCCTTTGCGGCTAACAAAATAAATGTCATTGTCGGATGTTCAGGAAGTGGAAAAACAACTTTGTTGAAATGTTTAACTGGTTCTTTAGTATACGAAGGAAAAATAACTTTTGATGATGTTGACATCCAAACAATTCCGATCCAAAAAAGAAAACTTTCATATATGGACCAAAGCATAACTTTGTACCCAAATGCGAACGTTTATGAAAACATATTGTTTCCATTAAAGGCTGCAAAAATGGATCACGACGAGGCAGATCAAAGAGTAAAGGATATAGCAGCAAAGCTAGGTATTGATTTCTTATTAACAAGAAAAACTAAATATTTATCGTTAGGACAAGCTGCTCGTGTTTGTCTTGCAAAGGCTCTTGTTAAAGACAGCGAAATTTACTTATTTGATGAGATTTCTAAAAACCTAGATGCCACTAAAGGAAAAGAAATATGTAATTTAACTAGAGACATGCTTAAAGAAAAACAAAAAACAGGAATCTATGTTACACACGACATCAATGAAGCGACCTCAATTGCAGATTATATTTATGTTTTAAATGAAGGGAAGCTTGTTGGAATATATACACCTAAGGAGTTTGTAATGAGCAACGAAAAAGTCGTTAAATCATTACTTGCAAGCTAAAATGAGCAGGAAAAAGCCACTATTTTCAAATCCTGATTACCAATATTCTTCTTTGCCAGCTACAAGGAATGAAGCTTTTAAAGACGTTTACCATAACAATTTCAAAACCATCCTTTCAAGTGGTGTGATGCTAATGCTATTTTCAATTCCTCTACTTGTATTTCTTTTTGTAATGGATATTGGAAAGTTTGGTATGACTCCAGATAGATTTAGCGAGGAAGAACTTAGAGGTGTACTTCTTTTATGGGACTTAATCGTTAATGGCGGTGCGATTATACTACTTTATGTAGTACTTATTGGTCTAATGGGCATTATGAGAGTCTTAAAACTCTTGGTGTGGCAAGAAGGAATTGATTTCTTCCATGATTTTAAAGTGGGAGTTAAAGAGAATTTCAAACACTTTTCACTTTTATATTTAGTTTTTACAATTCTCTATGTAGCAAGTTATTTAGTCTACATTTTTTTATTAAATTTCTTGGTTGGAATTTGGTTAATGTTTATATACGTTATCGTCTTTGTTTCATTGGGAATTTGGGGACTTTTTGTTATTAATGTTTATCAATGTAATTTCTGGAATTACCTGAAAAATGCACTGTTTTTCTATACAAAATCATTTTTCCTTTCAATTTTATTTGCGTTACTTTCGGTTTTTCCATTCTTCTTCGTTTTTATTCCGCTTTCAATTATTACATTCACAATTAAGTATCCAATTATCCTTGTGTTGTTAATTTTCTATTATCCTTTCTTAATAATCGTTGGTTACCTTTTCTCATTTAGTAAATTTGATGAGTTTATTAATAAGGAAAGTTATCCGGAGATATATCGAAAAGGGTTATATGAACCCAACAAAGAACAAAATTAACTAAATATAGTGAAAGATTTACAAATGGAATTACATTAAGGTTAAGTTAAGAGGTTCTAACTATGAAAAAAGCTAATTCTTTAATCTTTATAAGTTTGGTGTCTTTATCTTTAATAATGACTTCATGCGATAAGAAGAAAAAAGCCGATGTGCCTGTTAATGAATACACAATTAAGTTTGTTGATTATGATAATTTCTTACTAAGCACACTTAAAGTTAAAGAAGGAACTGTGCCTGTGTATGATGGAGAAGAACCTTATAGAGATCCTACTAGAGAATACTCATACACTTTTGCTGGATGGACTCCGGAGCTTGTCGCAGCAACTCAAGACGCTACTTATAAAGCCACTTACACTGAAGAAGTTAGAAAATACACAATTAGATTTGTTAATGACGATGGAACCGAACTTCAAAAGGAATCTCTTCCATACGGATCAACTCCAGTTTATAAAGGAACCACCCCAACAAAAGATGCAACCGCCCAATATACGTACACTTTTGAGAATTGGGATAAACCTATTGAAGCAGTAAAGAAAAACGCAACTTATACCGCTACTTATTCATCAGTAGTAAATAGTTACCTAGTTACTTTTAATACCCATGGTGGTTCGAATATCAATTCTCAAACAGTTCCATATGGTGGTCACGTAACTCAACCTGCCGATCCAACAAAAGACCCAACAGGAGATGCTTATTATTTCTTTGAAGGTTGGGATTTTGACTTTGATAATACAGTTGTTACAGGACCAATAACTATTAATGCAAGTTGGTATGAAGCCGATTCAAGCATGCCACACGGAAACGACTGCGTTTATATTCATTACCCACAATATTTACCAAGAAGTGGTGATTATGGTTATAAAGAATTCTGGTATTGCCCAGTTCATCATGAATATGTAATGGCGCTTCCTAGTGCAACTCACATTATTGAAGCTACCTCTTCATTTGATGGTGAAATTTTATCAACAGATGAAAGATATATTTCACTCATCTATGACGAAAATCACCTTCCACTAACCGAATATGCATACGGCGCTGACCAGTATTTGGTAGATGAAGGTGAATATGAAACTTGGAAAGTAACATATCAAGAAAATGGATTTGATTGTTTGCTTTATAGTTATGATAGCAATAAGTTACTTTGGAGAATTGAACTTCCAAGAATTGATTACACTAGGTATCCAACCGTTTCAATGAAAGTTGATGCGCCAAACTGGTATGAAGGAAACATGATGGGCCCAGAAGCCGATCAATTAACGTATCACACAGTTTATGGCGGAAACAAGGACCAAGGAAAGATCAAATTAACTTTAACTCATGCTGGTTTACATATGGAATTTAATAGTATTGAATATGCAGCAACTCTTGCTTTTGAAAGAACATTTACTGACACGAATATCATTAATGGATTAGCTCCTGCATATTTCTATACTGAAGATTTGTATGATAGACATATGATTATATCAAACATTACTCTTTCTACTTCTCGAACACCTGAAGATATTTATTCATATGCAGGCGATACGACAAAATTATCAGTTGTTAATGGTGATGTGAAACTTCCAGAAAGCATTGATTATTCAATTATTGGTAACGGGTATGGCACAAACGATACCTCATTATTAATTGAAGGAAATGCAAATCCGGGTGCAGCTGTTATTACTCTTCCTGCTGTTAACCTTAATCAATACACCTCAATTGGGACGGTTTCCTTTAAATTTGGTGTTAGAAATAATAATGAACACATGCACTTTGGAAGCGGAGATTCTAAAGTTGATTTAGGCACTAATGCACCAAATAGTGAAACAAATAACAATAATGGCTATGTAAACTGGGAGATGCTAATAACCGCTAGTGAAGCCCACATTCATAATAAATATGAAAATCACGATTATTCCATTTCATTGACAACAGGTATGAGAAACGGAACAGAGAGAATTGTTTTAAGTGGTGGAGGAACGTCGATTTACCGCCGCTATTTGGTTTGTGACTTCTATCTCGTTTAGAAATAAAGCGCAATAAATTAGAAACAACTATTTTAAAATATAATTATTTATAATTAAATTAAGAAGAATCGTTTGATTTTCGGATTTTAATGATTTTTATTAAGCGCAACAAAAAGGAATAAAACTAAATTATAAAGAAAATACAAGCGCTTACATAAATGTATTATAAAATTAAGATATTAGGCACTTTGTTATACAAAAATATATCTTAAGTGCCGTAAAAATTATTTCTATACAGGAGGATGTATATGAAAAACAAAAAATTACTTGTAAGCACTTTGCTAGGAGCATCAACTCTTGCTATTGGAGCGGTTGTTGGTATTGCAGCAAGTAAAAAATCAGGTTTTAGAGCATTTGCTGATCCAGTTCAACCTGAATGGCATCATTATGCCAAAACCAATCCTACAGCATCTCAAAAGGGTGTTCGTGAATATTGGGTTCAATGTGGTGGAGCATATCAATTTACAGCTCCAGAAGATGTTGATATCGTTGATAAAGGAACAGCCTATGATGTAAGCGAATTTGCTGCTGAAGATCCAAGATATCTCAACTACAAATACGATGAAAATCATGCCCCTCTTTCTGCTTATGATTATGGTGCCGGTATGTATCTTACTTCTGCATCAGATTACAAAAACTGGAGAGCCACATTCTTAGATAATGGGTTTAATTGTAACCTTTATAGTGAAGGTGATGGTTTCTATCTGTGGAGAATAGACCTTCCAAGAATTGATTTTACAAAATATCCAACAGTAACAATGGATGTTTTAGCACCAAACTGGTATGAAAGTAATATGATGGGCCCTGAAGCTGATCAATTAACTTATCACACCAATTTTGGCGGAAACAAAACAGAAGGTAAGATTAAGCTTACTTTAACTGGTGCTGGTGTTCATATGACATTTAATAGTCTTGAATATGCTGACACATTAGCCTTTGAAAATATCTTTTCAGATCAAGACATCATAAATGGATTAAAGTCAGCTTATTTCTATACACAAGATAAATATGATAGATATTTGAATATTGCAAACATTACTCTTTCAACTGAATCTCAACCAGTTGATGTTTGTTCATATGCTGGCGATACCTCTAAATTAGGTGTTGTTAATGGCGATGTTAAACTTCCAGGTAGTGTTGACTTTTCAATTATTAATAATGGTTATGGCACAAACGATACTTCATTAGTTGTTGATGGCAACGCAAATCCAGGTGCAGCTGTCTTTACACTTCCTGCATTTAACTTTGACCAATTTACAACTATAGGTAATGTTTCATTTAAATTTGGTGTTAGAAACAACAGTGAACATATGTATTTTGGTAGTGGTGCCTCAAGAATTGATTTAGGTGCCAACGCATCTAACAGTGAATCTAGCAATAATAACGGTTATGTTAACTGGGAAATGATTATTGTTGATGGTCTTGCATATGTCCATAATGTTCAGGCTGACACTAATACTATCGTTCCATTAACTGCTGGAATGAGAAATGGAACAGAAAGTATTGTTCTTAGTGGTGGTGATACATCTGTCTATAGAAGATATTTCTTAGCTGATTATTATTGGAAACTAGATGCTGATTATCCATTAGTCGCACCAGTAAGTCCTGTGGATGTTTGTTCATATGCTGGCGATACATCTAAATTAGGTGTTGTTAATGGCGACGTTAAACTTCCAGGTAGTGTTGACTATTCAATCATCAATAATGGTTATGGCACAAACGATACATCATTATTAATCCAAGGAAACGCAAATCCAGGCGCAGCAGTTTTAACCCTTCAAGCATTTAATATGAATCCTTATACTGCAGTTGGAAAAATTTCATGTAAATTTGGCGTTTCAAATAACAATGAACATATGTACTTTGGTAGTGGTGAATCCAAGGTTGATTTAGGAACTAACGCACCAAATAGTCAAAGCAGCAATAATAATGGTTATGTAAACTGGGAGTTGGTCATTAGTGCTAGCGGCGCATATGTCCATAATGTTTATGAAGACCATAATTATGACGTTTCTTTAACTTCTGGAATGAGAAGTGGTGCTGAAGGCATTGTTGTTAGTGGTGGCGGAACTTCAGTATATAGAAACTACTTTGTTACCGATTTCTATTGGCACGCATAATCTTTAAAAATCTTAATTAGCGGGTATTGCTTATGAAAAAGCGAATCGCACATGTAGTCATTTGTGCATCAAGTTTACTAGTATGTGCATCGATTGCCATCATATTGCAATCCCGCTTTTCTTATGCCCAAACATTAGGTTCTAATGGTTCTATATGGCATCATTACGATAGAAAAGAACCGACCGAATCTGAAAAGGGAATAAAAGAATATTGGGTACAATGTGGAGGTTCTTATCAATTTACCGCCCCTTCTGGAACGATTATTGATAAAGGGTCAAATTACGACACATCCGAATTTACTCCTGATGATGATCGATGGTTAACTTTCTGTGATGTTCATGGTCATCAATTTGATGCTCATAATGTTTGTACAGTTTGCCTTGAACATAAGAGTGCAACCAAGATTGCTAACTATGCTGTAAGTGACTCTATTTCTTGCAATAAAGAAGCACCTAAAGGATTTTCATATGTAAGCAAAATTTCCGGGAAAACCAATGGATATTGCGGTTACAACATAAGTATTTCTTCTTATAATTTCATTTATTTTGCGTTATACACAGAAGGCGGTTATGCTCGACCATTTAGCGGTGGAGATGATGGAGATGGAACACATCGAATCGTTTGGAGTGGAAATTGGTATTATCTTTTGCTTGAAAAATTAGATGGTAACTGGAACGGATTTATCAAGGATGGTGTAAACGGGACTTGGTATACACGAACTGTTGATGGAAAAACAGACACAAATTTTAAATCACTCTTAAGACTTTATAATTGGGACGGACTTGAAAGTGTAACAATTTACAGCACTGAAGTTTATGCCGGAACTGAACTTCCTCCTGAAATAAAAACAAGCCCACTTAATATTGGGGTGTGGAATGGTACATATCACTTTACTAACACATCATCTATTGATGACTTAATTGATGCTGGTTTTAATAGAACAATCGGAATTAATCCAATATGGAATTCAAATTGGAATAATATATTAGACTATTCAAAGAATAAAGGCGTTAAACATATTGTTGATCCACGTGGTTGGGACTACGATAATAGCAAATATGCTGAATGGGACGGAACAGCTCCTAGCTATGCTAATCATGAAGCAGTTGAAGGATTTTTTATGTATGATGAGCCAAGCACAAAGCTATATTCATCATTAGCAGAAATGCAAACAACATTCAAATCAGTAATGCCGAGTGATAAATTGTGCTTTATTAATATGCTTTCTGGTGCCGCTTCAATGACAATGCTTTACGGAACAGAAAGTGCTCAAAGTAACTATAACTACTACGAAACTAATTATGTTAATGGTTATGAAAATACTGTTCATCCAGATGTTTATAGTTTTGATTCATATCCATTATTTACAAATGGACAAATTAGAAAATCATATTTCTGTAGTTTAGATATTTGGTCAAATTTATCTAAAACAACTCATACTCCTGTTTGGTATACATTGTTATCTTCTGCTCATGCATCTGGTGATGGAGAGGGTTATGCTTATGTTTTACCAAGTCAATCTCAACTTGAATGGCAAATGTCTGTGGCACTTAGCTTTGGTATTACAGACTTAGTGCATTATGTTTTTGCATCAGGAGAGAGTGGCTATTCAACCATGGCTAATTCAAATGGCTCCAAAAATGCTTATTATAATGATGTTAAGGCTGCGAATAGAAATATGCACGCCCTTGACCAAGATTTAACTAGATTTGAATGGGAAGGCGCGACAACATATCACAACAATTCAAAAATAAACTTACTATTTAAAGATTTAAAACACACTGTCACAAATTCAAGTGTTGGATTTAACTCTATTAGCGCTACATCAGATTTATTAATTGGCTCATATATTGATGAAAATAGTAATAGAGCCTATATGGTTACTAACTCTGGTATTAGCACAGACTATAGTTCTACTTGGGACAATAAATACACAAACTTTAATAAAAATGTTGCTTATAGCAACGACAACAATAGTGTTACCCTTACTTTAAATGAAAATATTGTTGGAGCATATGTTATACAAAACGGGTCGAAAACATATGTACCTGCAAACAACAATTCTTTATCTTTATATTTAACATCATTTGGAAGCGCGTTTGTTATCCCAGTTAAATAAAAATATAAGAAAAACGCATAAAATATATTATTTTTTGTGTTTATCTTGCCAATAATTGTTTTAATCTTAACATTAAGTAGCAATTTACAAATAAATAGATATATTTATAAGTGTAGATTGTTTTTTATTTTTCTGCTTAAATCATCATCGTAGCGGAGGGACTAACTATGAAAAAGATTTTGCATTTAATTTGTAATTCTCACATTGATCCTGTGTGGCAATGGGACTGGGATGAAGGAGCTGCTGCATCATTAGCAACATTCTATGCAGCATGTAATCTTCTAGATAAGTACGACTTTGTATTCTGTCATAATGAAGTTATCGTATATGAATACATTGAGAAATATGACCCAGCTTTATTTGAGAGAATTAAAAAACTTGTTGAACAAGGTAAATGGAAAATCATGGGTGGTTGGTATTGCCAACCTGACTGTTTAGTTCCTTCTGGTGAATCCTACTTACGTCAAATTAGTCTTGGTAGAGAATACTTCCAAGAAAAGTTTAACGCTAGACCAACCGTCGCCTTAAATTTTGATAGTTTTGGTCACACTAAAGGCCTTCCTCAAATCTTAAAGAAATCGGGTTTTGATGGATATATTTTCTGTAGACCAATGCCAGGATATGTTTCTCTTCCAAACTTTGTGGATTACCCACATGGTCCATTCCTTTGGGAAGGATATGATGGAAGTAGAGTAAAGGCTTTACGATACGAAGATTGGTATCACAATTACACATCGCCTTACGGTCAGGCAAAGCAAGCAATTTTAAGAAAATTTGAACAATATAAGGATTTAGATATAATTCCAGTTCTTTGGGGTGTTGGTAACCATGGTGGTACTTCAAGCGAAAAAGATTTAGAAGACATCATGATGCTTCAAGATGAAAAGAAAGGTGAATGGACAATAATTCATTCTACTCTTGAAGATTATTTTGCCTCTGTTGAACCAAATAATGTTGAGAAAAGATATATCTTTGTCTTCTCTAAAGCATATTCATCAGTCAATGCAATTAAACTTGCACACGACCAATTAGAAAATGCTTTATATAGAGCAGAAAGAATTTGCGTCGCAGCTGAATTTGCTGGTAAATATCATTACAACAAAGAAGTGTTTAAAAATGCTGAAAAAGCATTGTGCCAAATTGAATTCCACGATGTTTTAGCAGGCACCGCTATTAAAACTGGTATTGATTCATCAATTAGAAAAGCCTATAGAGCAATTGAAGATCTTAAAGGTGAAATCTTTGGTGCATATTATGCAATGAGCATTGATCTTCCAAAGGTAGCTCCTGGAGATGATAATTTAGTGTTATTTAATCCAAATCCATATGAACTTGATAGTTATGTAGAAATGGAAATTTATCCTGCTGTTTATACAGATGAAGGAAAACAATACATTATTAATCTTTATGATGTTAACCATAACTCTGTTGATTTTCAGATCATAAAAGAAGAGAGCAATATTGCTACTCAACATAGAGTTAAACTCCTATTTAAGGCAAAAATCCCTGCTTTTTCCGTAACTTCTTATTCAGCACACCTTGAACAAGAACCTCAAAAAGCTAAACCAAAATATGAAGTTAACGACGATATTGTTGTGAAAGACAAAGTTAAAGAAGTTGTTATTTCTAAGAAGACAGGATTCATCTCATCATTCAAACTTGGTGGTAAAGAGTTCCTATCAAATGAAGGTTCAGTTCCAATGTTCTTTGATGATAACTCAGATCCATGGGGCTGGAGACTTCATGACCTTACAACGGCGGTCTTTAACGAAAACGGTTGGCCACAACCAGAACATAAAAACTCCTTAAGCCCAATGAAGTTAGATAATCGTCATAAAGGCGGAACAAAGAATATTGATGGACTTACTATTGTTGAAGAAGGTCAATATTTAACTGAAGTACAAGCTTTATTTTATAAAGATGAGTCTAGACTCATTATTAATTATAGAATTTATAAAGACGTTCCATATATTGATATTAATTATCATGTTGTTTGGAATGAATATAACAAAGGCTTAAAGATTAAATTCCCATTAAACGGAGAATCTAAGTTTTTTGCTCAAATGGCGTTCGGTAATGAAAAATACGAATCAAACGGAACCGAATACCCGGTTAATAGATACGTTGGTGTTAACAACAAAGAAGATGCATTTGTTATTTATAACAGAAGCGGAATTCATAGCGCATCTAAGAAGGGCAGAAACCTTTATTTAACTTTGTTAAATGGTGCTTCTTATTGTGCGCACCCAACTTGGGATTTCCTCCCACTTACTCCGAAAGAAAGATATGATGCAGGTGTTGAACAAGGTGTTCATGATTTCTCATTAAGACTAAGTGTTAACAAGCTCAATGAATGTGAAAGAATCTCAAAAGAATTTAACGAACCAGTGTATGGAACATTATTCTTCCCACATGGTGATGGAAATGTTGCAAAAGACTTGGTGATGTTAAGCAACAAAGACATTGTTATAAGCGCCCTTAAGAGAAGAAACGACGGTACATATCTAATTCGTTTATACAACGGCTTTGAAAAGAAATCTTCAACCGACTTAAAGATAAAAGATGCGGAAAAACACGTGAATTTTGGAAAATTCGAGTTTAAGACATTTGTATATGATGGAAAGAAAATCGTCGAGTCGGATGATTCATCAATTTACTAATTCACTTCATAATGTTATTTGACGAATTATTCATATAGAATATTAATTACATCTGCTATAAGGAGAAACAATTATGGCAACCCTATTACTTAAAAGCATAAACAAGATTTATCCAAATAATGTCCAAGCTGTTTTTGATTTCAATCTTGAGATTAAAGACAAAGAGTTCATTGTTTTTGTTGGACCATCTGGATGTGGTAAATCAACAACCTTAAGAATGATCGCGGGTCTTGAAGATATTACTGCAGGTCAATTATATATTGATGGTCTTATGGTTAATAATGTTGAACCAAAAAATAGGAATATTGCCATGGTTTTCCAAAGCTATGCTTTGTATCCACATATGACTGTCTTCAATAACATGTCTTTCTCCTTAAAACTCAGAAAAGTTAAATTCCCAATTTATGAAGAAAATGCTGAAGCAGAAGAATTAAAACAAAAGAACCTCGAACTCTTTAAAGAGATTGATAAAGTCAATCGTCAAATAAAGAAGAAAAATGAACCAAAAGAACTTCTCGAAAAAAGAGATGAACTTTTAAAACAAATCTATGCTAACGAAGAAAAACGTAAAGGCATGCTTGTTCAAGTTAAAGGCATTAACGAACTTGAAATTAAAGAAGCAGAAGTTTTAATCAAAAAGATTGAAAAAGAAATTGTTCAATCTAAGAAATCTCTGGAAAAAGTAGGGAAAAATATAGAAAAACTTAATGAAACACTTGATGATCAAAAGACTTCTGATGAGGATAAAGTCGAGATTAAAAAGAATCTTAAGATGCTTGAAGACTACAAGAAGTTAACTCTAGAAGGCATTGATCAAAAAGAGAATCAAATCAAAATTGCAGTTGAAAATCTCGAAGACTATAAGAAGAATGAAACCCCTCTTACTTCACTTCGTAAACACACAAGTTATGAAATTAAGTTAGAGGTTTACAAGACTGCTCAAATTCTTGATTTATCAAGATACTTATTTAGAAAACCTGCTGCATTAAGTGGTGGTCAACGTCAACGTGTTGCATTAGGTAGAGCAATTGTTAGACACCCAAAAGTATTCTTGATGGATGAACCACTTTCTAACTTGGATGCTAAATTGAGAGTCCAAACCAGAAACGAAATATCTCATATTCATGAGTCTGTTGGTGCTACAACAATTTATGTTACCCATGACCAGACCGAAGCTATGACAATGGCAGATCGTATTGTTGTCATGAAAGAAGGATATATTCAACAAATTGGTACTCCAAAAGAAGTTTATTACAATCCAAATAATATATTTGTCGCCGGATTTATTGGATCTCCAGCCATGAACTTCTTCAATGGTGTATTTAAGAAAGATAAATTCATTTTTGATGGTGAAAGTGAATTCATTAAGCTCAACAAACAACAACAAGCATTACTTAAAGACTACGAAGGCAAAGAGCTTGTTCTTGGTGTAAGACCAGAATCAATTTTCTTCAAATCAGATTTAAGCAATGTTAAGGCTACAAATACAATTATTTCTACATGTGACTTTGCAGAATTACTTGGTCATGAATTAGTGGTATATAGCAACATTCAAGGTCAAAAATTTATTATCAAAACTTCAATTGAAAACGATATTAAGAACCACGACTCAATCGAATTCTACTTTAATGAAGATGCACTTTATTTCTTTGATAAGGAGACAACTGGGAGAATTCGTTGATGTTAATTGATTTCTTTGGTGATTCAATTACTGAAGGCGCCGGTGCGACTAGTCAAAATAAGTGTTATGTTGAACGTGTCGGTCAAATATTAAACTGTAAAGTTATAAACCACGGCGTTAGTGGAACTCGTTTCGCTAAACAAAATAAATCATCCGCAGACCCAAGATGGGATTTGGATTTTTGTTACCGACTTAAAGATTTAAATAGAAACGCAGATTTAATTTTTGTGTTTGGCGGAACAAACGACTTTGGGCATGGTGATGCTCCTATTGGAAACAAGGAAGATAATACACCTGATACATTTTATGGGGCATGCAATTTTCTCGCTTCTAGCCTACTTAAAATGTATAAAAAAGAACAAATTATATTTATTCTTCCGCTTCATCGTGTTGAAGAAGACAATCCTCGTGGCGAAGGCTTTAAAGAAAAACCTTCGTTAACGCTTGAAGGTTATCGAAACATTATTAAAGAAGTCTTAGACAAATATCAGATTAAATATCTTGATATTAGAGATAACTTGGGAAGAGCGGAAGATAATCCATTATTCCAAGACGGAATCCATCCAAGTGATGAAGGGCATGAATTAATAGCGCAACAACTCGTAGATTATATAAGGAGTGAACTCAGAGTATGAAACCGAAATACATAGAAGAGTTTGAAAAATTAGGATTTGGAATATTTGTTCATTTTGGACTTTATAGCATCATTGGTAAAGGTGAATGGTATAAAAGTATTTATAACGAAAGTACAGAGGAATACCATAAGCTAACTAAACGTTTTAAAGTAAATAAAAATTGGGCAACCAACTTAGTTAGAACCGCCAAAAAAGCGGGGGCAAAATATATTACCCTTACCACAAGACACCATGACGGTTTTTCATTATATGATACTCATGGTTTATGCGACTTTGATGTTATGCATTCTGCAACAGGTAGAGACTTAATTAAAGAATTTGTAGATGCGTGTAATAAAGAAAATATTGTTCCAATGTTTTACCACACACTTTTAGATTGGGAAAACAAAGACTACGAAGGTGACTTCCCGAAATATATTGAGTATTTAGTAAAAAGTGTTGAACTTCTTTGCAAAAACTACGGAAAAATAGGTGGTTTTTGGTTCGATGGTGCGTGGAATAAGCCAAACGCTGATTGGCAATTTGACCGCTTATACAAGACAATTAGAAAACTTCAACCTGAGGCAATGATAATAAACAATACTGGCTTAATTGAGCCTGGAAAAGTTGGTCATTATGAAATTGACTCTGTTACATATGAAAGAGGAAAACCATGCAAACTAATCTCGAATGACGGCAAAGAAAGAGCTGGAGAAGTTTGTGATTCATTAACTGATCACTGGGGATACGCTAAAGAAGATATTTGCATTAAACCAATCCCTTATTTAATTGAAGAATTAGTCGAATGCAGATATTGTAGTTGTAACTTACTATTAAATGTCGGCCCATTACCAAACGGAGAATTAAGACCGATAGAGAAATATACTCTATTAGAAATGGGAAAATGGGTTAACGCTTATAAACACATTATCTTTGAATGTAGGCCAAGCGAGATTAAAGCTGATAACGCATTTATATTTGAAGATGGTACTTATTATTATGCCTTAATTAATAAAGTTCCAATGAGTGCAAACGAAAACGTGACTCGTAGACAAAATAGACCTCAAGTAGTCATTCATACAGATAAGAAAATTATCCAAGTAAAGTACTTAGATAAGAACGATCAAAAGGTTGAAGTTAATCAAAAAACACACTCGTTTGATGTATTACCATTTATGTACGGAATTAGTTATCAAACAAGAGTGGTAAGATTCAAACTTAAATAAGGAAAAACCGCCAATTGATGAAATTCGGCGGTTTTTCTTATGTTTTTTATGCTAATGCTAGTTCTTTTTCACGTTTACTATTGATGAAATACATTAATAGATCTGCGGTGACAAACATGAAGTTAATTACGTAGATTGCAAAGACCCACCAGTCTGTTGCCCAGACAAATGAAGTAGAGAAAAACTTAGAAGTAATACCTGCTATATAACCTATATCAATTAAAATTAGGAATAATAAACTTTTTCCTTTTGTACTTCTTGTTCTAATTGATTTCATTAAATTGAATGGCCAACTAATTCCAAACATTATTAACATAGTGGCCTCTAATACCTTTGCAATCATAGTGTTTTCCTCCAAACGTAAAGAATTATAACATTGTTATTAATTTGAGTTGTCTTAATTTTATGGACAACTGGTATAATTTAAGAAAGAGGTAATATTTATGTTCAAATTCTGGGGCGATGGCTCTGAGTTAGCCAAGCAGAGAGTCCGTGACATAATTGTTCGTAGCACAGAGAACTTTAATTGGACTTTCATTTTTATCTTAGCTGTAGTTTTTTATGTTTATTGGACAGAAATCCGTCATAAAAACTGGAAAGCTATTCAAGCAGGTTTAGCACTTTATGGTGTTCACTGGTTGTATGAAATCACCAATGCGATTATTGCAAAGGCATCTGGTTATCCACTTTGGGCGGTTTCTAATCAATCTACAACATTCATTCTTTTAATTGGTGTTAGCTGGGAACTTTCTATGATGTTCTCACTTGCAGGTATCATCTCTTATAAGATGCTGCCAGATGATGTTAATACTCACTACTTCTCTAGAGAAGGAAAGAGAAAAGGAATCGACTGCAAACTCGTTGGTGCACTTTCGATGGCACTTCTATTTGCATTAGTTGAATCATTCCTTGCAGGCACATCTAATGGTTCATTTATTTGGGTTTACAAATGGTGGGGAGTTCTTCCGGTATTTGTGACCACATATATTCCATTCTTCCTAGCAAGTAACTATGTTCCATCAATGAAACCAAAAACAAGGAATATATTCCTAATTGCAGAGTGGGGATTAGTTGCTTTATTACTTATTATCCTTATCCCTTGTGGAGTAATTTAATTAAAATTTATTAAGATTAAGCCCTTAAGGGCTTTTTCTTTTAGAATTAAATATAAATTTATCTTTATTATGTGTTTCGATAATATATTATTAACGAAATGAGGACTAAAGTATGAAAAAGTTTTTTAGCGGTCTAGTTTGCGCGGCAATGCTTCTTACAAGTGGTGTTGCAGCTTTTAGTGTTGCTTTTGCATCAAAGGAGAAAGAGCCTGCTGTTCAAGCAAGTGCTGCGGAAAACAGCACACCATTTACCATTAACACGGCGAATATTATGAAGTGGAAATGGGACAATGATCCTGCAAGTGGCACCGAAGCAATTAGGTGGGAAAACGGTGCGCCAGACACTACAACAATTGATTACACATATACCGCCCCAAGCGCGTCTCAAAATCCTAAAATTATGATTTATAATCCTAACGACACTAAAAAATTCCATGCCATGTACGTTCCATTTAGTATGACTTTTGCAAACGTTGTTTCACTAACGATGGTAAAAGAATTTCTTACTTTTAAACTTAGTCTTTATCGTACTCAACCAGGCAGCTCTTCTTCTGCTGACTTCTCAATTGAACTTTTTGCTTTTGGTGAAAACTCCTCTTTAATACATTCAACATATTGGTACATTCAAAATAACATGACTGCAACTACCGGTAGAGGTTATTCCTTATATCGATTAGCTGGCGAAAAACAAGTTACGAGTTTTACTGAGAACGTTTCCTATAACTATGAAAAACAAAATGGCACCAACAACACACAAGAATTTACATTATATTTTGGTGTTTTTGCATATATGGAATCATCTGCTGTAAATTCTCGTTTACAAGCAACTATTGAACTTTATTCAGAACAAAGGACTTCAGACAATGTTAAATATTCCATTGGCGATAAATGTTTTAAAAACTTTGGCGATGCCGTAACTGAATTTAATAAAACAAGTGGGCAAACTATCAAAGCTCGTAGTAATGATGAAATCTTGCAAGCAAGTACATATAATCTTGGCCAGAGTGGAACAATTGATATGAATGGTTTTACAATGAACTATTCAAATAGCAGTGATGCTGCTGGTTCATATTTAATTCTTCTCACCTCGGGTAAGCAATTAACTATTACAAACGGAACCATTACTTCAAGACTAGGCACGACTATTTGGGTTATGCCTAATTCAACCTTAACAATTACAAGCAGTGGTGTTGTTGGAAGTACAACGTCTATTGATAAAGGTAGAGCTGTATATTTACAGGGTAACGATTCATACTATTCTGATTTATATGTCCAGCCAGGTGGTATTATTTCATCTACAAAAATAGGTCTTAGAATTGGCAAAGGTCATGCTTATATTCAAGGACAAGTTTCGGGTCAACAAGCTGCTGTTTGGTTTGAATCAAATTCATACCAAGGATATTTATATGTTTACGGGTCGAATGCATATGTTAATGAAATTATTCACATAACAAAGATGTCTGTATCTTACATTTATTGTTCCTACAATAGCACTGCATGGTCTAACACATCGTTATTCGTTGTGGAATTTGATGAAATGCCAGCGGTCGGCACTACAATTGTTAGAAATGTAACTACATCTAAAATCACAGCCAGATTTGGTACCAGCGAAAAGCATTATCGATTAGCAGCATCTGGATCGACATACGTATTGAGGTATATTGACTACAATGTTTCATATGACTTTTCGTCAGACTTTACTCATAATGGTCCATCCACAACAAACTATGGTGCAGATTTATCTTTCACCATTTCTCCAAAAGAGAATTATTCATATCTTCCAACATCAATTAGTATTTATTCAGGCACCACACAATTAGTTGTTGGAACTCATTACACTTATAATTCAACAACTGGCGCTGTAGTTGTTAATAAAGAATACATTACTGGAGCCGTTTCTATTCAAGCTAGAACTGCTCCTGTTTACACAATTACATTTGTAAAAGGAAATGATTATGAAGGTACAATGGGTACAATTAGAGTTAAACGCGGTTCCTCATTTACTCTTCCAGAGTGTGGTTTTACTAAACAATACTATTCATTTAGAACTTGGGAAGTTTTAAATAGTGAACATGCTCCAGGATACACATTTACTCCTTCAGCAAATACTAATATTTATGCCCTTTGGAGCCAAAGTGATGCTCAAAAGGTTGAATATTTCATTGGAGTTAAACTTCACTTCGATAAGGACGTTATTGATATTAACAACAACGCGGATACCGGAGCATGCAAGGGCGAAGAAGGTTATTATGCAGTTGCAAAGACCTATTACAACTCGATGTCATCAGCTGTTAAAACAATGTTCTGTGAAAATGCTGAATATGCAAATGGCAGAAATAGATTTATTGCATGGGCTCACGCAAATGGCGAAGATTTGAATCTTGAAACTCACGCAATCGTTCAACGATCAGCGAGATCTATTGGAACAACCAGTGCAACCGAAAACAATAACATGATTGTTGCAATAGTAATTGTTACAGTTGTTACTTCAGGTTCTTGTTTAGGATTAATTATCTTTAAAAAGAAAAGACACATCTAACCTCTAAATAATATAACAGCCACCTTTAGGTGGCTTTTTTATCAAATCTTAAATAAGTATTTATTTCTATTAACAAAATAAACAAGGTTGTCAAAACCTGAATCTTTAATAATTTTTATATATTTATCAAAGTGTAATCGGAACTTATCTAACTCATGGGCATCACTTGATAAAGTAAGATATTTGCCTCCAAGAGATTTATATAAATTCAAAATATATTTAGTGTGCTCAGTCGGTAAAACTTCTTGAACTTTTAAATTTATTTCTAAAGCTTTTTCGTCTTTAATTAACTCTTTCATAATATTAGAAAGTTCTTCTTCATACTTATCAATCGATAAATTTTGATCGATTAAATATGCTGTTTTAAAACCATAATCAAGATGGCAAAATACGTCGTAATCTTTGAAAGACTCAATTGCCTCTAATTCTCTTTTGAAATAAAGGTTTAATGTTTCTATGATTCCGTGTTTTTTGTATTCTTCAGTAAAGTAATAATCAATTTTATCTGATTCATGCAAAGAGAAATTAATTAAGTCAAATTGATTATCTTTAATAATATTATTAATGCGATTTATTTCGTTGGGTTTGTATCCTATTTCAATTCCTTTTAGAATCTTTATATTTGGATACTTTTCTTGAAGTGCTTTAAGCTCTTTAAATTGTTTATCAATATCAAAAAAGAGATCTTTGTTTTGATCTAAGTAATTAAGATCACAATGATCTGTTAAAACAAAATAAGACAAACCAAGTTCTTCTGCTTTCTTTAAATATTCTTCGATAGGTTGCTCACTATCAAATGAGTAATAACTGTGAACGTGCTGATCATGTATTTTCATAACGTAAAATATTATAATCTTCATCTTACGTTAACAACTATATAAAGAGAACTTATAATAATTTATGATTTAGAAATATGAACATTAAATTATTAACTTATAACGTTCAAAGTTGGGAAATAACTGATAGAAGAATTAAAGGGATTATTGATTTAATTAAAAGATATAATCCTGATGTCATTTGTTTACAAGAAGTTACCCAAACATGGTTTAAGATTTTAAGAAAAGAATTTTCTGATACCTATACATTTAAAGGTAGAGATAGACTTTTCGCAGATAAGGAAGCACTTAAAAGGGATAGAGAGAAAAACTGTGTCTTATTTAAAAAAGATAGATTCACTTATTTATCAGGTCGCACCTATTGGCTTGGACCAGATATTTATAATCCATCAAAATTTGAAGGCTCTGTTTTTAAAAGAATTTTTACCGTTGTAAAACTGCTAGACAAGAAAAATAATAAGGAATTCCAGACAATTTCAACACATTTTGATTATTTAAAGCCTGAAGTACGAGCTCAACAAGCTGTAGTTTTAAGTAATTATTTAAAGAAACAAAGTGAACCAATTCTTCTCGCCGGAGATTTTAATGGTGGTCGTGAAGAAGAAGGGTATAAGTTTATTTCTGAATTTGTTGATGATGTAGGCTTAGAGTTTAAACAAGACGAAATTACATATCATGCCTATGACAAATTCCCACACGAAAAAATTGATTTTATATTTAAAAGTAGAGGCGTATGTGCGAAGTCATTTAAATTAATAAAAGACATATATGAAGGACTTCCACCAAGTGATCATTATCCTTTACTTGCAGAAGTTGAAATAAAATAAAAAAGGGTATAACCCTTTTTAAATATTTTTAACGATATCAAACAAGACGTCTTGAGCATGCAAAGCTTTTGTTTCAATGACTTCTTTTCGATATTTACCAGGAGTCATTCCAATAAGCTTTTTAAACGTCTTATCAAAGAATTGAACGTCATTAAATCCAACATCTAATGCTATTTCTTCAATACTTAGTTCTTGTCTTTCGAACAACATTTTCATAGCAATAGAAATTCTGTATTTAATGATATAGTTAACAATTGAGTCACCAACTTCTTCTTTAAACTTCCTACAAAGGTGACCGACTGAGTAGTTAAATTGTTTTGCAATATCTTCAAGTATGATCTTTTCTTTATAGTGTTCTTTAATGTATTCGACTACTCTATTTTTCTTATATTCTGTTTGAATTTTAACGGGTTTTTCTGAAGATTCATTCTGAAAATATCTAGTAATTTGAATAAGAATCATTTCTAAGCCACACTTAAACATTTGTGGATATGCGAACTCATTTTTGTATTCAATTTTCTTAACATATGGAATGTCTGAGTCAGGTTGAAATTCGTAGTTATTGATGTATTCATTAATCAAAATATTTAAGATGTTTACTTTTTCATCATCAAGCTGGCCAACTTTATTGCAAATTAAAGAATCGTTGAGTCCTTTAGCAGAAAAACAAATAGAGACAGAAGAAAGAAATGTTTTATCTGGATTATGAGCGTGATATGTTCCTGGTGGAGTAATCAAAAAATCTCTTTCATTTAACGCAAATACTTTATCTTCATATTTAACTTCCGCTTTCCCACTTAAACAGACATAAAGTTCATAATAATTATGAATTTCACCTTCATACATTTTATTTGGATATAAAAGGTAATAATAAAAAGTAATAAGATCAATTACTTCAATTTGGTTTTTTAGTTCGATAAAACTAGGGTGTTCAGTTTTGTTGTTTCTGAATGATGTTAATGTGTATTTTTCTGGATTCGCCATGTTAATATTGTCTAATAATTGTTAAGAAAATCCAAATGAAAAATAAAAATATTACAATTCAAAGCGCTTGCATATCAAGATATTACAAAATTCGGTTTGTATAATGCATACATAATATTCTTTTAATGTTATTAAATATTTATATCAATCTATAAATTTTTTGGAGGAATTTATATGAAAATTAAGAACATTATTGGAGTAGTTGCATTACCTGCTCTTTTGATGGCAAGTGCCATTGCTTTTGCTGGCGCTAATAAGGCAGAAGAAGCAAAGGCTGCTACTGATGTTGGCATCATTGCTTTTAAGAATG
>JAEEGI010005232.1_pt1 | contig 29951 bp, 29 predicted proteins | sample 8958751 | NCBI WGS metagenome assembly JAEEGI01 (sample SAMN16246545, study PRJNA631951) | gut metagenome | biome: gut microbiome; feature: rumen; material: KS-attached | host: Bos | place: Iran: Karaj | collected 2018-10 | reverse complement strand
TCTTTGTCGCCGCTGTCGCTTTCCGTTTTGTCGAGGAATACGCGTCCCGCAGGAAGCTTCGCGATCAGTTTGAACACTATGTCGACCCTGTCGTCCTGAAGAAGATCCTGGATTCCGGGAGCGAAGAGCTCAGGCTGGATGGAAAGGAGAGCGAGATCGCCGTTCTTTTCGTCGATATCTGCGGTTTCACTTCTCTTTCCGAGAAACTGAAAGCGGTGCAGGTCGTCGATGTGCTGAACAAGTATCTGGAGATGGTGACCGACTGTATCATGAGAAACAACGGCACACTGGATAAATTCATTGGCGACTGTGCGATGGCCTTCTGGAATGCTCCGTTTGAACAGGAGGATCCTGTCGGCAAGGCTTTGAAGGCCGGTCTGGATATGCTGGAGGGGGCAGAGGCTTTGAACAGGGAACTCGGTTTCGATCTGGGTTTTGCGATCGGCATCCACTGCGGACGGGCGGTCGTCGGCAATATCGGTTCCGGTAAGCGCATGGACTTCACGGCCATCGGTGACACCGTCAATACCGCTTCAAGACTGGAGAGTCTGAAGATCGAAGGTGAAAACAGGGAAGGAAACATCTACGTCTCTGAGGAGGTCTATGATGTCTTGAAGGACAGATATCAGTTCATCGATCTCGGTGAACATCCTCTTAAGGGAAAGGAAAAAGCAGTGCGGATCTATGCGTACAGGCGTTGATGATATCTGCTTTTCACTTTGAAGTCAATTATCGTAAAATGATTATATAGAACAACGATTCAAACGGATCATAGGTGACAGGGAGAAAAATTATGGGGATCAGGTTTGCGAAATCGATCAAGATCGGTAATTATCTCAGGATCAATTTTAACAAGAACGGCATTTCTGCCACAGTGGGCAAGAAAGGTGCTTCTGTCAATATCGGCAAGAAAGGTGCCTATCTGAATCTGAGTCCGGCCGCTGTCGGCATTGGCGGTACCGGTCTTTCCTATCGCCAGAAGATCGCAGGCGGTCTGGGTTCCAAGAAAAAGAAGAGCAGTTCCAAGACGACTGCCAAGAAGAAAAAGACTTATATCTCTGCGGCTGAAGCTAGGGAATCCGCTCTGAAGAAAAAAGAGACGATCGAAGAGATCGAAAAGCTGCCTGTAGAACAGGAAGAAGTCTTTGAAGAAGAAAAGATCGATGTGGTCGAGCAGTACAGCAATGACCTTGAGGCGATCACCAACATACATAAATATACGGCTCCGGTCATGACCAAGAAAGAGTACCGCGAACACGTGGATTCACTGGAATCGGCTGCCATGAGAGAGTTGTGCGAGTATGGCATCGAAGGAGATGAGGATACCATCGAGAACATGGTCTCATCTTTCATGAACAATCTGGAGCTTGCCTATGATGTCCGCGTCAATTACGAGCTGGAAGACAATGTCCTTTATGCGGATCTGGATCTTCCGGAGATCGAGGATCTGGAAAGAGAGTATCCTTCCTATACCAGCAATGGCAAGCTCGTCTACAAGAAAAAGACGAATGCCGCTTTGAGAGAGGAATATGCCAGACTGGTCATGAGTCTCGGTGTCTTTCTGACGGCCAACTATTTCAATATCTCTTCTTTCATCGATGAGGTCGTCATGTCCGGTTTCACTTCCGTAAGGGATAAGAACGGGGATCTGGTCGATCAGTATCTGTATTCGGTGAAATATCTCAGAGATGCATTTGAGGGTCTCGATCTGGCCAAGGTCGATGATCTTTACGAGTTCATCCTGCAGTTTGAGAACAGGATCAACATGTCATCAGCCTATAACTTCAAGGCTGTCAGGCCATATGATATGGAATCGGTGGTAAAGGCGAATGAAATGGTCGAGGACGCGATCGAGGCCATGAAACAGCTTGGCTACAAGAGCAGTGAACTGTCCGGGATCAGAGAGCGTCTGAGCGAATATCGATATGAGACTTCCGGTGAGTATCTCAAGGAAGGTCTCAGACTTCTGAAAGAGGAGAACAGTTAGATCGAGATCATAGTTTCTGAAAACAGGGAAACGGCAAAGGTCGTAAAAAGAAGCGGTCGCAATGATCGCTTTTTGGCAAAGCTATGGATCCTTGCGATGATCGGGGTCCTTTTGTGCAGCCTTTGCGGCTGCGGAAACGAGGCTGAAGCAAGCACGGAATCCCCTGTTGTGCAAGAAGAGGAGACGGACAGCGGGGTGAGGTATGAAGTCCCTGAATTCGCGGTTTCCGTCTTTGACAAGGAAGCAGCCGATCACAAAAACGGCGCCTATATCGACCAATCCAACTCGAACAAAGGCTACGTGGCTGTTTCCGCCGTTTCGGATTCCCGTCTGAAGTTCCAGGTCATCACGGATGTGACGTACAATTACGATCTTTCTTCCGATGGGGAAGTCTCTTTCTTCCCTTTGCAGTCGGGGAATGGGGAATATCTCTTCCACGTGATGGAGAACATCACTGAGAACCGCTATGCGATCCTCTTTGATATCACCAGGAACATAGTCATCGATGATGAGTTCCAGCCTTTCATCAGACGTGCAAAGCGGGAAAGATCTCGAAGCAGGAGGCGCTGCTATCCTGCGTCAACTACGACGCTTTAAGCAAAAGACTTTAGTTCAGAAAGACAGCTCATCGGAGCTGTCTTTCAATTGGGAAATATGCTTACAGACAATGTATAATGAGGGAAAGAGGAAAGATCTATGAATATAATCGTCTGTATCAAACAGGTACCCGGTACGACCAATGTCAATATCGATCCGGAGACAGGGACGCTGATCAGGGATGGTTCATCGGCCAAGATGAATCCGTATGATCTCTATGCCCTGGAGATGGCTCTGAAACTGAAAGAGAGTCAAGGCGGAACGATCAAGGTGGTCTCCATGGGTCCCAACAGTGCACTTTACGTCATCAGAGAGGCGATCTACATGGGGGCTGACGGTGGTGTCCTGATCTCCGACAGGAAGTTCGGCGGTGCCGATGTGCTGGCAACATCCTACACCTTGTGCAGCGGCATCAAAGCGGTCGGCGGATATGATCTGATCATCACTGGCAAACAGACGACGGATGGCGATACCGCACAGGTCGGAAGCGAGCTGGCGGAACATCTCGGCATTCCGCATGTGGCATATGTGAAAGAGGTGAAAGCCGAGGACGACAGACTGCTTTTTGAATCGAACCTCGACAACAAGATCCTTCGCGGCAGCATCAGGATGCCGTGCCTGATCTGTGCAGATGGAGAGATCAATACGCCGAGACTGCCTTCATTCAAAAGGAAGGTCGAGTTCGGCGATTGCGAAGATCTGATCAAAGTGATCACTTTTGCGGATATCGAAGATCAGGATGAGAGCCATTACGGTCTCAAGGGTTCTCCGACGCAGGTCGAGAAGATCTTCGAACCGGATAAGAATGCGGAAAAGGAGATCTTTTCTGATGGTGATCTTTCTGAAAAGCTGTATGAGATCCTGAAGGACAGGAAATTCATCTAGAGGTGACCTATGGGATTAAAGATAGATAAGAAACTGCTGAATTCTGAGACCGGCAGACAGCTGGCTGACTTGTGTCCTTTTGGAGCGATCTCTTATGAAAATGGAGAACTGAACATCTCTGCAGGCTGCCGCCTCTGCAAGGTCTGTGTGAACAAGGGGCCTAAAGGCGTCATCACGTTTGAAGAAGAGACTGCTCCAAAGATCGATAAAGACGAGTACAGAGGGATCTGCGTCTATGGCAACGCTGACCATGGACAGATCCACAAGGTGACTTTTGAGCTGATCGGCAAGGCCAGGGAACTGGCTGCGGTCGTCTCGCATCCTGTCTATGTCCTGCTGATAGGACACGATCTGGATAGGAACATTGAAGAGATCAGAGAGTACGGAGTCGATAAGGTCTTCGTCTACGATCATCCGGATCTCGATGATTTCGATGTTGAGAAGTATGCGAACTGTTTTGAAGACTTCATCAGGCGAGTGAAGCCTTCCAGCATACTGGTCGGCGCGACCAATGTGGGTCGCTGCCTGGCGCCAAGGGTCGCTGCCCGCTTTCATACCGGGCTGACTGCCGATTGCACAAAGCTGGAGATGAAACCGAATACAGACCTGGTGCAGATCAGACCTGCTTTCGGCGGCAATATCATGGCCCGCATCGTCAATCCGAACAATCGTCCGCAGTTCTGCACGGTGCGTTACAAGATATTCGATGCGCCGGAAAAATGCGAGAATCCTGCTTTTGAGGTCGAACGCAGGGAAGTGAAAGCGGAATGGCTGGTCAGCGGGACCAGGATCCTGGAAGTCAGAGAAAGACCGAAAGAGGAAGATATCTCTGAAGCCGATGTCATCGTGGCGGTGGGAAGAGGTCTTCGTTCCGCCGATGATCTGAAGATGGTCGAGGAACTGGCCGATCTTCTCGGTGCCGTGATCGCCTGTTCAAGGCCTATGGTCGAGAACAACACTTTCGATGCGAGACATCAGATCGGTCTGAGCGGAAAGACGGTCAAGCCGAAACTGATCATCACGCTTGGCATTTCCGGCGCGATACAGTTCACAGCCGGAATGAATGGCTCCGAGTGCATCATTGCCGTCAACTCAGACCCTGCTGCGAGGATCTTCGATGTGGCCAATTACGGGATCGTCGGTGACATGTATGAGATCGTTCCGAAGCTGATCGGGATGATCAGGGAGGGAAGATGATGTATAAGGAAATCGATCAGAAAGATATCGGATATCTCAAGAGTTTCATCCCTGAAGGCAGGATCTTTGTGAAAGAGGAGATCTCGTCCGATTATTCTCACGATGAACTGGGCGGCATAGAAGTCAGACCTGATGTCCTGATCTTCGTTTTGAGTACTGAAGAGGTCTCGAAGATCATGAGCTATGCATATGAAAAGAAGATCGCTGTGACGGCAAGAGGTTCCGGAACGGACCTCGTCGGCGCAGCTGTCGCTCTCAAGGGCGGCATCATGATCTGCACCAAACTGATGAATCACATCCTGGATCTGGATGAGAACGACCTGACGGTCACGGTCGAACCCGGTGTCCTGCTGATGGATCTGCAGGCTTATGTGGAGGAAAGAGATTTCTTCTATCCGCCTGATCCGGGTGAGAAGTCAGCGACGATAGGCGGCAACATCTCCACAAATGCCGGGGGCATGAGGGCGGTCAAGTATGGCGTGACCCGCGATTATGTCCGCGGTCTGACGGTCGTGCTGCCGGATGGAAGCATCGAGCACCTGGGTGGCAAGGTCGTGAAGAATTCTTCCGGCTATGATCTCAAGGATCTGGTGATCGGTTCCGAAGGGACACTGTGCGTGATCACGGAAGCGATCCTGAAGATCATTCCAAAGCCTCTGTATTCGATCTCGATGCTGCTGCCGTTCACGACGATGGAGAAGGCGATCGAGGCCGTTCCGGAGATCATCCGCAGCAAGGCTTCTCTGACGGCGATCGAGTACATGTCACTGGACACGATCCTTTCGGCAGAGGATTTCCTTGGTAAGAAGTTTCCGGATACCAATTATGCCGCTTACATCCTTCTGACTTTTGATGGCAACAATATGGATGAGATCGAGGATGAATATATGATGGTCGCCCAGTTGTGCATATCGATGGGGGCTATCGATGGCTATTTCGTAGATACGGACGAGAGGAAGAAGTCAGTCTGGAATGCCCGGGGAGCCTTCCTGGAGGCGATCAAGGCGTCCACCGATCTGATGGATGAATGCGATGTCGTCGTTCCTAAGTCAAGGATCGCCGACTTCATCAAATACACCCACGAAGTTGCTGAAAAGGTCGGACTGCGCATCCCTTCTTTCGGGCACGCCGGAGACGGGAACCTGCACATCTACCTGTGCAAAGATGGCATGGAAGAGGAGGTCTGGAAGAAGAAGGCGGAAGATGCCTTTGAGCTCCTCTATGCCAGAGCCAGGGAATATGGCGGCATGGTCTCAGGAGAACACGGCATCGGTTACGCGAAGAAAGAATACCTTTACAAGCAGGCCGGTGAGAGGCAGATCGAGCTGATGAGAGGGATCAAGAAGGCTTTTGACCCTTACGGCATCCTCAATCCGGGCAAGGTCATCTGAAGGTGAGACTTTCAGATCCTGAGGATATCGTTTGATGGAGGTCAGATGGAAAAAAGGATCGTAGACGGGCAGATCAGTCTGATCCCGTATTATCCAAACCCCGATGTCGCTCTGGCGTGGTATCAGGATCCCGATGTGTGCAAGCAGGTCGACAATATCGATCACGTGTATACGCTTGAGATGCTGGATCGGATGTACAGCTATCTGTGTGCGCATGGCGACTGTTACTACATCTGCTATCTTGGCGATCTTGTCGGAGATGTCTGTCTTCGCGATGATGGAGAGATCTGCATCGTCGTCTGTAAGGAATACCAGGACCTGCATATCGGGAGAAGATGTATCAGGGATATGCTTGAGCTGGCGAAAGAAAAGGACATGAAAGAGGTGAGAGCGAAGATCTACTCTTTCAACACCCAGAGCCAAAGGGCCTTTCAGGCGGCAGGATTCACCCGGGTATCTGAAGAGTGCTATTCCTGTATGATCGGCTGAAAAAACTGAGCATCAAAAAAGCATGACTGTTGCGGTCATGCTTTTGTTGTACTGTCAGGATCGTTACTGCGCTTTGACTTCAGCGAAGCCCAGGTCGAGTCCTTCGTTGAAGTTCTTTGCGTTCTCCATCGTCTGTACGGCGATGGCCTGCATGGCTTCCCTGGTAAAGAATGCCTGATGGGAGGTCAGGACGAGCTGCGGGAACATCTGCAGACGGGCCGTGATCGAATGCGGCATCGCTTCATCGGATCTGTCGGTATAGACGTTCTCGTCTTCACCTTCGTAGACATCCAGAGCGACAGCCTGGAACTTGCCGGCTTTGAGAGCGGAGATGAGGGCTTCTGCATCGATGAGCGGTCCTCTTGCCGTGTTCACCAGCATGACCGTATCTTTCATCTTGGCGATCGCTTTCTCATCGATCAGATGGTAGGTGCCGTTGTCTCCCATGATGAGTGGTGCGTGCAGAGAGATCAGGTCGGCTTTTGCCAGGAGTTCATCTTTGCTGACGTAGGTGAGCAGACCTTCTTCTTCAAGTCTTTTGTTCGGATAGGCATCCCAGCCGATGACGGTCATGCCATAGCCTTTGGCGATGCGGGCGAAACATTCACCGATTTTACCTGTGCCCATGACGCCGCAGATCTTGTTGTGCAGGTCTACACCCAGCAGTCCTGAGAGGGCGAAGTTGTTTTCTCTGACTTTCCTGTCAGCTCTGTGCAGCCTTCTGTTGGCTTCCTGGACGATGGCCATGGCGTGTTCAGCGACAGCGTATGGCGAATAGGCCGGTACTCTGGCAACTTTGATGCCGTATTCCTTGCAGGCTTGGAGGTCGACGTTGTTGAAGCCGGCGCAGCGCAGAAGGATGAGGCGGATGCCTTCCTCGTTCAGGATGTCGATGACTTCCTTCGGTGCTTCATCGTTGACGAAGATGCAGATCGCATCGTGGCCCCTGGCCAGAGTCGCTGTCTCTTTCGTCAGTCTGGATTCCAGATAGTCGATATCGACGTTGTATGTGCCCGGTCCTTTTTCTTTTTCCAGTTCGGTGAAAAAGATGCGGTCATAGTCTTTCGTTCCGAAGAAAGCGATCTTGAGGATGTCGGATGCGTCTTCTTCTTTGCATTCACTTTCATAGATCACATCTTTCACTTTGAGGACATCTTCGGCTTCGTTCGGTCCTTCAACTTCGATATCGAGGACGTCGTCTTTCTTCGCGTTCAAAGAAAGGATCTGAAGGACATCCTTGCCGTTGGCTTTCTTTTCATCGCGGTAGATCGTGACGGAACTTTTCAAGCCGACACAGAGCTGTGCGATCTTGGCTGCCGGTCTGGCGTGGATGCCGATCGGATTTTTGACGATACAACGGAATTTCTGCATGATATTGACTCCTTTTTATCTTCAGTTTCATTCTACCATAAGGTCTTTTCTGTACCAAAAGAAAACATTCGGACAAGATAGGCATTTTCTTCCGAAAATCTATTTTATAATTGAATTGATGGTAGATATAACGATAATCGGAGCGGGTATAACCGGTTCTTTGATCGCTCATGAATTGAGCAAATTTGATCGTTCGGTTTTGGTTCTGGAAAAGGAGAATGATGTAGCTGAAGGTGCTACCGGGGCCAATTCGGCCATGGTGCACTCTGGTCATGATCCAAAACCGGGTACTTTAAAATGCAAATACAATCTGCTGGGCAACAGGATGTATCCTGAGCTCTGTAAAGAACTCAAAGTCTCTTATGTGCCGATCGGTGCTTTTGTGGCGGCCGGTTCACCTGAAGAGGAAGAGAAGCTCGATGTTCTGATCTCGCAGTGTATCGAAAGAGGCGTGCCTTACGAGGTCCTGAGCGGAGACGAGGCCAGGAAGGCCGAGCCGAATCTCGCTGATCGCATCAGCAAGGTCCTCTCTCTGCCGACGACCGGAATCGTCGCGCCTTGGGAGGTCGCGATCGCTGCGATAGAAGAAGCGATGCTGAATGGTACAGAACTGAAACTCGGCTATGAAGTCAAAAAGATAGAGAAGATAGAGGATCATTTCCTGATCAATGATGAGATAGAGACGAAGGTCCTCATCAACTGTGCCGGTGTGCACTGTGACGAGATCACGAAGATGCTGAGACCGTCGCCTTATAAGGCCAAGGCCAAGAAGGGCGAGTATTTTGTCCTGGATCATCTCAATGGGACTTTTGTCAATCATGTCATCTATCCGGTTCCTACCGAGAAAGGCAAGGGTGTCCTGGCTGTTCCAACGGTGCATGGCAACGTGCTGCTGGGTCCGAACTCGGAGTTCACCGAGGACAAAGAGGATGATTCGACGGGAGATGGCCTGGATTATATCAGGAATGAGATCACCAAGACGATGAAGAACATTCCGTATCACAAGATGATCCATACATTTGCCGGGCTGCGTCCGAACATCGATCTGAGGGATTTCTATATACAGGAAGATGAGCGGATCGAGGGTTTCGTGCATGTGGCGGGCATCGAATCGCCGGGTCTTTCAGCTGCACCGGCGATCGCAAGGGATGTCGTCCATGATATCGTTCTGCCGAAGTTTGAATACCACGAGAAAAAAGAATATCAGCGCCGGAAGCCTTTCATCGATGTGTCCAGGATGAGCGATGAAGAGCTTGATGAGCTCATCAGAAAGGATCCTTCTTTCGGAAAGCTCGTCTGCCGCTGTGAGAAGATACCAGAGGGCGTGATCAGGGATGTCATCAGGCGCAAATGCGGTGCCACGACGATCAAGGGCGTCAAGATGCGCTGCCGTCCGGGAATGGGGCGTTGTCAGGGCGGTTTCTGTGAGCCGGAGGTCATGAGGATACTGGCTGAGGAACTGCACAAGAAGAATACGGAGATCCTTCTGGACAAGGAAGGTTCCAATGTCGCTGTTGCAGGCGCAAAGGAGGATCTGTGATGGAAAGACATCAGCTCGTCATCGTCGGCGGCGGTTCTGCCGGTATAGCAGCTGCTTTAGGGGCGTATGAGAATGGTCTGAGAGATATCCTGGTCGTGGAAAGGGAAAGTGAATACGGCGGTATCTTGCAGCAGTGCATCCACAATGGTTTCGGTCTGCACACTTTCAATGAGGAACTTTCCGGTCCGGCTTATGCGGAGAGATACTATGATCTGATCAAAGACAATGAATCGATCCGTTTCATCTATGATGCGGCTGTGATCAGGATAGAGGACAAGGTCCTGACGGTGCAGTCACCTGAAGGCCTTGAGAAGATAGCGGCGGATGCCATCGTGATGTCCACCGGCTGCAGGGAGAGGCCTGCGGGAGCCATCGGGCTCAAGGGCAATCGCTGCGAGGGCGTCTATACGGCCGGAACAGCGCAGAAGTATCTGAACAAGGAAGGCTTCCTGGTCGGAAAGAGGGTCTTCATTCTGGGTTCCGGTGACATCGGACTGATCATGGCCAGGAGGATGACACTAGAAGGTGCAGAGGTCATCGGTGTTGCCGAACTGCAGCCGTATTCAAATGGCCTGGCCAGAAACATCAAACAGTGTCTGGAAGACTTCGATATTCCGCTGTATCTTTCACATACCGTAGAGTCGGTCCACGGTTCAGGCAGGCTTGAATCCATCACCTTGATCGAGGTCGACAAGGACCTGAGAAAGATACAGGGTTCCGAAAGAAAGATAGACTGTGACTGTCTGCTTCTCTCGATCGGTCTGATCCCGGAAAACACGCTGATCGAGGAACTGGGTGTGGAGCTCGACAAACGCACCAGAGGTGCGATCGTCGATGACCGCTATATGACCAGTGTGGAGGGCATCTTTGCCTGCGGCAACGCCTTGCATGTGCATGATCTGGTCGACTATGTCTCGCAAGAGGGAAAGAAGGCCGGCAAGGCGGCGGCAGACTATGTGCTGGGCGTCGAGACGAGCGGTGATCTGGTGAAAAACAGCGTCAGCAATGGCGTTTCCTACATGGTCCCTCAGTCTTTCCACAAGGGAAGGGATCTGGAATTCATGTTCAGAGTCAACAGGGTCTTCAAGGGTTGTTCCATCCATGTTTATGGAAAAGGATTGGACAAGAAGATCAGAAAGATAGGCATCGTGCCTAGCGAGATGCAGAAGGTACTGCTGAAGAAAGAAGAACTGCAGGGCCTTGAAGGAGAACTTCATTGGGAGGTAGTCGAATGAAACTGATCTGTATCAGCTGCCCGCGCGGCTGTCCTATGGAAGCGGAACTGATCGGGACTGAAGTCAGAGTCAGCGGCAATTCCTGCCCGCGCGGCGAGGCTTATGCCCGTAATGAACTGCTCGATCCGAAACGCATCCTGACGACGACCGTTGGGATCGAGTCGGAAAAATATCACCGCCTTCCTGTCATCTCGTCTTCTCCGCTTCCGAAGGGGAAGATCATGGATGCCATGAGAGCGCTCAAGGGAGTGTCTGTCAAGACGCCTGTCCATATGGGTGATATCATCATAAGAGATATATTGGATCTGAACGTGGATATCATCGCTTCCAAAAGTATTGAAAAATGAAAAAACTGCTGTCCTTATTATTGATGATCCTTGTGCTGTGCGGATGTAAGCAAAGGGAAGACTTCTATGTCTTCTCTTTTGATGATTTCACGATCGCGCCGGGATATGACGATGTCGAGTATCTGCGCCTCATTTTTGATCTGGATCTGCCTGAGACCATGGAGGCGGATGAAGTGCTAACGGATCAGGAAGTCTATTTCTGGGATGACTTTTTCGCTTCCGTAGATATCAGGAATGACAGCGGAAAGCCGATCAGCATCGATAAGGGGAAGATCAGCAGGCTCATCTTCTATCTCGCCAACTATCCGGCTTCTTCGTACAAGATCTCGGGAGTGGAGCTGAGTGAAAGCGTCAAGGAGAACTGTGACAGCTTCGGGGGCGAATACATCGAAAGGAACGGCTATGCCTGCGCTTTCGGAAAGAAGTCGGAAGACAAGAACAACATCGTGATCCTGTATGGCGATATCTTCGGTATCGATCAGGACAGGCTCGATCATATAGAGATCTATGTTGAATGATGCCAGAACGATCTGTTTCAACGCTGTGCACGCCTGTCTGCCTGACAGAGGCGTGGCAAAAGCACTGAAGGATCTTCACATTGAAAAGGATGTTTATCTGGTTGCCGCAGGCAAGGCAGCTTTTGCGATGGCAAAAGAGGCGGTGAAACATGTCGGAGTGAAAAAAGGCATCGTCATTTCCAAGTACGGTCATATCGAAGGAGAACTGGATCATATCGACACTTATGAAGCCGGTCATCCCGTCCCTGATCTCAACGGCATTTCGGCGACCGAGAAGGTGATCGAAATGTGTTCGGATCTGAAGGAAGATGATACCGTGCTTTTTCTTTTGTCCGGCGGGGCGTCCTCTCTGTTTGAGAGTCCTGTGATCAGTCTGGAAAAACTGCAGCAGATCAATGCGGAGATGCTGAAGAAGGGCCTGAACATCTTTGAGATCAATGCCGTCAGGAAAAAGCTGTCAAAGGTGAAAGGAGGCCGTTTCGCGGATCTTTGCGCACCGGCAAGAGTCTGTTCCATCATCCTTTCCGATGTCCTGTCGGATCGTCTGGATACGATCGGTTCCGGGCCGACTGTCAAGGATGAGACGGATGCGGATATGGCTTTGCAGATCCTGGCGGATCATCAGATCGATGTCGGAGATGATGTGAGAAAGATCATCCAAAACAGCCGGGTCTCAAAAGCGGAGAATGTGGTCAATATCGTGACCGGTTCAGTGAAAGTCCTCTGCCAGGAGGCGATGAAAGAGGCTGAGAAGCTCTCTTACAGGCCTGTCCTTTTGAGTGATCACATCGATATTGAAGCCAGGGAAGCCGGTGATCTTCTGTATGAGAAGATCCTGGAACATCTCAATGATGATGAAGATGTCGCGCTCATCATGGGTGGTGAGACGATCGTCCATGTGAAAGGAAGCGGACTGGGTGGCAGGAATCAGGAACTGGTCTTTTCACAGATGAAGCATATCGCTGGCCTGGAGAACGTCATCATCATGTCGATCGGATCGGATGGTACGGATGGTCCGACCGATGCGGCAGGCGGATACGTGGACGGGACTTCCTATCGGAAACTGCTGGAAAAGGGCGGGGATTTTGATAAGATCCTGAACGACAACGACACATATCATGGTCTGAAGCTGATCGATTCCCTGATCTTCACCGGTCCCAGCGGGACCAATGTGAACGATCTGAGCATCGCGCTGATCAGAAAATAATAGATATAAAAAGGGAATATCGATCCTGACGGCTGTGCTTGCGAAGGCACAGCTTTTTCTTTGTGTATGATAAAGCTGGATATCCATTTGACATTGTGTAATACAGATAATACAATTAATACAGTTAATACAGATTGGAGGCAGACGATGTTCCTTATCAACCTACAGGGAAAAGAATCGATCTATGAGCAGATACGCGCACAGATCGAGAAGTTCATCAAACTGGGTGTTCTCAAGCCTGATGATAAACTTCCTTCGGTCCGTTCTCTGGCTCAGGAGCTTGGCATCAATCCCAATACGGTGATGAAGGCCTATCAGGAGCTGGAAAAGAATGGCTATATCTACACGTTGAATAAGAAGGGTGTTTTTGTAGCCGGCAGGAAAGAAGAAAAGACAGTGAAGAACAGGGAAGATGCAGTAGACATGATCAGCACTTTAAAGGCGGAAGGTTTTTCGATGGAAGAGCTCTATGCTGTGCTGAAGGAGGTCTATGAGGAGGAGATATGTTAAAGATAAATGACATAAGAAAATGTTTTGGGGATAAGACGGTTCTGGATCACCTGGATCTGGAAGTGAATGAGGGATCGATCTTCGGCCTGGTCGGTGTCAACGGCGCCGGCAAGTCCACATTGCTGCGCTGCATAGCGGGGATCTATAAAACGGATGCCGGGAATGTGCAGTTCGATGAAGAGGACACTTATCACAACGAGATGGTCCGCAAGGAGATCTTCCTTGTCAGCGATGATCCGTACTATCCGCCTGCCGCCACCATCAGGACATTGAAGGAATTCTATGATTCCTATTACGACCTTGATGAAGAGACCTATTACAGGATCCTGCACATGTTCCATCTGGATGAGAACAAGCAGATCTCTTCTTTTTCCAAGGGCATGAAGAGGCAGACGCTGCTGCTGTTTGCGCTGTCGATCCGGCCGAAGCTGCTGCTTCTGGACGAGGCTTTCGACGGTCTGGATCCGATCGTCCGTCTGGATCTGAAGAGATCGCTCTATGAATTCATCGAGGAGGATGGCTCGACCATCATCATCTCTTCGCACAACCTGAAAGAACTGGAAGATATCTGCGATTCCTACGGGATACTGGAGGGTGGCAGAATCTCGACCTACGGTGATCTTCTGGAATCCAAACAGAATATCAATAAGTATCAGCTGGCTTTCGATCACGAGATCGATGAGTCGGTCTTTGACCGGTTCGATCTTTTGCATAAGTCCAAAGAAGGCTCCGTCTATTCGCTGGTCATCAAGGGAGACAGGGACGAGGTCACGAAAAAGCTGAGTGAGCTGAAGCCTCTGATCCTGGATGCCTTGAGTGTCAATTTTGAGGAGCTCTTCATCTACGAGCACGAAGGAGGTAACAGATGATGTTCTCCATGTCATATTTCAAATATCTGGTCAGTTCCAAGAAGTATCTGCTGATCCTGATCCTGATGATCACTTTGCTGAATACGATCGGCAATTCCATAAAGGGTCTGGATCTGATCTTTCAGGGCGTCCTGGCGATAGGTCTGTCCTTTGTTTTGCCGGCCATCGTTTTTTATCACGTTCATGACAAGAAGGCTGTCGATACCTATTTCTCTTTGCCGGTCTCCAGAAAGAAGCTGCTTTGGACAGGCATCCTATTCTGCAGTGCTATCGTCTTTATGGTGATCGTTGCCGGTATTGTGGCTTTCAGGATCAAATGCGAAGAAAGTTTCAATATGTTTGTAGCTATCCTGGAGATGCTTCTGGCAAGCCTGTCTCTGGTCATTTTCAACACAGGTCTTTATCTGATCGGCAATGATGTTGTGGACGGTTTTGTCATGATGGGCGCCTATACGGTCCTGCCTTTGATGATCTATGCCGTGATCAGCGGTTTCTATTTCAACTATGTCGCCGGCGGTATGACACCGGATCTCGAAGTGATCCGACTGTTTTCTCCGCTCTATATGAGTGCGGAAATGCTCGTGGAGGTCATCGATACGAACCGGGTCTCTTTTGGATCGGTCATCGGTCTGAGCGTCCTGCTGGTCCTCTTTGTCTGTCTTCTGCATAGATGGTATGTGGAAAGGTCCGTTGAAAGGGCCGGTTCGAGGTCGGATGCTTTCTATTCCTATCCTTTGATCATCAATCTCTATCTGGTCATCTGTCTTTTCCTGATCTCGACGATGTTCGGTGTGAAAAACAAGAGCATCCTGACCTTTGTCGGCGATTCCATCCTTTTGTACATCCTTCTGTTCGCGGTCTTTGTTGCGGCGTACTTCGTCTATCGCCGGAAGATGTACTTCAACTACCGGCTTCCGGCTTTCTATATCGCTGTCATGGTCGTGTCTTTACTGTTTGCGCTGCTTTGCCGCAACAGCAAGGGCTTTGGTCTGGCGGACAGATATGAAAGAGCTTCAGGAAAGGATTTCTGCATGATCAACGGCTGGTATGATGAAAAAGACAGGCAGCTGGAGGATTATCTGTTTGAACAGACCGGCGAGAGACCGGAATACTACAACATCTATATCGAGATCGGAAACAAAGAGGCAGACAAGTTTCCACAGATGTCACAGACGACTTCAGAGATCCTGGAAAAGTACAGGGAGAAGGCGATCGAAGATTTCTATGAGGGTGAATACGGTGACAAAAGGGGAGCGAGCCTGACCTTCGTCACCAAGGATGGCCTGGATTATTATCACTACACCCTGAACGGAGCCGTCAGCTTTGAGGATATCATGGCCCTGGCTCAGGATGAGGCGGTGAATGCCCGTATCGACACTTTCGAACAAAGTTACAGGATCTATCCGGACGGAACCCTGCATGAAGCTTCAGATCAGATGAAATGATGTGACCTGAGGATAAGGAAATCTTAGTGAATTATTAAGGAGGATTACAGTCATACTTGTCTTATAATAGAGATTGAGCGTGAATGAAAGGGGAATTTTGTTATGGCGGATGAAAAGGATTTTCTGGATCAGTTCTCGGATGACGGGAAACCGGCCAGTTTCAAGGAAGAGGAAAGAGTTCCTGTCGTCAGGGAGAGGAAGCCTTTAAATATCAAGGCGATCATCATCGCTGCAGCGGTGCTGCTTCTTTTGGCAGTCGCTTCATACTTCCTGTTCTTTTCTCCGAAGATCGAAATGCCTGATTTCTTAGGCAAGACGAGGTCTGATGTTGCGGCTTGGGTCAAACAGCAGGGCATCGTGACTTCGGGTGTCGTTTTTGATGATACCTATGATTTCGATTCACAGGAAGGAACGATCCTGACACAGAACGTTCCGGCAGGCAAAAAAGTCAAGAACAACGTCAAACTCAATTTCATGCTGTCACTGGGTCCTGATCCAGAGGAAAGGATCAAAGTTCCTGATCTGGAGACCATGACCAAGGATGAGATCCAGCAATGGATCAATGAAAACAAACTGCTTAAGACCAAGACAGTCACAGCTTACAACAATGAGGTCGTCGAGAACAATGTCATCGACTATTCTTTCAGCGGCTGCGATGAAGACAACTTCACCAGAGGCTGCACTTTGAAGATCAATGTTTCCAAGGGTCCTGCTCCGGCCGGCAAGGTCACGGTGGAGGATTTCGAGAAGAAGCCTTATGCGACCGTTGAAGCCTGGGCAAAGGCGAACAAGATCAACTTGGTCAAGGTCGAACAGTATTCGGATAAGATCGATCTGGATTATGTCATTTCCCAGTCGATCGCTTCCGGCAAGACGATCAAGGAAGGCGATTCGATGACGGTCGTCGTTTCCAAAGGCGTTGCCGTATACATGCCGGATATGACGGGTTGGACCAAGAAACAGGTCAGCACGTGGAACAAGAAGAATCCGACTGTCTTTATCGATATGGAAGAGAAGGCCCTGTATTCGACTTCGGCCAAGGACACCGTTCTGGCCCAGTCTCTGGCAGCGGGTGCTCTGATCGATCCGGCAGAACTGATCGAGCTCACGATGTCCCTGGGCAATATCGTCGATGTGCCGGATGGATTTGTCGGTTCGGAATACCACGACAGACACGGTCTGCATGACTGGAAAGACGAACAGAATGAACTGGGCGCCAACATCACGGTCAACAGGATCGATGAATTCTCCGATGACGTGCCATATGACAAGATCATCCGTTATGACAACGGCGTCTATGTTGGCGGAACACTCAACGTCTGGATCTCCAAAGGAAGAAACATCCTTCTTAAAAACCCGGATGATCTCAAAGATAAGAATGGCGATCCGATCACCTGGGAAAGATTGGCCAGCTGCGATCTGGTCGAAGAAGATGCCAGAGCTTTATGTGATTGGGCTGGTGTGACAAATCTGGAGATCACATATGCCTACCAGCCAGGTAAGAAAAACGGCGAACTGATCAGTGTCAGACGCTGGGACAATAAGACGATCAAGTCCGAAACCTATCTGCCTGAAGATATCATCCTTTATATCACGATCTGTGATGACAGTTACAAGAACTGACAGGAGCATATATGAACTTTATCAATAGAGCATTTAAAAACGTGACCAGGAGGCTATCCAAGACCGTCCTCCTGGTACTCACTTTCTTTTTGATCGGAAATCTGGTCATCATCGGTCTGGGCGTTTCATCTGCTTCGGAGAGTGCCAAGATTCTGACGCGTCAGAAGATGCGCGCAGTCGTGACTTATGCGATCGACTACAACAAGGTCTGGCAGTATGCGGATTCTCTGACGGATGAAGACGAGATCAATGAGTTCTACAAGAACTATCCGCGTGTGAAGATCGCCGATGTCACGCAGATCCTGGCTGATCCGCGTGTCCGCATCGCCAACTCCGTTTCCAACAACATGTGGTATATCGGTTCGGACAATGCGATCGATTTCGTTCATCTGGGCAATTCCAGGGAAGAGAACATGGATGACAATGGCGGCCAGTCCTGCTGGTACGATGAGAGCGGCACGATGCAGTGCGAGTCCTATAAGGAACCGGTCTTCTTCATCAAGTCCAACATGTTCCCGGGCATGATCGAATTTGAAGACGGGGATTATCAGATCGTCGATGGACGTTTCTACAATCAGAGCGAGATCGACAATGGTTCCTATGTCTGTGTGATCTCACAAAACCTGGCGGCTGCCAATGGATTGACGGTAGGAGATACGATCACGCTGTCAAGCAATTATCTGTCTTCTTACATGAAGAGATATGAACTGACAGAAGAGGATCTGGATGTGCCTTTGGAGATCGTTGGGATCTTCACGCATCATTCCCCGCTGACGCCGGATGCGCCGAACTGGGATTATGCATCTCCTTTTGAGAATCCGGACAACATGATCTTCATGCCGACCACGTCTACTTATATGGCACAGCTGAATTTCCAGCAGAAGGAATTCGATTACTACGCTTCGCAAGCCGATCCGGAAGATGAGTACTATTCCGATCCGGACAGGCGTCCAAGTGCAGAGAACATGGAAGAGAACATGTACATCGAGAATGTGACCATCCTGCTGGATGATCCGCTCAATGTCGAGAAGTTCGTCGATGATTATCAGGGTTCCGTTTCCCAGTTCGCTTCGCTGGATGCGAACAATGATGAATTCAACAGGCTGGCGAAACCACTGGATACCCTGTCCATGTATGCCAACTTCATCGTGTGGCTGGTCGTCATCAATGCGATCGTCATCATCACCCTGGTCACGGCTCTGACGCTGAAGACCAGAGAATACGAGATCGGTGTCCTGCTGTCGGTCGGCGCTTCCAAGCTGAAGGTCATCGCGCAGTTCTTCATTGAGCTGGCGATCGTTGCGATCATCGGCTTCTTCCTGTCTGTCGTTTCCGGTTCGCTGATCGCCAGAAGCATAGGCAATACCGTTCTTGAGGCGCAGATCGCGACGAGCGATCTGGCTGAAGAAGAGGGGTATAATTCCGGCAATTATCTGGATCCGTGGAACACGGACTATACGACGGACATCTCGCTGGAGGATCTGGTCTCTCAGTATGAGGTCACGATCTCACCGCTGATCATCGCCGAGATCTTCGTGCTGGGACTTGGCATCGTGCTGATCTCAGTCATCATTCCTTCGTTCATGATCATGCGTTACAATCCGAAGAAGATCCTGATGAATCAGAACTAGGAGGTGCTCATGTCGGATATATTAAGACTGGAAAATATCAATTATTCATATATCGATGGCGGTTACGAAAGACAGATCCTGAAGGATCTCTCCTACAGTTTTGAAGCCGGCCGTTTCTACACAGTCCTGGGTCCTTCCGGTTCCGGAAAGACGACACTGCTATCGATCATTGCGGGTCTGGATACGCCAAACAGCGGCGAGATCTATTTTGATGGGAAGAACATCAAGGAGATCGGCCTTCACAAATACAGAAGGAATTCGATCTCGATCGTCTTCCAGCAGTACAATCTGATCTCTTATCTGACGGCTCTGGAGAATGTCATGCTGGCGATGTCCGAGACGGACAACAAGCTGCCGAAGGACAGGAAGAATGTGGCTTACAATCTGCTGGCCCGTTTCGGTATCGTGAAGTCGAAGGCTGACCGCATGGTCAATCAGCTTTCCGGTGGTGAGCAGCAGCGAGTGGCGATCGCCAGATCGCTGGCTTCCAATGTCAACCTGATCTTCGCGGACGAGCCTACGGGAAACCTGGATACGGCGACAGAGAAGGAGATCATCGCGATCTTCAAGGAGCTCTCTCACGAGTTCTCCAAGACGATCATCGTCGTGACGCACTCCGACACGGTCTCAGCCATGTCGGATCAGAGAGTCCTTCTCAGAGACGGAAAACTGACAGATCTGACTTAAAGACAAGGCGTTTGAAACGCCTTTTCTTGTGTATAATAATCCCATAAGAAAAAGGAGATCCCGGATGAGTATCAAGGTATATAAGGGCAATATCATCAGCAGTGAATCGTATGAAAAACTGAGAGTCATCCCCAACGGCTATATCGTGGTGGAGGATGGTTTCATCAGAGAAGTCTCAGAGATTTTGAATGAAAGATACAGAGGATATGAAGTCAAAGATCATGGAAATGGTCTGATCATTCCGGCCTTCTCGGATCTGCATATGCATGCGGCGCAGTATCCGCAAAGAGGGATAGGAATGGACTGCCTCCTCTTTGACTGGCTGAACAATTACACTTTCCCGCAGGAGGCGAATTATCAGGATATCTCCTATGCCCGGAGCGTCTATGCCAGGCTGATCAGGGATTTTCTCTTGCATGGTTCCTTTCATCTCTCCCTGTTCACGACGATCCACTACGAGGCCTGTGACCTGCTGTTCAGGATGCTGGAAAAGAGCGGTCTTTACGCCTATACAGGTCTTGTGAATATGGATATGAATTCTCCGGATTACTATGTGGATGAGACGGAGGTCTCATTGAAGAAAACAGAGAAATTCATCAGGGATCATATGGGCTATGAGAGAGTGAAACCGATCCTGACACCGCGTTTTGCGCCTACCTGTTCCAGAAAACTGATGGAAGGTCTCGGCGAACTGGCGAAGATCTATGATGTCGGTGTTCAGACCCATCTGGTCGAATCCAAAGCCGAGGCGGCATGGGCCAGGGAGCTGTATCCGGAATTCAGTTCGGATGGAGAGATCTACGAGAAATGCGGTCTGCTGCAGGGGAAGGGTCCGAAGATCTTTGCCCATGTCATCTTCCCGACCGAGACCGAAGAGAGGATCCTGAAGGAGTATGATGGCATCAGCGTGCACTGTCCGGATGCCACCTCCAACATCACGGCCGGTATCATGCCGGCAGCGTCCATGCATAAAAAGGGTCTGAAGATCGCTTTGGGTTCCGATGTGGGCGGCGGTCATTTCCTGGGCATTTACCGGCAGGTCGCCCGGGCAACGCAGATCTCGAAGATGAAAGAGTTCTACGAAGAGGATTATGAGCGGATCCGTCTGGCCAATGCGTTCTACATGGCGACAGTCTGCGGAGCTTCCGTGTTTGACAGGGCGGGTAAGCTGGAAAAAGGCTATCGTTTCAATGCCCTGGTCGTGGAGAACATGCTGGATAGGGAATATGCGACTTCCCTTGAAGATGCTCTGGAGCGTTTCTGCTATATCGGAGATGAGAGGAACATCCTTGAAAGATATATCGATGGCAGACTGGTCGATCCTGAGAAGGTCTATCAGCAATTGCTTGAGATCTGAAGATGAGAAAAGCCCGGCATTGCCGGGCTTTGAAAATCCATGGAATCAGTATTATTATTCTTTAGGTCCTTCTTCAACAGGTACTTCGACCAGAGCTTCCTCTGCAGGAGCTTCCTGAGCCGGAGCCTCTTTTGGTTCAAGAGCTTTCTTCAGGCCTTCGACACCTTTTTCAGCGATGTTGATCGTTGTCGTCTTAGCCTTGTTGATAGCATTCTGAACTTCCGGTTTGTTGAGATAGTCAGTGACTTTTGCTGAGATGTCGTTCAGGAATTCGGCAGTCTTCTTGAAAGCTTCTGTTTCTTTCAGTTTGTCGAATTCAGCCATGATGTCTTCGCCTAACTTGTCAAGCCTGTTGTCTTTGTCAGCTTTTGCAGTGAGTTCAGCAACTTTTCCTTTTGTGAAGTCAACAGCTTCCATTGATTTAGCTTTTACTTTATCAAGGAATTCATCCAGCTTTTCATCTTCCTGGACGTCGTTGATGATGCCTTTCACTTTTTCTATAGATGACTTAATAGCTTCTTCAGTCTTTTCGACGAGTGCTCTGGCTTTTTCTTTACCCGCTTCATCTAATCGCTCAGTCTTTTCAGCGAGATCCTTTTCGAGATCTTCGACCTGAGATTCCATTTCTTTTACAGTATCCTCAAATTTTGTCATATCAGAATACCTCCTTTATATTTATTATATATAAAAAAGTGAAATGCAAGTGAACAATAATGATAATTAGCACTCGTTTGATAATCGTATGATGATATAATAGTACTGTTATGAGAAGAAGAAGAGGCGGTATCGGAATATTCGGATTTATCATCATAATGAGCATTCTGGATTGGCTTTTTGAAAGCGGCGGATTGCTGATTTTCGGGCTGATCGTTCCTAGTGTCGTCATGGCTCTGGTCTTTTTCGGGCTTTTCAAATTCATCAGACTGATGTTTGGTGAGCAGGATACATATAACAGCAGAAGGGCTTCCAATGTCAAAAGCAAGAAATCGACCTCCTATGTCAAAAACGCGAAGAATGCCCAGGTCGATAAGGTTTTATCAGAATATTTCAAAGATAATGTTGCGTTGATCCTGTTTGATGACATCTCTGTTTCGACACAGAGTGGAACTTATACGACTGTTGACAATCTTTACATCTCCTACAAGGGCGAAAAGGTCTGTCAGCTGAAGGAATTCAAATCTTACTATCCGGAGGCTTATGACAAGGTCATCGCTGCTTTGAGCCAGCTGGCCAAGAAGGGCGGAAAGGTCAAGGAAGAAAAGAAGAAGACCGAGGTCAAGGAGAAGGTCGACAATTTTTCGGATGCGGAGAAGTTCATCGATCAGATCAACAATCTGAACAAGGGACTTTCCAACGAAGAAGTCACCAATGGTCTCTATCAGACCTGTGAACTGTTGAAACAGATCGACATCGTTGACAGGGAAGATGGAACGGTCGATCCGAAGCTGAACAAGCTTTATGAATACTATCTGCCGATCCTGGTCGGCATCCTGGAGAATTACAAGCGCCTTTCCGATTCCGCGATCAAGAACGAGGAATTCAAGAAGTGCGAGACTCAGCTGGTCAAGACGATCAAGCTGATCAACGAAGCGCTCAAGACGATCTACAACTCTCTGCATGAGAGCGACTATATGAATCTGAATGCCGATATCAACACTCTGCAGTCCCTGCTCAAGCAGGACGGACTGGTGGAGACTCCCTTTAAGGAGGTCAAATAATGCCTGATAAAAAGATCGATATGTTCAAACTGGTCGAACAGGTCGAGAAGCAGAAGAAGATGGATATCGACGATATCTTTTCGACACTCGATTCAGTCAAGGATGAAGAGGACAGAAGAGAAGAGGTCAAGGTCCACACTTATACGAGCACTTCAGATCCGAGCCTGGTCTCCAGACCGAGGATCCCTGACAAGCTCGGTGCTTTTGATACCCGTTTCGAGTGTTTCAGATGCATCATTGAGAATGTCTCTTACGGGACCAAGAACGTGAACGCCTATGTTGAAGGCCACAAGGATGCGCTGGAGAAGTATTATGGGGATGCCTATCAGAATTCCAAGGATCTCTATGTCATCGAGGCGAGAGTCAATGATGAGCTGAACAAGTACAATTCTCATTCCGCTCTGTATGATAAGGGCTATTATGATGGTCTGGCTTATGTCCTGAAGGCCCTTAAGCGTTCCAAGGAGCTGCTGATGCAGAGGATCAGCGCTGAAATGATCAGGAAATTATAGTATGTCAGTACATGATGAAAAAGAAAAGATGATGGAAGAACTCTTCTCTAAAAGGAGAAGCAGTTTTTCTAATATCTACAATGATTCTGTCGATATCCTGAAGGATACCGAGAGCGAGCTCAACAAGATCCTTTTGCAGAACCAGAAGGATATTGAGGAGATGACGAAGAAGTTCAATTATTCCGATGAAGATCTCAAAAGACTGAAGTACGATATCGAGAAGGATTTCAATATCAAGATCGAAACACCGGAGACGGTCGTTCTGGGCAAGGCTTCAAAGGAAGTCTTTGACAACATCTACAAGGATCTTTCCGAGACGATCATCGGTGAAGACGAAGCATGCAAGGCGCTGACGACGGCTTTCAGAAGACCTTATGTCGTCGGTTCCGATCCGCAGAAGATCCGCAACAGCATCATCCTCTACGGCACCAATGGCACAGGCCGTCATCAGATGGTCTATACGATGGGAACTCTGCTGAAGAAATACGGTCTCAGCGTATCCAGCGAGGTCATCGAACTGGACATGTCCCGCTACCAGTCCAGTGCGCAGGAAGTGCTTTTCCTGCAGGATATCTATGTCGCTTTGAGCGGAAAGAATCCGATCATCCTGATCGAAAACTTCGAGGAAGCTTCCCCGATCTTCAACAGGATGCTGTCAGAACTGGTCATGGAAGGAAACTGTGTCCTGAGCAAGCGTTATACCTTGAAGAACAATCAGCTCGTCGAGGCGACCAATACGCTGTCCGGCGATATCATCGACAGGCTCAATGGCAATGACAAAGTGCTGGTCTTTGTTTCCGAGAAGAACCCGACCAAGCTCATGGATGTCTTCGGCAAATCTTTCATTGAGAAGATCGATGACAAGGTGCAGACCAAGAAACTGGATGAAGAGGCTCTGGTCAGGATCATCGATCAGCTCATCGATTCTCTGATCACCAGATGCGGCAACCAGCTGGAGATCAAACTGGAAGTCGATGATTCAGTCAAAGACTATCTCAAGTCGATCTATGAACCAAACGATGGTATCGATTCCCTGTCTCCGACGGTCAAGAAGATCTACAACGAGATGGTCGATATCGCTTTGAAACACGACGAGGTGGAAAGAGTGAAGATCAGCTATGATCAGACGATCAAGGCCGTCTTCAATGAGTTGGCTCTGGATCTGGATATCATCGACGATACCCGGGCAGAGCGCGAGGAGATACAGAGAGAGCTTGACGATATCGTCGGTCTCGATGATGTCAAGAACTATCTCCTGTCTCTGGAGAATCTGATCAAGATCAATCAGATCAGAAAGCAGAAGGGTCTCAAGACCAACGAGATCTCCAAGCACATGATCTTTACAGGCAATCCAGGTACCGGCAAGACGACGATCGCCAGACTGGTCTCCAGGATGATGAAGGCCTGCGGCATCCTCAAACAGGGCCAGCTGGTCGAAGTCACCAGGGCTGATCTGGTCGGCAAATACGTCGGCCATACCGCTCCTTTGACGATGTCGGTCATCCAGTCCGCTTTGGGCGGTGTCCTTTTCATCGATGAGGCCTACTCCCTGTACAGAGGCAAGGATGATTCCTTCGGCCTGGAGGCGATCGATACGCTGGTCAAGGCGATGGAAGACCACCGCGATGATCTGATCGTCATACTGGCCGGTTATACCAAGGAAATGAAGGATTTCCTGGAGGCGAACTCCGGTCTGAAATCCCGTTTCGCGAATGTCATCGAATTCTCCGACTACACCGGGGAAGAGCTGATGCTCATAAGCAAGTCGATCGCCAAGGGCAAGGATTACGTGATCGCGGAAGATGCTCTGCGTCCTCTGCAGGATTATTTCACGCTCATCCAGGCCAAGAACGATCCGAACTCCGGAAACGGACGTCTGGCCAGAAATCTGGTCGAGGATGCGATCCTGAACCAGTCAAAGAGGTTGCTGGAGGATCCGGAAGCGGAGATGAATGTGCTCGAGAGGATCGATTTCAATCTCTCGGAAAATAAATTTGGCGACAAGAAGGATCTTAAGTGATCCTTTTTGAATAGGAGAAGAAAATGGAAGCATTAGAGAATATTTTGAGTCGGCGCAGTATCAGAAGATACACGGATGTCAGGATCTGTGATGAGGATCTTCACAAGATCCTGGAAGCGGGGATGTCCGGTCCCAGCTGTGTCAATGCCAGAGACTGGAGCTTCATCGTCGTCAGAGAAAGAGAGACTCTGGAGAAGATGGCAGATGCCAACGGCCGTCCGGCTCTTCCGTTGAAGGATGCTGCTTTGGGTATCCTGGTCCTTGGAGACCTGGATAGGGCGTTCAAAGGAGCGCCTGATTATTGGATCATCGACGGAGCGATCGCTGCCCAGAATATGATCCTGGCTGCCAATGCCTTGGGTATAGCTTCAGTCTGGCTTGGGACTTATCCGCAGATGAACAGGGTAGACAGACTCAGAGAGTTGTTTTCTCTTCCTGATCATGCCGTTCCGCATTCGATCATTGCCTTCGGTTATGCGGATGAGGATGTTCCGGTCAAAGGTTTCTATGAAGAAGACCGGGTGCATTTTGAAAAGTGGTGACAAGACCGCTTTTTTTGTAAGAGAGATAATTACATTCCTTGATTTATGGGTACCCATTGGTCTTATAATAAAGTTAGGAAAACTGTTCCTGTAAGGGATCAAAGATAATGGAAGAACTGGTGAAAAAAGAACTGATCGCGGCAGGCGTGGAAGCGCACGACTGGAAAGATGCGATCGAGAAGGCGGGAGAGCTTTTGATCGATAGCGGCGATATCGAAAGGGGCTACATCGAACAGATGATCGCTTCCGTGGAGGAATACGGTCCGTATATGGTCATCACAAAGGGTTTTGCGCTGGCTCATGCCGCTCCAAGCGAGGCCGTCAGAAACGATTCCATGTCTCTGATCAATCTGAAGGAGCCCGTGGAATTCGGAAGCCGCAACGATCCGGTCAGCGTCATCCTCTGTCTGGCTTGTACCGATAAGGAAAGCCACATGGAGAAGCTGCAGAAGGTCGCCATGCGCCTGATGGTCCCGGGAATGGTGGAGCGTTTGAGTGAATGCGAAAACGCTGATGCGTTATATAGAGAGATAAATGGGGAAAACAAGGAGGTCTAATAGATGAAAGTACCAAAGATACAGTGTGTTTGCGGCTTTGGCTGCGGTTCTTCTCTGATGCTGAGGATGGCGATCGATGATATCCTCAAGAAACTGGATCTTGAAGCGGATACGTTCTGCGGTGATGTCGGCACCTGCCTTTCGAATCCGTGCGATGTCATCTTTATTTCCAGGGAACTTGCTGAAAGGATCATCGACAGGGCTGATGTTCCAGTGACCATCATCGAGAATTTCATGGACAGCAGCGAAGTGGAAGAAAAAGTCAAAGCTTATATGGATAGTCTGAAATAGTTTTTGATTGGGGAAAAATAAGTAAATAAGAAAAGGAGGCTACTTATGTCAATTCTCAATTTCATCATCAATGAGATCTTTGGTCAGGGTGCGATCTTCCTTGCCTTAGTTGCAATGGTCGGCCTGATCCTGCAGAAGAAGTCTGCTTCAGAGGTCGTCAGAGGAACGATCATGACAGCTATCGGCTTCTTCGTCCTCAACACCGGTACAGGTCTGATCACCGGCAATTCGATCGATGGCATCATCACGGCGTTCAACACGCTGATGCCTGGCAATGCTTCAGCTCCGGCTTCGATCGATATCGGCGGTCAGTACGGCACTCAGATCGGTATCGTCATGATCCTGGCGTTTGCCATCAACCTTCTGGTCGCCCGTTTCACACCTTGGAAATCAGTGTTCCTTACAGGCCATATGCTTTACTGGTTCCCATATGTATTCATCGCTGCGGGTGTTGATGCCGGTCTGACAGGCGGCAAACTGATCGGTCTGGCTGCGATCTTTACAGCTCTGTATATGATCGTCGCTCCAAACCTCATGAGACCGTTGGTCAAGGATGTTACGGGCAAGGATGATTTCACGATCGGTCACCCGACAACGACTCTTTCAGTCATCGCCGGTCTTGTTGCACCGTTGGTCGGTGACAAGTCAAAGAGCTGCGAAGACCTCAAGTTGCCGAAGTCTTTAGGTTTCTTAAGAGAAGTCTCTATCACGGGTTCCATCGCGATCGCGATCGTCTACATCATCATGTATTTCGTCGTTTCAGCGAATGGCCTGTCACCTGCTGAAGTATTCGGCTACGGCGGAAGCTTCTTCAGCTACTGGTTCACGCATTCCGTTTACTTCGGTGTCGGTGTCACTGTCATGCTGCAGGGCGTCCGTATGCTGATCGCGGAGATCGTTCCGGCTTTCAAGGGCATTGCCGAAAAAGTCGTTCCGGGTGCTATTCCGGCTCTGGACTGCCCGGTACTCTTCGGTTATGGTCCTAACTCTCTGATCATCGGCTTCATCGTTGCAGTCATCACTTCAACGATCACGATCCTGGTCACCAGAGGCATGTTCCCGACGGTCATCATTCCTTTGATCTTCACCTGCTTCTTCGAGAACGGCTGTGCCGCTATCGTCGCAAACGCAAAGGGCGGTATCAGAGGCACGATCATCGCTTGTGCACTCAACGGTATCATCATGGTCCTGCTGGTCGGTTTCGGTGCTTACTTCTTCAACAACACCATTCAGCCATGGATGCTGGTGTACGGCGGACAGGACTTCTCTCTGTTCGGTATCATCGAAGGTCTGATCGCAAGGATCTTAAGTTAGTTATCGCATAGAAAGATAAGAAACTGATATAATGAAAATGTCCATCATAGTTCTGCGGAAGAACTGAGGTGGACATTTTTCTTTATAAAAAAATATCCTTTGCAGGATATTTTTCTGTTTGAGTGAAAAGGATGATCTACTCTTTCTTAGCGGCTTTTTCGATCTCGGCTTCTGCGTTCTTCTTGACAGATTTGATGCCGTTCTTGCAAGCTGCCAGGGAGTTGTATCCCTCAGATCTGCCGATTGCTTTCGCATTAGCGGCGATGAGTCTGAAATAGCACTTGCCGTCTTTGCCTTCGTAGATCTCGAATTTAGGATTCTTTGCTTCGACAGGCTCTTTGGCGGTGAGGTCAACGACCGGTGCCTCAGGAGCGTTCTTCATGACGCTTCTGATACCTTTGACAGCGCCTTTTCTTGCGGCGTACATCTGAGATGAAAGGATAGGTTCACCGTTACCGGCGACGAGATTGAAATGGTACTTGCCATTGTTGGCAACCTTGATTACATACTTGCCCATGCTTTTCCTCCTATTATGATGATTGTAAATGTATCTTCTACTTACATTTTAAAATGTGAAGTACTCTTTTTTCAAGATTTTAGAATGTCTTTTAGTGAAGAATGAGTACCTGTCAGCTCGTGAAAATCGCTGTTGAACCTGTCAAGTGCCTCGTCGATGCGCGGATGAGCGATCATCTGATCAAAGATGTCCGGTGACAGCGTCATGGCTTCGATCCCCAGTTTTGCCGCTTCTATCACCTGATCAAGTGTCTTGAATGAAGCAGCCAGTATCCTGGTCGAAGTGGTGCTGATGATCTCCTTCATGCTGAGGAAGGATCCGACCGGGTCCATCCCTTCCTTGAAGATGCGGTTGAAGTAGGGAGCGATGTAGTCGACGCCGATCCCGGACGCCAGGAGCGCCTGGTCCGGATAATAGACGATGGTCGCTGTCACATGATAGCCCTGCGCTTTCAGTATCTTCATGGCTTTGTAGCCTTCTTTGGTGGACGGGACTTTGATGAAGACTTCTTTGCCCAGCACATCAATGATGGCTTTGGCATCATCCAGAAATTCCTGGCAGCTGTCTCCGACCGCCTGTACATGCAGTTCCCTGTTTCCGATAAAAGATCTGATCTGTTTCAGAATGATATCAGGATCCTTTTTTGTTCTCAACAGTATCGTCGGGTTGGTGGTCACACCGGCGATCGGGAAGTATTCGCAGATCTCCTGGATCTTTTCCATATCTGCGGAATCGATGAGTATTTTCATGTCGTTTCTCCTCGACTTAATTCTATAACAAAATGGAAAATTAATATAAAATGGTAGTGTATGTTGAATGATACGATCTGCGCGATATCGACTGCGCTGAAAGATGGGGCGATCTCGATCGTCAGGATGTCCGGTGACGATGCTTTTGATGTGATCAGAAAGATCTCGGATGTGAAAAAGATCGTACCCAATACCATCGTCTATTCCCACATCCATGACGGCGGGGAGATGATCGATGAGGTGCTGATCTCCTTTTTTGAAAAGGGCAGATCCTACACCAGAGAGGACATGGTCGAGATCAATTGCCATGGCGGTGTCTATGTGACCAGGCTGATCCTGAACCTCCTGCTGGCAAGCGGATGTCGGCTGGCACAGCCGGGTGAGTTCACAAAGCGCGCTTATCTGAATGGCAGGATCGATCTGTCAGAGGCGGATTCGATCAACGACCTGATCAAAGCTGAAAGCGCCCTGCAGGCACGTTCGGCGATCCGGGGCATGAATGGTTCGGTACAGAGGCTCGTTGAACCGTTGATGGCGGAAATGAAGGATATCATTGCGATGATCGAGATCAATATCGATTATCCGGAATATGAAGATGAAGTGCAGATGAGCAATGAAGTGATCAGGCCGCATGTGGAAAAGTGGCTGAATGAGATCAGGGTGATGATCGATAAGGCCGAGCGGTTCAGGGTCGTCAAGGATGGTCTCAGCACGGTCATCATCGGCAAACCGAATGTCGGCAAGTCTTCGCTGCTGAATGCGCTGCTGGAAAAAGACAAGGCTATCGTGACGGACATCGCCGGTACGACCAGGGACCTGGTCGAAGGAAAAGTCAGTCTGAAGAA
>JAEEGI010005231.1_pt1 | contig 29952 bp, 28 predicted proteins | sample 8958751 | NCBI WGS metagenome assembly JAEEGI01 (sample SAMN16246545, study PRJNA631951) | gut metagenome | biome: gut microbiome; feature: rumen; material: KS-attached | host: Bos | place: Iran: Karaj | collected 2018-10 | reverse complement strand
CGGTGGTAATGACGAAGACCTTGTCCCGCGGCAATTCGCGCAGTTCCTTGAAACCGATGAGCATGGGATCCGGCAGGCGCAAAACGCCCAGCTCTCGGGCAACCCGGCAGACCAGCTGCATGCTGCGGCCGGTGATGAGGATCCGGCGACCGAGCGCCACCGCGCAGTCCACCGCCTGCTGAATCCGGTGGATGTTGGAAGAAAAGGTGGTCATCACCAGCCAGCCGCGGCACTGCGGAAAAAGTTCGGCAAAAGCCGCGCCCACCTCCCGCTCCGAGGGCGTCCAGCCATCGCTTTCCACATTCGTGGAATCGGAGAGCAGAAGCAGGGTTCCTTCCCGCCCAAAGGCGGCCAGACGCTCTTCATCAACCCTGTGACCATCCAGCGGTGAAGGATCCAGCTTGAAATCGCCGGTATGCACCACCAGACCGGCCGGCGTGCGAAGCGCCAGACCGACACTGTCCACAATGGAGTGCGCCACCCGGAAAAATTCCACCTCAAAAGGCGGCAAAGACAGGCGTTCCTCCGGATCCACCGTGTGCAGCGCCGGTTTGCACCGCATCTCGCACTCTTCCAAACGGCATTTCAAAAGCCCCACCGTCAGCGGCAAACCAAAGACCGGCGGATTGCCAAGACGCTCCAGAAGCAGAGGCACCGCGCCAATATGATCCTCATGGCCATGCGTCAGCACCAACCCGACAATATCCGCCCCACGTCCTTCCAGTGCGGAAATATCGGGGACCGCATACTCCACACCGATCATATTCATGTCGGGAAACATCAGCCCGCAATCAACAATCAGTATCTTGCCCTCGTACTCGAAGACCATCATGTTGAGGCCGATTTCCCCCAGTCCTCCCAGGGGGAGCACCCGCAGCCCTGGAACGGCCGTCTGTTCTTTCAAGATATCCACCGTCATCCTCACCTGTCCCGGTCAATAAATAAAATGATGACAAGTGTACGGGAAACATGAGACAACTGCCAAACTTTTTCGCCGGCACCGAGTTTTTGCACTGTTGCCGGGAAAATGCTGTATACTTGCAGAGTCTCGTTGGCCTATGAATTGACCCTTACAAAGGAGCTGCTCTTATGTCGGTAAACAAGGTAATTCTCGTGGGAAGGCTGGGCAAGGATCCGGAGGTGCGCTACACCGCTTCGGGAGTCGCGGTGACCAACTTTTCGCTGGCGACCTCGGAATTCTACAAGGATCGAAACGGCGAACGGCAGGAACGTACCGAATGGCACAACATTGTGGTCTGGGATCGGTTGGCCGAAACATGCGCCAAGTATCTGAAAAAGGGCAAGCAGGTTTACATTGAAGGACGCCTGCAAACCCGCGAATACGACGATCGCGACGGCAACAAGCGCAGAACCACGGAAATCGTCGCCACACAGATGCAGATGCTGGGACGCGCCGGTGAGGAAAGCGGTGATGTGTCCGCACCTCCGATAACGGAGCCGCAACACGCGCCCAAAGCCAGGGGAGAAGAAAACTCGCTTCAGGAACCGCCTTTCAACCCGGAAGACGACATTCCCTTCTGATTCCTCCCAAACCCTGACGGGGAAGCGTTGACAATTGCGAAAGACAGGAGTATAAGGCAAGAACGTTGGGGCGCGTAGCTTAGCTGGTAGAGCAGACGACTCTTAATCGCCAGGTCGCGGGTTCGAATCCCTCCGCGCCCACCATTGGTCATCAGGCCCGCTACTCAAAAAGTGGCGGGCCTTTTTGTATCCATACCATTGAAAAAAACAAGGAGATCGTATGGGACTCAATGCCACCCCCTCAGCGAACCGCATCCATATCGGTTTTTTCGGCAAACGCAACGCAGGCAAATCAAGCGTCGTTAACGCGGTAACCGGGCAGGATTTGGCCATTGTTTCGGAAACCAAAGGCACCACCACCGACCCGGTGCTCAAGGCAATGGAACTCCTGCCGCTGGGGCCGGTAGTCATTATCGACACGCCGGGGCTGGACGACGAAGGCGATCTGGGCGCACTGCGGATCAAAAAGGCCTGGCAAATGCTGAACAGGACGGACGTCGCCGTACTGGTGGTCGACGCCGCTCTCGGGCGTGACAAGGAGGATGACGAACTGATCGCCCGTTTTGTGGAAAAAAATATTCCCTATGTCGTAGCGCTTAACAAATGCGATCTGCTCAAGGGCGCAGCGTCTGCGCTGCGCGACGACGAAATGCTGATCAGCGCGCTTGAGCGCACCCACATCACCGAATTAAAAGAGAAGATTGCGGCGCTTGCCGCCAGCGAAGAACCGCGCCAGAGACTGGTTGCCGATCTGATGGATCCGCTGGATCTGGTGGTGCTGGTTGTCCCCATCGACAAGGCGGCGCCCAAGGGGCGGCTCATACTGCCGCAGCAGCAGGTCATCCGCGACATTCTGGATGCGGGAGCGATTGCGGTAATCTCGCAGGATCGCGAACTGCCGGAAACACTTAAAAGCCTGGGGAAAAAGCCGCGCATGGTCATCACCGACAGTCAGGCATTCGAAAAGGTGGCGGCCTGCACTCCGCGTGACATTCCCCTCACCTCCTTTTCCATCCTGTTTGCCCGCCGCAACGGCCTGCTGGATACCGCCGTCGCCGGTGCCCGCACGCTGGACCAGCTTGAAAATGGCGATCGCGTGCTCATTTCCGAGGGCTGCACCCATCACCGCCAGTGTGAGGATATCGGCACCGTCAAGCTGCCGCGCTGGATACGAAACCATACCGGCAAGGAGCCCATTTTCGAGTTCACCTCCGGCGGCGAATTCCCGGAAAACCTGCAGCAATACAAACTGATCGTCCACTGCGGCGGCTGCATGCTGAATCCCAGGGAAATGGCCAGCCGAAGGAAACGCGCCGAAGAACAGGGCGTTCCCATGACCAACTACGGGATTCTCATCGCCTTCATGAAGGGAATTCTGGAGCGCAGTCTGGAAGTCTTTGACCTGTAAAAGGAAGGGCCTCAGGCGATACCCTGACGGATGGCTTCGCGCGCCAGCTGATCGCAGCGCTCGTTCTCCGGATGGCCGGCATGTCCGCGCACCCAGTGCCATTCCACCGTATGGCGTTGGCAGAGCCCGTCCAGCCGTTCCCACAGATCGCGGTTTAGCACTTCTTCCCTGCGCGAATTGCGCCAGTTGTGCGCCTTCCAGCCCGCAAGCCATTCGGTCATGCCCTGCACCAGGTAGCGGGAATCGCTGACCATCCGCACCTGACAGGGCTTTTTCAGCGACTCCAACCCGGCAATGGCCCCCAGCAACTCCATCCGGTTGTTGGTGGTAGACGGCTCAAAGCCGGAAAGTTCGCGGACATGCTCCCGCCAGCGCAGCAGCGTGCCGTACCCACCCGGTCCGGGGTTGCCGGAACAGGCGCCGTCGCTGAAAATTTCCACGATATCTTCAGGAATACTCATGGCCAACCAGAACAATAAAAAAAGCCCTGGCTTTCTTTGCCAGGGCTTTTTAATTTTTTGGTGGAGCTAGGCGGGATCGAACCGCCGGCCTCTTGAATGCCATTCAAGCGCTCTCCCAGCTGAGCTATAACCCCAAAGAGAGTTCTCTTTTATAGCAATCTTCCCGGAGTGTCAATCGTTTTTTTGAAAACAGAATAAATCACTCCGTATGATCACGTCCATCATTTGACCTGGACAACTTCCTTGACGCCAGGCACCTTCTCTTTCAGTGTTCTCTCAATGCCCATCCGCAAGGTCATGGTCGCCATCGGGCAGGAACCGCAAGCGCCCTGCAGTTTCACCTTGACCACGCCATCATCCGTCACATCGATCAGTTCCACATCACCGCCATCCGCCTGCAAATGGGGGCGCACCATATTCAGAATTTCCTCAACCTTTTCCCGCATAACAGACCTCCATCATGTAAAAGCTTAATGTACCTCACTGTCTCCAGATAAAGCTGAGACCACCACTTGCCGGAAGGATTTCCGCCAACTGCAACTTGCTCTTGCCCAAAATATACTCCAGAAGCCCAGTCTGTTCTTTGGGCGGATACACAACTTTTGGTTTCCCGGATATTTTTCCCAACTGTCCGGCATACTCGACAGCATCCTGCAAACCGCCCAGTTGATCCACCAGTCCGACAGCCTTGGCCTGTTCACCGGAGAAAATCCGGCCGTCCGCCAGGGCCCGAACCTTTTCCTCGGGCATGGAACGTCCCTCCGCCACAGCCCGGACAAACTGGGAGTGGACATTGTCCACCGTTTCCTGAAGCAGTTTCCGTTCCTCGGCGCTGAGCGCCTTATTGGATGCACCCATATCCTTGAATGCTCCGCTCTTTACCACCTGCAAACCGACGCCAATGGTTTTCATCAATTCCTGCAGATTGGGAAATTCCAAAATAACGCCGATACTTCCGGTAATTGTGCCTGGATTGGCAAAGATCCGTTTGGCTGGAGCGGAAATGTAGTATCCGCCAGAAGCCGCCACAGAGCCCATGGAGACCACCACCGGCTTGTCACTGACAGTCTTCTTGACCGCCGTGTAAATTTCCTGGGACGGCGCTACGCCACCGCCGGGAGATTCCACTCGCAAAACGATGGCCTTGATGGCCGCATTTTCCCTGAATGATTCCAGTTCATCGATAACTTTTTGCGCGGAAACGATAACTCCCCGCACTTCGACAACGCCAACCCGTTCACCGATAAAAGGCGCGCCCTTGCCACCCGATGGCATCAGCATCATCAAGGCCGCAAAAAAAACAAAGATGGCTCCAAAAACACCCAGGGCCATCATAAAAGGCTTTTTTTTCATAGCATGACATTTCGGGCGAAATCCCCTCCGACAAGGGAATTTCGCCCGACCTTTGGATTGTCATCGAAAAACTTGAGTTTGCAGCAAACTCCCAACTGGAACGCCTGTCAGAGTTTGTCACTCCTTGTTGGCACGTTCCATCGCACCCTGCAGGATCATACCCAAATTGGAAGTCGCGTTATTCTGCGATCCCAGGTACGACTCCATGTTGGCCTTCTCCTTGCGATCCTCCAGCTGCTTGATCGACAGGGCGATTTTGCGATCTGCGGTATCAATATTCAGGACAACGGCTTCCAGCTCATTGCCAATTTCGGTGAAGGTTTTCGGAGAATCCAGTTTTTCCTTGCTGAGCTCGGAAACATGGATCAGCCCCTCAATACCTTCCTCAATTTCCAGGAACACACCAAAATCGGTGATGGAAGTTACCTTGCCGCGTACCAGTGTTCCCGGTTTGTAACGGGTAGGAATGGTGCTCCAGGGATCCGGGGTCAAATGCTTGATGCTCAGCGAAAACCGCTCGTTCTCACGGTCCACATTGAGGACCACCGCCTTGACCATATCTCCCTTCTTGAACATCTCAGAAGGATGTTTGACCCGTTTGGTCCAGGAAATGTCGGAAATATGCACCAGACCGTCAATGCCCTCTTCCACGCCCACAAACAGACCAAAATCGGTAATATTCTTGACCTGGCCCTCAATAACCGTTCCCGGAGGAAACTCCTCGCCGATGACATCCCACGGATTGGGCTCGGTCTGTTTGAGGCCCAGAGAAATTCTCCGGTTGGCGACATCCACAGCCAGAACCTGCGATTCGACTTCGTCGTTGATGCTGAGGATCTTGCTCGGATTCTTGATCCGTTTGGTCCAGCTCATCTCCGAAACATGAATCAGGCCTTCCACGCCCTCTTCCAGCTCGACAAACGCGCCATAATCCGTCAGGCTCACCACCTTGCCATGCACCCTCTGGCCAACCTGGTACTTGCTTTCCACATCCGCCCACGGATCGGGGCTCAGCTGTTTGAGGCCCAGCGAAACCCGTTCCTTGTCACGGTCATACTTGAGTACCTTGACCTGAATCTTGTCCCCAACGGACAGGCGTTCAGAGGGATGGTTGACCCGTCCCCAGGAAATATCGGTAATGTGCAGCAGGCCATCAATACCGCCCAGATCAATAAAGGCCCCGTAATCGGTAAGATTTTTCACCACGCCTTCCATCACCTGGTCTTCGTTGAGCGACTGCAGCGTGTCTTTCCGGAGACGATCGCGCTGTTCCTCAAGCAGCAGACGGCGCGACAGCACAATGTTGCCCCGGCGTTTGTTGAGCTTGATGATCTTGAATTCCAGCGTCTGCCCCAGCAGTTTGTCCAGATTGCGTACCGGACGCAAATCCACCTGGGAACCGGGCAAAAAGGCATTGACACCAATATCGACAGAAAGGCCGCCCTTGACACGGGCCAGGATACGGCCTTCAATAACCATGTTCTCTTCCAGCGAGCTCCAGATCTTCTGACGATCCGCCTTGACTTTGGAAAGGCTGATCAGGCCGTTTTCATTCTCGGTGCTTTCAATGTACACATCAAACTGATCGCCCTTGGAAACCGTTGCATTTCCCTGTTCATCCTGGAATTCGTGAATGGCAATCACACCTTCCGATTTTGCACCCACATCTACCACGACCGAATCGTCATTCACCTGCACAATGGTTCCCCGAACCACGTTGCCAGGCACCAGCTCTTTCAGGCTGTTCTCGAACAGATCGGCGAAATTTTCCTCCATTTCACCGTTCTCCAAGCCCATTACTTCTTCTTCTCCACCATTTTGTCTTTCATCAATCATGAAAACCTTACCCCCTGAATTTTCCTTTTCGCCATTACGGCGAAAGATCATGGTTTATACCACCATGATCTTATGAAAATAACATAGGAAACAAGAGAAAACAAATTATTTTCCGTTGTCTTCTTCGCCTTTTCCCAGGGAACGCAACCGTTCCAGCACCTCTTCGATAATCCAGCTGGGCGTGGATGCACCAGCTGTCACGCCAACGCTTTCAACACGGTCAAACCAGGCCGGATCCATGCCTGAAGCTGTTTCGATGTGGTAGGTGCGAGGAACAATGGCCTGGCATATGGTTGCAAGTCTTGTAGTGTTGGCGCTGTTATGCCCTCCAATCACCAACATGACATCCACCTTGCCGGCGATCTCGCGCGCTTCATTCTGGCGCACCGAAGTAGCGTCACAGATGGTCTTGATGACCCGCAACTCCGAACATTTCTCCAGGCAGATCCGGACGATGCTCTCCAGATTCTCGGAAGACTGCGTGGTCTGCGCGACAATCCCCAGCCGCTGCGCCGCAGGCAGGCTCCGCGCCTCATCCGGGGTAGCCACCACGTAGACATTGTTGCTCCGCACATAGGAAACGATGCCCTTGACCTCCGGATGTTCGCGCTCGCCGACCAACACCAGCGTATAGCCTTCCTCGTCCAGCATTTTGGCGCAGTTTTGCGCATTTTTCACAAAGGGGCAGGTCGCATCCACGATCTCCAGCCCGCGCCGGACGAGCTCTTCGCGTTCCTGCACGGTAATGCCGTGCGAACGGATGATCACCCTCCCCTGCCGGGCTTCCTGCACCGAATTGATGACTCGCACCCCCATCGCCTCCAGTTTGGCGACCATCTGCGGAGAATGGATAATCGGTCCCAACGAGGCGATTTGCTCCCCGCCAGCGGCAGCTTCCAGCGCCATCTGCGTGGCCCGTCTCACGCCAAAACAAAAACCGGCGCTTCGCGCGACGATAATATTCATTGGATCCCCTTTTCCGCAGCGCGTACCCGCACAATTTCCTCCATCCGGCTCAGCACCTCTTCTATGGTCAGCGTGGTGGCATCAATCACCACGGCATCGTCCGCCTTGCTCAGCGGACTGTCCTTGCGGTTCATATCCGCCCGATCCCGCTCCTGCATTTCCGCTATGGTACTCTCCAGATCGGCGGCAATGCCACGGGCCTGCAGCTCCAGCCAGCGTCTTTTCCCACGTTCCGCCACATCCGCCGTCAGAAAAAATTTCACATCCGCCTTTGGAAAAACCACCGTGCCGGTATCACGCCCTTCCAGCACCACGCCACCTGCCGCCCCGATCTCCTGCTGGCGCCGCACCAGAATCCGCCGCACCCCGCTGCAGCTGGAAATCCGGGAAGTCAGCAGGCTTATTTCCGGTGTACGAATGGCTTCGGAAACATCTTCACCGTTCAGCAAAACCCGCTCGCCTTCCGCCTCCCGCCGGAAATTGATGCGCTGTTCCCCGCACAGCTTTGTCACCTGTTCGCAATCCTCGCAGTCACAATTTGCGCGATAGGCCGCCAGCGCCACCGCACGATACATGGCGCCGGTATCCAGCGCGATATAACCCAGCCGGGCCGCCAGCCGTTTGCACAGCGTGCTTTTGCCGGAACCACAGGGGCCGTCGATCGTAATAATCAATCCGTTCATCATCTTCCCATCCATCGTTTAATTGCAGTCAGCGCGAAACAATTCTTTGAAGCTGCTCCCAGAATCCGGGAAAGGAGATATCCGTGCAGGCGGCATCCGCGATACTCACCGCGGACGATGCGCACAGTCCCGCAACCGCCATGCTCATGGCGACACGGTGATCGCCATGCGACTTCACACTGGCTCCCCGGAAACTCGCCCCTCCCCGGATAATCATGCCATCATCACGAGTTTCCACCGCAACACCCAGTTTGGCCAGTTCCCCGGCCATGGCCGCGATGCGATCCGTCTCCTTGACCCGCAATTCACGGGCATCACGAATAACGGTCGTTCCTTCGGCCAACGCAGCAGCCACACACAGCACCGGCAGCTCGTCAATCAGCCTGGGAATGAGCGCCCCGCCGATTTCCACGCCGTGCAGGGCACTTGTCCGGACAAGGATATCCGCAACCGGCTCGCCGGCTTCCTCGCGCCGGTTTTCCAGTTCAAGGTGCGCTCCCATGTTCCGCAGCACCTCCAAAATGCCATCGCGGGTGGGATTGACGCCAACGTTCACAAGCCGCAACTGCGAATCCGGCACCAGAAGCGCCGCCACCATGAAAAACGCGGCCGACGAGATATCCCCCACCACGGTCAGCTCACGCCCACACAACTGAGGGCGGCCATATACCGTGACCTGTCCGGGAAAAGCTTCGACCCTCGCCCCGAAAAAGCCCAGCATCCGCTCGGTGTGATCACGCGAAGGATATGGTTCGCACACCGTGGTTTGCCCCTCGCAAAAGAGACCGGCCAAAAGCAGCGCCGATTTGACCTGGGCGCTTGCCACCGGCGAATTGTACCTGAAAGGATGCAAAGTGCCTCCGCTTACGGCAAGCGGAAGATTTTCGCCCCCGTGACGACCGGTGATCCGCGCCCCCATGCCGGCAAGTGCGCCGCTTACGCGTTTCATCGGGCGACGGCGCAGGGAAGCGTCACCGCTTAGCACGGAAAAGAAAGGCTGCGCGGCCAGAATGCCGGTCAAAAGCCGTACTGTCGTTCCGGAGTTGCCACAGTCGATGACATCTTGCGGTTCCTGCAGGCCATCCAACCCCACCCCCGCGATCTCCAAAACATTATTCCCCAGTTCCCTGACCGGCACGCCCAGCGCCCGCATGGCGTTCACCGTGCTGAAGTTGTCCGCGCCAGGCAAAAAGTTGCGGATATGTGATGTGCCCCTGGCCAGCGAGGCCAACATCACCGCGCGATGCGAGACCGACTTGTCTCCCGGCACCACAACCTCGCCGCGCAAACCGGCGCGCGCAGGTTCAACCGTTCTGCATTCCGGTTCCTTCATGACTGTTTCCCCTTCCCTCCCAATTCTTTCGTCCCAGTAGAACAGATCGTTTGCGGTTTCCTCAATCGCGGTCCGTTTCTGTTACTTTACCTGCGGCAGACGCGCACGCAGCGCACGCGCGCGAATGAAAAAATCTTCCAGCGCCTTTTCATCTCCGGACGCGATATGTTCCTTCAACGTTTTCCAGAGCGTTTCAAAGCAGGTCATCGCATCCAGCAAGGCTTCCCTGTTGGAAAGCGCAATATCACGCCACATGACCGGATCGGAAGAAGCTACCCGGGTAAAATCCCGGAAACCACCAGCGGAAAATTCCAGCAGCCGTCCAGCAAGCCGCTCCCGTTCTTCCACCGTATTGACCATGGTGTAGGCCACCATGTGCGGCAAATGACTGACCACCGCCATGATCCGGTCATGACGGCTTGCCTCCATCTCCACAACCTGACTTCCGGCCGCGCGCCACAGCGCCCGCACCCGGTTCAGCGCATGTTCCGGCGTGCGCGGCGTGGGCGTCAGCACGCAGAATCTGCCGCGAAACAACGAGGAAAAGGCGGCTGCCGCGCCACCTTTCTCCGTGCCCGCCACCGGATGGCCGGGGACCAGCGCCGCTGTCTGCGGCACCAGCGGCTCAATCTGCGCAATCACGTCTTCCTTGACGCTGCCGACATCGGTAATGACGGCATCCGGCGCAAGCCCCGGCAAAGCGGCCTCAAGTGCCCCCCGCATCGCCCGCACCGGCGTGGCCAGCACAACCATATCCGCATCACGCACACCTTCCGCAGGATCTGAAGAGACACTGTCCACAATCCCTCTTGCAAGCGCAACCTCCAAATTGGATTCGGAAACATCAACACCGCTTACCTGTACCACCGCGCCCGCCTCACGCAAGGCCAGCGCAAGTGATCCGCCGATAAGCCCCACACCTATCACTGCCAATTTGTTCACTACATATTCCGCCATACCCGCCTCTCTGCACCTCCTGCATCGTCCTTCACCGCAAAAGCGTTCACTGGAACTTCCCAAATGTCACATGCCTTGACCGCCCGGTTCAAGCTGTCCTAGACTTGAGAAAATTTAAAGAGACTTGAAAAGTCCAACAAACGCAACGAAAAAAAACTATCACGGAATGTATCCGTCGTAAGAACAAGGGCAGGAATTCACAGATGATGTGCCGTTTTTACAAAAGATGCGTTCCAGAACATTCACTTTTTCTCAAAGAAAGGGCAAAGCAATGGCCATTGCCGCCAAGATCAGCGCCTCCCTGGAAAAATCCTCATGGATCCGCAAAATGTTCGAGCAGGGCAACGAACTGCGTAAAATCCATGGCAACGACAACGTCTTCGATTTCACCATCGGCAACCCGGCGATAGAACCGCCCGACGCCTTCAACCGGCATTTGCTGGAACTGGCACAGCATCCCATCCCCGGAATGCACCGCTACATGAGCAACGCCGGTTACGAGGAAACCCGCAAGGCCATTGCGGATCGAATCTCGGAAACCTCGCCGCAACCGCTGGAAGCCCGGCACATCGTCATGACCTGCGGCGCGGGCGGCGCACTCAACGTCACGCTGAAAACCATTCTGGATCCCGGTGACGAAGTTATTGTGCTCAGCCCCTTCTTCGTCGAATACCGCTTCTATATCGACAACCACGGCGGCGTAACCAAAGAAGTTCCCACCGTGCCCGAAACATTTCTCCCCGACATATCAGCGATTGAACGGGCCATCGGCGGAAAAACCCGGGCCATTCTCATCAATTCGCCCAACAACCCTACCGGCGTTGTCTATCCGGCGGCGCTGCTTGACGAACTTGGCGCCCTTCTGGAGCGCAAGGGACGCGAATACCGGCGCACCATGTACCTTATCTCCGATGAGCCCTATGCGCGCATTCTCTACGATGGCGCACAGATCCCTTGCGTCTTCGCACACATCCGCAATGCCGTCATCGCCACGTCGCATTCCAAAGATCTGGCACTGCCGGGAGAACGAATCGGTTATCTGGCCGCCAATCCCGCCATGGATGATGTTGACCAGTTCATGGCCGGCGCCATTTTCAGCAACCGCATCCTGGGCTACGTCAACGCACCGGCCCTGATGCAGCGTCTTGTCGCCCGCCTGCAACACGAATCGGTGGACATCGCCGCCTATCAGGAAAAACGGGATCTTCTCTACAACCACATCACCGCGCTCGGTTTCGCCACCGTCAAACCGCAGGGAGCTTTTTATCTCTTCCCGCGCACCCCCATAGAAGACGATGTCGCTTTCGTCCAGCGGGCGCTCAAGTACAACATTCTGACCGTCCCCGGATCGGGCTTCGGCATGGCCGGCCATGTCAGACTGGCCTACTGCGTGGACAAAGCCATGATCGAACGCAGCTTGCCCGCATGGGAAAAACTGGCCGCCGAATTTGCACACGCCTAGCCTCTTCTGCCGTCCTTTACGCGCCCGCTTTTTCAGGAAGCGGGCGCTCCACCCACAATTTGCAACTGCAAGGATTTGACACCCCGGAAGTGATTCACGCTCAGACGGTACACAAAGTCTGCTGTTCGGCCCACATTTATCCCCAGGCCAAAGTTTTCCATTCCGGTGCTATTGAACCAGATGGCGGGAAAAGAACGTCCCTCGCGTTCCAGAAGCAGGCGCAGATGGCCGCCACGCCCCACCAGCTGCCGTTTGACCACCGCAAAACGACCGATGAGAAGCGGCATTGCAAAATCGTTTCCCCAGGGTTCCAGACGGCCAAGAATGTCCATGGTCTCCAGCGTCAGCAATTCGGCCGGCCAGTCGGCGTCCACATAGTAGACCGGCCGCAGGGGCGCATCGCCCAGCTGACGGCGGGTTTCCGCCTCAAACAAGGAGACAAAACGGGGAAAATCCTCCAGAGCAAGCGTCGCGCCCGCCGCGCCTTCGTGTCCGCCAAAGGCGCAGAGCAAGCCTGGCGCCGCATCGGCAACCGCCTGCAGCGCATCACGGACATGAAAGCCGGGAATGCCGCGAAAACTCCCGGAGATCAGGCCATCCTTTCCGGCCGATGGCGCGAACAGCGCGGTAGGTTTGCCGAAAATATCCACCAGCCGGCTGGCGGTAATGCCATGCACACCGCAATGGCCTTCCTCCAGATAGAGCACCAGAGATTGCCCCTGATGCCCTTCGGCCTTCGTCAGTGCGCTCAGCCGCAGCTGGCGCTCCACCTCCCGCCGGGTATAATTCTCCTGTTCCAGAAGCTGCCATCGATACGCGGCCTCCGCATCGGTGGGAGCGATAAAGAAATGAAAACCGGCATCCGCCCAGTTCATCCGGCCGGCGGCGGCCACCGGCGGCGCCAGTTTGAAAGCCACCGTCTCGGCGGTTACCTCACCCTCCTGTTCTGCAAGAAAGACCCGCCAGGCGGGGCGCCGGCGCTCGTTAATCAATGCCAGGCCGCGGCGAGCCAACAGACGGTTGATCCAGCTGCGATCCGGACGCAGCGAAACACAGTCGGCGACTGTCGCCACAGCCACATAGTCAAGCAGGGCGGCCACACTCTCGACATGCTGCCGCAATCCGGTTTCCAGAAGCCGGCTGCGCACCTTCGCCATGACCAGAAAGGCCACTGCCGCGCCGCACAAATTCGGATCATAGCCGCTGTCGGGACTCTTGGGATTGACCACCGCCAGCGCGGAAGGTGGTGCGCCTTCCGCCGGAAGAAGATGGTGATCGGTGACAATGACCTCCACACCTTCGGCCTTCAGCCAGGCTATGCGTTCCTCGTCGCTGCTGCCCTTGTCTGCGGTAATGGTGAGCGTCGCGCCCGAGGCCTTTATCCGCTCCGCAACCGGCATGCTCAGCCCGTAGCCTTCGGTCAGCCGGTGACTGGTCACTACGGTCAGGCGCTCGGCAGGCACGCCAAAATGATCGGTAAAAGCCGTCCAGAGTACCGCGGCCGATGCAATGCCATCCGAATCATGGTCACAGGCAAAGGCTATTTTTTCTCCGCGTTCTATCGCCTGGACAATACGCTCCACCGCCCGGTTCATTCCGGGAATCCGGCCCGGATCAGGCAGACGCGCCAGTTCTCCCTCGCTCAGATCGGCAAGCGGCACCGGCTGCTCCAGACGGCGCGCCAGCACATCCGCAAGCCAGATGGGCAGACCATCCCGTCTCAAAGACTCATAGACGTCTTCCGCCCGCGGCCGTAATCTGATTTGCCATTCATCGGGAGCACACATTGCCATCACCAAAAGAAAAAGCGGAAGCGTCCTGCACGACGCTTCTGCTTTTTCCATTCAACTTCCACAACAAGTAAAAAACACTGGAGAAAATTTTTACGGAGCTTCCTGCCCCTCCCAGTCTCCGCTTTGCCGGAATTCCAATCACCATCGGCGTCCAGCGGGGAAACATTGCACCCTATCCCTGCGACATCTCCCCGGATACCTTAGCGATGGTGACCGCCATGAGAATGACCGCCTCCTCCACCGGGACCCCGATAGTCGCCATGCCCGGGGGAGTGATGATGATGATGCGGCGAATGAGAGTCATAAGGATCCTCGTCATGATGATGGTGGTGCGGAGGAGGAGGGCTGCACCCGCAACAGAAGCACAGAAGCACCGTCACCAGCAAAACCGATACTATCCTGGAGCTTTTCATATCCATTCCCTTTCCGTTTCCCACAAGAAGACCGAAAACTTCCTTGCCTTTTAGAGCTGCGCCAGCGCCTGTTCGATATCGGCAATGATATCCGCAACATCTTCCAGACCAACAGAGAAACGGATGAGATCGGGACGAACGCCGCAGGCAACCAGCTGTTCGTCCGTCAACTGCCGGTGCGTGGTGCTGGCCGGATGCAGCAGGCAGGAGCGCGCGTCCGCGACATGCGTCGCAATCGCCGCCATTTTCAGGTTGTCCATAAAGGCCGTGGCCGCAGCACGCCCCCCGGTAACGCCAAAGGTCAAAACGCCGCTTGTCCCATGCGGCATGTACTTCTGTGCAAGATCGTAATAGCGGTTGCTCTTCAGACCCGGATAGTTGATCCAGGCAATCTTGGGATGATGCTCCAGATATTCGGCCACCGCCATGGCGTTTTCGCAGTGGCGCTTCATCCGCACCGCGAGGCTCTCCAGCCCCAGGTTGAGCAGAAACGCGTTCTGCGGCGACTGAATCGAGCCCAGATCGCGCATCAGCTGCGCGGTTGCCTTGGTAATGAAAGCTCCCGCGCCAAAAGTGGTGGCATACACCACGCCATGATACGATTCATCCGGCGTACAGAGCCCCGGGAATTTGTCGGCATGGGCCATCCAGTCGAACTTGCCGCTGTCCACCAGTGCGCCCCCCACACCGCTGGCGTGGCCATCCATATACTTGGTGGTGGAATGGGTGACGATATCGCAGCCAAATTCGATGGGGCGGCAGTTGATCGGCGTGGGAAAGGTATTGTCGAGAATAAGCGGCACACCCATTTCATGCGCGACCTGCGCATATTTTTCGATATCCAGCACCACCAGTGACGGATTGGAGAGCGTTTCCGCAAAGATCAGCTTGGTGTTGGGGCGAAAGGCCGCCCGGATGGTCGCGGCGTCGGCATCGGGATCGATGAAGGTCGCCTCAATGCCCATCCGTTTCATCGTCACGGCAATCAGGTTGAAGGTACCGCCGTAAATCGCCGACGAAGAGATAAGATGATCGCCCGCACTGCAGATGTTAAAGATGGAAAACAGCGTTGCCGCCTGTCCGGAGGCGGTCAGCATGCCGGCCGCGCCGCCCTCCATGTCGGCAATCTTCGCAGCGACGTAGTCATTGGTGGGATTCTGCAGACGGGTATAGAAATAGCCCTTTTCCTTCAGATCGAAGAGCCGTCCCATCTGCTCGCTTGATTCGTATTTGAAAGTCGTGCTCTGGATGATGGGCAACGCGCGCGGCTCGCCGTTGGCCGGCTGATAGCCGCTCTGCAGACACTTTGTATTAATCCGGTACTCTGCCATGATTGTGGACTCTCCTGTTATTTTTTCTTCTTGTTCTTTTTGGATTTCTTTTTGGGCAATGCTGCGACGCCTTTCACCTGAGGAACGCGGGACGGCGCTTCAAGAACCGCTTTTTCGGCCTCCACCGGAGGAGCCTCCGGAGCCTTCTTTGCGGGCGCTTTCTTTTCACGCTTCAGGAACGGTACGGCGATTTTGCCGGGGGCGCTCTTCTTCTGACGCTTGCCCCAGTACTCCTCCCAAAAGACCAGCAGCGGGCTGGCAACAAAAATCGAGGAATAGGTGCCGATTATCACGCCAATCAGCAACGCAAACGAAAAGCTGTTGATGACGTTGCCGCCAAAGAGGAACAGCGCAAGGATGACCACCAGCGTCGTCCCGGAGGTCAGCACCGTTCGCGAGAGCGTCTCGTTGATGCTGCGGTTGACGATGAAGGTGAAGGGCTCCTTGTTGTAGGTCGCCATATTTTCCCGGATGCGGTCGTAGACGATGATGGTGTCGTTGAGCGAATATCCGACAATCGCCAGGAAGGCGGCGATAACCGGCAGATCGATCTCCTTGTTGAACAGGGAGAAGGCGCCGAAGGTGATGAGCACGTCATGCAGCAGCGCCACCACCGAACCGACCGCGAAGCGGAACTCGAAGCGCAGGGTAATGTAGGCCAAAATGGCCAGCATCGCCCAGAACAGCGCATTCAGGCCTTTCTTCTGCAGATCCTTGCCGACCTGGGGACCAACCATCTCGACGCGTTCCACCGTCACGCTGTCCGCGCCGTACTTCTGCTCCAGCAGGTCTTTCAGCCTTGATGCCAGTCCCTGATGGCCGCTGTCGGCCTTTTGGGCTCGGACCAGGAATTCCCGGTTCTCCTCGCCAAACTGCTGCACCGACATCGAACCCAATTCCAGGGGCTTCAATGCCTCCTTGATGGCGGCGGCACTGCTGGCGGTTTTCAACTTGAACTGCATCACGGTACCGCCGGAAAAGTCGATGCCGTAGTTGGGGCCGCCCCTCACCACCAGGGAAACGAGGCCAATGGCAATCAGCACCAGTGAAAAAATCAGCGACTTGCGCCGCATCCCCACAAAATCAAAATTTACATCCGGACTTATGATTCTCATCCACAACTCCTTGCAACCATAACACATGGGCTGGAGGGGCATTTCCTGCCCCCGTCCAAAGCTTATTCCCGGCTTTACACCCCTCCGCTAGATGCTCAACTCCGACACTTTACGGCTTTCCAAAAAGTAGTCGAAGATCACCCGGGAGACAAAGACCGCGGTGAATACCGAAGAAACGATGCCCACCGAAAGGGTGACAGCAAAGCCCTTCACCGGTCCGGTACCAAACTCGAAAAGTACCAGAGCCGCTATCAGCGTGGTGACATTGGCGTCCAGGATCGTCCGAAAGGCCCGGGCGAATCCCTCCTGCACCGCCAGCCGGGGCGTCTGCCCACGCCGCACTTCTTCACGGATACGCTCAAAGATCAGCACGTTGGCATCCACCGCCATGCCCAGTGTCAGCACGATGCCGGCAATGCCGGGCAGTGTCAGAGACGCCTTGAACAGGGCCAGCAAACTCATCATGAACACCAGGTTCAGTATCAGGGCGACATTCGCGACAAGGCCGGAAAGGCGATAGTAGATCGCCATAATCACTATGACCAGGAGGCCGCCCAGCAGCACCGAAAAAATGCCGCGGTTGATGGAGTCACGTCCCAAGGAGGGGCCGACCGTGCGGTCTTCCATGATATGAACCGGCGCCGGCAAGGATCCGGCACGCAGAACGATGGCGAGATCCGTCGCTTCCTGTTCGGTGAAGGACCCGGTGATCTGGGCGTTGCCGCCGGAGATCCGCTCGCGGATGTTCGGCGCCGAATAGACAACGTCGTCCAGCACAATGGCCATTCGCTTGCCGACGTTTTTGGCGGTAATATCGTCGAAACGCTTGGCGCCCACCGAGTTGAACTGCAGGGAGACGCCCGGTTCGTTGAAGCTGCGGTCGATGGTCACCCGGGCATCGGCAATCAGATCGCCAGTCAAAACGGTCTTGTCGTAGACCGCAATTGGTGTTTCCGTAACCCGGCGGGTCGCACGATCCACCCGGCGCTCGTAGAGACGCCGCACACCTGCCGGCAAACGCCCCCGGGAGAGATCCGCCTCCGGCACATCCGCCACCATCTTGAACTCCAGGCGGGCGGTCTTGCCGATCAAATCGATTGCCCGTTTGGTATCCTTCAAACCGGGAAGCTGGATCAGAATGCGGTCATCACCTTCCCGCTGCAGCACCGGCTCGGAAACGCCGAACTGATCGACACGGTTGCGCAGGGTTTCCAAAGCCTGCCGCACCGCGTAATCCTTGATGCGCTGAACCTCGGCCTCCTGCATCTGGTAGTTCTTGCGCGTATATTCGCCGGCACGGCTATCGGGCAGGGACTGCAAATTGCCGAACTGCTTGCGCACCAGATCTTCCACCAGCTTGCCCGCCTCTTCGTCGTAGACAACCACACCCAGCACACCGCCCGCCGCAACATCGACCCGCTTGAAAACAATGTCCTGCTCCTTCATCAGGGTATCCAGCTCATCGGCGATGGCGCCCATCTGGCTCTCCACAGCCTTGTCCGTATCAACCCCCAGCACCAGGTGGATGCCGCCCTGCAGGTCGAGCCCCAGATGAATCGGCTCAAAGGTTTTCTTCCACCAGGACGGAATGTTTTCGCGAAAAACCGTCGGCGCCAGCACCACCAGCGCCAGCGCGATACAGAACAGAACTATCCCCGCGCGGATCCGCAAATTTCCGGACATAACCTCTCACAAGCTCCTTTCCCACCCGTAAATATGTTTCCCGCCGCAGCGCCCCGAAGGGAACAACGGCCGTCTTCCACGCGACTACTTTTTCGCGTTCTCCTTCTCCTGTTTCTCTTTTTCCTTTTCGGCTTCCTGCTTCTCCAGCTCCTTCTTGCGCTGCAGCGCAGCGGTCTCGTTGCGGACGACGGAAGCGCGATCGATCCTGATCTTCACGCCGCTTGCCACTTCCAGGGCGATCACCTCTTCCTGCAACCCGGCCACCTTGCCGTGCAGTCCCCCGGCGGTAATGACCTGATCGCCCACCTTCAGAGCGTCAATAAGTTCCTTGTGCTGTTTGGCCCGTTTCTGCTGGGGACGGATAAGCAAAAAGTAAAACACGGCCACCATCAAAAGCAGCATGATGATCGATTCATAACCGGCCTGCTGCTGAGCACCAGCCGCATTCCCTGCCATTGCAAACGCTTCACTAACCATGGGACCTCCTTTTTGTCCTGTTGAGTAAAGGGTTAAAGGGATACTTCCTCATTCTCTTCAGCAATTTTTTAAAATAGATGATATCCATCCGAAAAGTCAAAGCAATGAAGGCGCTTCACTCGCCTGCGGTACGCAGACGATAAAATTCCGCACGGAAAGCTTCAAAACGATCCTGCTCTATTGCCTGCCCAATCTGCCGCATAAGATGCACATAGTAAAAGAGGTTGTGGTATGTGTTGAGCACCGAGGACAGAATTTCCCCGCAAAGATACAGATGCCGCAGATAGGCGCGGCTATAGTGACGACAGACATAACACCCACAGGCTTCGTCGATGGGACGGGAATCGTCGCGGAAACGGCTCTGCTTGATCGAAAGCTTGCCAAACGTGGTAAAAAGCAGGCCATTGCGGGCATTGCGGGTCGGCATGACACAATCGAACATGTCGCCGCCACAGGCCACGCCCTCCACCAGATCCTCCGGCGTACCCACCCCCATGATGTAACGGGGCGCGGCATCGGGCAAAAGCGGCAAGGCATAGGCGAATATGTCGTACATCTGCGCACTTTCCTCTCCCAGTGCCAGTCCGCCCAGCGCGTAACCGTCAAAACCGATTTCCTGCAACTGCGCGGCGCTCCGTGCCCGCAGTTCCTCAAACATGCCCCCCTGCACAATGCCGAACAGCGCCGTGCGATCCCTCTGGGACAGCGCCGCCTTTGAGCGTGCCGCCCAACGGCTGGAACGTTCCGTGGCCATTTCCACATAGGAACGCTCCGCCGGGTAGGGGATGCACTCGTCAAAAGCCATGGCAATATCCGAACCCAGGGTTTCCTGCACCGCAATGGAAAGCTCCGGCGTCAGGAGATGGCGCGAGCCGTCCAGATGCGACTGAAAATCGACGCCCTCCTCCCGAATGGAACGCAAACGGCTCAGGCTGAACACCTGATAACCACCGCTGTCCGTGAGAATGGGACGCTCCCAGTTCATGAAACGGTGCAGTCCGCCCAGGGAACGCACCAGCTCGTGGCCAGGACGCAAAAACAGGTGGTAGGTGTTGCCCAGAACAATCTGCGCCCCCAGTTCCACCAACATTTCCGGCAGCATGCCCTTCACGGTGCCCTGGGTACCCACCGGCATGAAAACCGGCGTTTCCACCATGCCATGCGCCAGCTCCATGCGGCCGCGACGCGCCCGGCCATCCTGATGCAACAGACTGAATTTCATGGTTTGAATGCAACTTCCTCTTTAGAAGTTTTTTTATACGATCAACATGCAGTCGCCATAGCTGTAGAAGCGGTAACGCTCCGCACAGGCCCTGCGATACGCCTCAAGAATCAGCTCCCGTCCGGCAAAGGCCGCCACCAGCATCAAAAGGGTCGACTTGGGAAGATGGAAGTTGGTGAGCAACGCATCCACCGTCCGGAAACGAAAACCCGGCGTAATGAACAACCGGGAAACTCCGCCGCCGCCAGTTACCGCGCCCTGCTCCAGCGCGGATGTTTCCAGGGCGCGCACCACCGTGGTACCTACCGCCACCACCCGGCGTCCTTCCGAACGGGCGAGCCGAACCTTCTGCGCCGTCACTTCCGGAATGTAAAAAAGCTCGCCATGCATCCGGTGTTCGCGAATATCGTCGGAACGCACCGGTAAAAAGGTACCCAAACCGACATGCAGGGTCAGGGGCGCCACGTCAACTCCCAGAGCCCCCAGCTTTTCCAGAACGTCTTCAGTAAAATGCAGTCCGGCAGTCGGGGCCGCCACCGCCCCGGCATGCCGGGCAAAAACCGTCTGATAACGTTCCCGATCGGAAGGCATATCCGCCCGCCGGATGTAAGGCGGCAGGGGGATATGTCCCACTTTCTCCAGAATGGCGGGAAAATCGCCGTCGCAGGTAAAACGCAGACGCAGCAGCGCACCGTCCGTTTCCTCCAGCACCTCGGCGCGAAGTTGTTCGCCCAGGATCAGAAAGCTCCCCGCATGAGGACGTTTGGAAGCACGGCACAGGCACTTCCACACTTCGTCATCACCTGGTTCCCGTTCCACCAAAAACACTTCCACCTGACCGCCGCTCTCCGCCTTATGGCCAAGAATCCGGGCCGGAATCACCTTCGTGTCGTTAACAACCAGCACATCCCCCGGGCGCAGGTAACATCCGATATCCCCGAAAAACGCGTCCTTCAGCGTAGCAATCGCCCTGTCAACCACCATCATTCTTGAAGCGTCGCGCCGGTCTGCAGGATACTGGGCAATCAGTTCCGGAGGCAGAAAATAATCGAAATCATCCAGCCTCATGCCTTGCGGCAAGTCCCCGTTCCTCATCCCCGCACCCAATAAACCACCAGCAAACCGCTTAGCATAAAGAAAAGGCCCATCACCCGCAGGCGCTTCTCCGAAAGCGCCAGCATCTGAAAATAGACCTGTTTCATTGCAGACGGCGAGAGAAACCATGGAATGCCTTCCAGCACCATGACTACCCCCAAAATGGTTACCATCAATTTCCAGTCCATCGAAACTCCGGCGTCAAATGTTTCCTCTTGCCGTACGACATGCTCTTTTCAGGTTCATTTTCCCCGTTGGAAGGAATCACGGGAACAACGGCACCACCTGCAAGGCCTGATCCTCTTCGAAACCTTCCATGATATTCATGTTCTGTACCGCCTGGCCCGCCGCTCCCTTGACCAGATTATCAATGGCGGAAACAATGATCGCCCGTCCGGTACGGGTTTCGGAAACCACGCCGATGTCACAGAAATTGCCGCCCCGCACAGCGGAAACGTTGGGAAGTTCGCCCTCGGGCAGCACCCGTACAAAAGGCTCATCCCGATAAAATGCCGCGAACAGCTCGTGCAGTTCGGCGCTGCTGCACGGTTTGAGCAGGCGAGCATAGGAAGTGGACAAAATACCGCGATTGACCGGCATCAGGTGCGGGGTAAAGCAGACGGTCAAAGGCTCTCCCGCCTGATCCGACAAGACCTGCTCGATTTCGGGGATGTGCCGATGGGTGCCAACACCGTAGGCCTTGACGCCCTCGTTGACCTCGCAAAACAGACTGCCCGTCTTCAGGGCCCGGCCGGCACCGCTTGTGCCGGATTTGCTGTCGATGACAATACTCTTCACATCAACGAGATGATTTCGCAGCAGGGGCGTCAGCGCCAGAATCGCGCTCGTGGGATAGCAGCCGGGATTGGCCAAAAGCCGCGCGGAACGGATTTGTTCCCGATACAGTTCGGGAAGGCCATACACCGCCTCTTTGACCAGGTCGGGCGCGCTGTGCCGGCTATACCAGCGTTCATAGACCGCCACATCTTTCAAACGGAAATCCGCCGACAAATCGATCACCTTGCGCCCCGCCGCGATGAACTGCGGGGCTATGTCCATTACCGCCTTGTGCGGCAAAGCTGTAAAGACCACATCTGCGGCCTCGGCAACTCTGGAAACATCCAGCGCTTCCAGGCGGAGGGAAGCCAGGCGTTTGGGCAAAGAAGGAAAAACGCGGGTTATCTCCTTGCCGACATCTTCCAGTGACGTAACACAGGTTATCTCCACACCGGGATGCTGACAGAGCAACCGGAGAAGTTCCACGCCGGTATAACCGCCAGCTCCCACAATTGCTACCCGACAAGTCATGGGAACAGCCTCCTTTTCCTTGCAACAACCATAAAAGAAGACAGGAAACCGACATACGGCCTCCTGTCTTCATGCTGCTCAAAATTGTTGAACCACCACCATCAACGTTTGGAGAACTGGAAACGGGCACGAGCTGCACGCCGCCCATATTTCTTGCGCTCTTTCACACGGCTGTCACGGGTGATAAATCCGGCTTTCTTGAGGGTCGGACGCAGATCCAGATTGTAAACCATCAGCGCCTTGGAGATGCCATGTTTGATGGCGCCCGCCTGACCGGCATGACCGCCGCCGGAAACGTTGATGTCGATATCGAACTTGCCTATCGTTTCCGTCAGCGCCAGCGGCTGTTCAATCACCATGCGCAGAATCGCCCGTCCAAAATAGTCATCCAGCGGTTGCCGGTTAACCATAATCTGGCCGCTCCCAGATTTCAGCCATACTCTGGCTATGGAACTTTTCCGTTTGCCGGTTGCATAATATTTTTCTTCGGCCATTGTTCTTTATCTCCTTGCCTTGCCGTTAAAACTCAAGCACTTGAGGCTGCTGCGCCGCATGAGGATGCTCACCGCCAACATAGACCTTCATTTTGCTCAGCATCTGCCGCCCCAATTTATTCTTGGGCAACATACCCTTGACGGCCCGGATGATCACTTCTTCCGGTTTTCTTTCCAGCATGCGATCCGCAGTAAAAATCTTCAGTCCACCAGGATAACCGCTGTGCCGATAGTATTTCTTGTCCGTCAGCTTCTTGCCGGTCAACAGCACTTTCTCCACATTGACGACAACGACGAAATCTCCCGTATCCACATTGGTCGCAAAACAGGGTTTGTTTTTGCCCCGCAATACCTTGGCGATTTCGGAAGCAGCCCGTCCCAGTGCCTTACCTTCCAAATTTACAAGATGCCATTTCCGCCCTGCATCTTCCTGCTTGATAATTCGCGTACTCATTAAAACCTCTCTTCACGTATGGATATAGATACTGCAGAAATCAGTTATTTCGCACAATTATGTTAAAGGTCCACGAAGTTGGTAGATGTAGCCAAAAAACCGCTCCTTGTCAAGGAGGTTTTTTCCAAAGCAAGGCCTGCCCCCATCCCTTCCCCGCACAAAATGGGAAGTTTAAACGTTGCACTTCTCCAGAGCAACAACTATATTGAGCAGCGAACAAATTGGGCGTCCGGAAAAAGAGCGCCACAGACAATCCGATTGCACAATCAACCAGCAAAGGAGAACGACCATGTTTGTAGAAGACGAAAGCAGCGCTTTTGAAATTGTCCCCGGTTCCCATGTCCTGGCCGAACAGGAAGACGGCTCCGAGTATATCAACTGGAACGATCTCAGCCCCGAAGAACAGGCCAACTACGAGATGCTTCATCGCAACATAGAGCGGGATCTCAAGGGAGACGATTAAAATTCCACGCTCTTTGCCGGCGGCACAAGAAGGGCACGGAAGTTTATTGCCTTCTTTTCCCATCTGTGCTAAAAGGCCATTCGTTGTTCATATCGGGATGTAGCGCAGCCTGGTAGCGCACTTGCTTCGGGAGCAAGGGGCCGGAGGTTCAAATCCTCTCATCCCGACCATGCAAAACATAAAAAGGAAGCAATCCGTTGGTTGCTTCCTTTTTTTGTCTGTCATTCACGAAAAGCCTTGCTTTTTTGCCTTGAATTTCGCTGTCAGCGCAGACTGTGCGGTAAAGCTGTGCCATCCGGATAACCGCGCGGCGAAAATTCTTGACGCCTTTCCTGGCGCCATCAGCCCAACACACGGCAAACGCAGAGGCAAGCGGATCCTTCTGAGCTGAAAAGAACAAAAAAGGCCTTGATCCTTAACAGAACCAAGGCCTTGTCTTTTATGGTGGCGGTGCAGAGACTCGAACTCCGGACACTGCGGATATGAGCCGCATGCTCTAACCAACTGAGCTACACCGCCAAATTTTGGTTGCGGGGGAAGGATTTGAACCTTCGACCTTCGGGTTATGAGCCCGACGAGCTACCGGACTGCTCCACCCCGCGTCATGTGAACTTGATAAATCTACTCCAAGGATCCATTTGGAGTCAAGCGCTTTTTAACACCATGCGCCCATCCCCTATTGCCGTATCTGCCCATTCAGGTTTTCCTTTTTCAGCCGCTGCACAATCTGTTCCGCAGCGCCACGATCGGCAGCACCTATAATCACCCGATACCACACGCCTTTTTGCGGGATATTGGCTTCCTGAATCGTCGCGGCCAGTCCCTTGCCCTGGAGACGTTGGGCCAGCCTTTCTGCACCCGCCTTGTCCTTGAAGGAAGCCACCTGGACTATGGCTCTCTTGGAAGCGGTGGTCTCCGGCTTTGCAGGCGCAGCTGGCTCAGCCGGTTTTTTCGCCACAGGTGAAGCCGGCTTGGCTGGCGTTGCAGGTTTGGCAGCAGCCGGGGTAACAGCCGCCGGTTTGGCTGTCATTGCAGGCTTGGACGGCGCCGGAGTTGAAGCAGCTACCGGTTTTTCCTTGGGATTCTTCTCCTGTGGCACATTGATGCCTGTTCCAATGGGATGCGCCTGGGTATTGCTGGGCAAAATATCGTAGAAGGTCAAATCCGATTCCCCAGCCTTTTTGGCAGATTCTCCCACCGCTCCCGCAGGTTTTGCCTCTGCCACCGATTTGCCGTCCTGAGGCTCAGTTTCCTCCGGCCGTGCGGGGATCCGCTCCACAACCTTGTCGGGAGGAGAAACGACAGCGGGAGATTCCGGCAGGGTTCCCTGTTCGCCCACCATAAGGCCCAGGAAGAAGCAGGCCAGCGAAACGGCCAGCACCAGCATCGCCAACCACAGTACATGTTTCTTTTCCACAGGTTTCCGAGTGTTGGAAGAGTTTGGATTTTCCATGAGAAATCACATCCTTTCAGGAGCGGAAATGCCCAGAATGGCCAACGCTCCGCTAATGACTGTCTGAACAGCGTTCAACAAATAAAGCCGCGCTTCACAGATATTGCGTTTCTCGCCGATAATGCGATGCTGGTTGTAGTACGCATGGAACTGGCCGGCCAACTCCAGCAGATAGGCCGCCAGGCGGTGCGGTTCAAAGGCCCGTCCGGCTGCGGCGACTGTTTCGGGAAACCGCGCCAGATGTTTGATCAGGGCCAGCTCTTCGGGAAGATCGAGCGCCGTAAAGTCGACATCGGCGGTTTCGGGCATCCGAATCCCCTCCGCCACGGCTTTCCCCTTGATGCTGCAAATGCGCGCATGCGCGTACTGGATATAGTAGACCGGATTGTTCGAGCTTTGTTCCTTGGCCAGCTCAAGATCAAAGTCCAGTTTGCTGTCCGAGCGGCGGCACAGAAAATAATAGCGGCAGGCATCCTTGCCCACTTCATCCATCACTTCCCGCAACGTGACAAACTCGCCGGAACGTGTGCTCATGGCCACCTGCTGTCCGCCGCGCAAGAGGTTGACCAGCTGTACCAGTATGACCTGCAAATCGTCCCGGGAGCGTCCCAGCGCCGCCACCACCGCCTTCATCCGGGGAATGTAACCGTGATGATCCGCGCCCCACACATCAATCACCAGATCGAAGCCGCGTTCAAATTTGTCCCGGTGATACGCCACATCCGAAGCAAAGTAGGTGGTCACACCGTTGCTGCGCGACATCACCCGATCCTTGTCGTCACCGAACCGCGTGGAAGCGAACCACAAGGCATCATCCTGCCGGTAGGCCAACCCTTTCTCAACCAGATAGTCAAGATTTTTCCGGACTGCGTCCCGTTCAAACAGGGTCCGTTCACTATACCAGCAATCGAACTCCACACCAAAGTCTTTCAGATCGGCGGCAATGCCGGCCAGGATCTTTTTCCCGCCCCATTGCGCCAGCCTGTCGATGGCCTCCTCTTCGGAAAGCGTCAGCAGGATTTCCCGCTCTCTTCCCCATATTTCACGCGCCAGATCGCGGATATAGCCGCCCTGATAGCAATCCTCGGGAAATGCGACCGACCGGCCATCCAACTCCTGGCAGCGCAGCCAGATCGACCGTCCCAGGGTACGCATCTGGTTTCCGGCATCGTTGATATAGTATTCACGCTCCACCTCATAACCACAAGCCTTGAGCAAAGAGGCCAGCGCATCGCCGGTTGCCGCGCCGCGTCCATGCCCAATATGCAGGGGACCGGTCGGATTGGCACTGACAAACTCCACCTGCACCCGTTTGCCGGCGCCAAAGGTCTGGTGCCCATAACCTGCACCCTTGCGGGCGATTTCTTCCAGTACTCCGCACCAAAAGCGGTTGGTCAGAAAAAAGTTGATGAAACCCGGGCCGGCAATCTCCACCTGTCTAAACACATCTTCCCGGCAACGAAGTGCTCCAACCAGCGCCTCGGCTACCTTGCGTGGCGACGTTTTTTCTTTCCTGGCCAGCACCATGGCCAGATTGGTCGCGAAATCACCATGCTCCGCATTTGCCGGCACTTCCACCACAATTTCCGGCGGAATTTCTCCGGAAACCAGAGTTCCCTCCTCATAGCAGCGGTGCAGGGCATCACGCAAAAGATCTCTCAAAATCTCTTTCATCTTTGTCCTCTGTCACTTCTCCAGTAAAGCGTCTGTTTTTCCGTTTCATTCCCAAAGAGTTACAAGCCAAAATCAATATCGAAAATAACTGGCATAGAGGTAGATATTCTACAACCAGACGGGCCAGATGCAAGCGCGTAAACGCATGCTAAAGCTTTCTTAACAAAAATAACCTTGAAATTCAGACGAATAGCCTTTAGCGTTATGCGGTTTTTTGCAACACATGGTGTGGCATTTCTTTCACAGCTGCAAAAAAAGCAAATCTCAAGGGAAGATGTTTTATGGATTGGACGGACGAAAAGGATATACTGCTTAATGAGGAAGAGGAAGAGAGTACACCCCTTCAAAAATGGTGCCGGAGGGATTTTCTGAAAAGTTTCTTATGTGCAGGCGCCGCCCTGCTTCTCCCGGCAGAGGCACTTGCCAGAGTGGCCGGCCCCACAGCATCCCGGGAGCGGGTACTGACGCTCTACAGCCCCAACACCGGAGAGTTTCTGAAAGAAGTCACCTTCTGGCAAAATGGCCACTACTATGGCCCCGGACTGTGGGCCATCAACCGCTTCTGTCGCGACACCCACAACAATACCGTCCATGCCATCGATCCAGCCCTGCTTGACAAGCTTTACCTCATCAACCAATGTCTGCCGGGAGCCCATCCACAGAACATCATCCTCTCCGGATACCGTTCTCCCAGCACCAACGCCCAGCTCCGCCGTCACAACCGCCGTGTTGCCCGTCAAAGCTATCACATGGAGGGAAAGGCTCTGGACATCAGGGTCAAGGGAGTGAGCGTCGCCCATGTGCGGAATGTCGCCCTGCGTCTTCACCAGGGAGGGGTAGGCTACTATCCGCGCTCCGGTTTTGTCCACATTGACACCGGGCCGCTGCGCACATGGTAAAAGCGGCGCGCAGCAGCTGTTCTTCAGGACTTCAAACAAAAAGCCGATGGAAAACCTGTTTCCATCGGCTTTTTTCTTTTTCTTCTTCCCACCCCCAACGCATTCAGGCGGAATGCAGCAAAAAATGCATGACATTCACCACCACCGACAACTGCTGTCCGGCCAGGGCCTCTATGATCCGGACAATGATCGGCCACAGCGCGATACTGTAGAAACGCGTAAAGGAGATCAGCAGTATGATGATAAGAAAACCCCAGGATTCCAACTTCGACAAGACTTCCGCCTGCCTGTCGGGAAGCACCCCGGCCAGGATGCGCCCGCCATCCAGCGGCGGAATCGGAATCAGGTTGAAGATCGCCAGATTCACATTGATGAACAGGCTGAAGGCCACCATGTACAACACTGGCCGGAAGACAAACAGCAACGGCGAAGTGGCGGACAGTCCACTCCAGCGCGCGCCCAGCATCATGCCGTGCAGCACCAGCGCGGAAAGGCCGGCCAGCAGCAGATTGGAAACCGGCCCGGCCAGGGCCACCCAGATCATGTCCCGCTTGGGCGATGTCAGATTCCTCGGATTGACCGGTACCGGCTTGGCCCAGCCGAATCCGAAAACCAGCAGGGCCACCACACCCAGCGGATCCAGATGCTTGAACGGATTGAGCGTCAAACGCCCCAGCAGGCGGGCGGTCGGATCCCCCAGCTTCTGCGCGACACAGCCGTGGGCCACCTCGTGAATCATGACCGCCAACAAGGCCGGTATCAGCATAACGGAAACCCGAATCAAAATATCGTTCATAGTGCCTGCCCTACGTACCCCGTTTTTTCTACAACATCCCCGGCATTTTGCCGCCTTGTATGAGTTATATAAACATCTTTTTTACGAAATCAATCTCTTCGGCGCGGTTCTTGACCCAGCCGTCCAGCCGGGCGTCCAGCAGAGCCTTGAGTATTCTCTGAAAATTTTCCCCCGGGGTGTAACCCATGGCCTTGAGATCGTGACCGGTGAGTTCCGGCGTTACAAAACGCCACTTTGCGATGCACTGGGAAAACAGCTGCCGCGCTTCCCCGTCCGAAAGCAATGCCATTCCATAAACCAGCAATTCCGGCGGAAAAGACCTGAGCTGTTCGAACAACTGACTGGGCAGGGGCACCTTGCCTTCGCCGCACTGCCACTTCAACTGCCGCACGACCTTATGCAATTCCGTACGGCATTCCGTCAGGCAACGGCGCTCGGCGCGCACCACATTCAGCCGCTCGCACAGTTCGCCGACCGATTTGTCGTCCAACCCGCTGGTCAGGCAGAGCAGCAAAACCACCCAGCGCTGAAACGGCTCCTGCAAAAACAGCAGCTCATACCAGTTCAGCACCTTGAAAACTTCATCGAACAGATCGATGACCGTCTGGCTCAGCGTCAGCGCCGGATGCAAAAAACGCAGAACGTCCAGCGCCGCCATTCGCCGCAGAGTCTGCACAACCTCTCCCTGCCTGAATATGATGATGAGCTCGTTCAGCAGGCGGATTCCCGCCACCTTGTCAATAAAACCCGCCCGCACCGCGCTTTTGAGCAAGGCTTCGGAATTCTGGCCGATGCGGAAGCCCAGACGCTGCTCCAGCCGGATGGCGCGGAAGATCCGGGTTGGATCCTCGACGAAGCTCAAATTGTGCAGCACCCGGATCACCTTGTCGCGCAGGTCGCGCTGTCCTCCGAAAAAGTCGAGCAGTTCTCCAAAGTCACGGCGGTTGAGCGAAATTGCCAGGGTATTGATGGTAAAATCACGCCGGTACAGATCGTTTTTGATCGAGGCGTATTCCACCTGGGGCAGGGCCCCCGGCGACAGATAGTACTCCCAGCGGGCCGAAGCCACATCCACTTTGGAATCGTCGGGAAAGATCAGCACCGCGGTATGAAACTTCGCATGCGCCCGCACCCGGCATTCGGGATGGTGCTCCCGAAAGCGCTCGGCAAAGGCAATGCCATCACCGTCCACCACGATATCAATATCGAAATTCTCCTGCCGAAGGAGCAGATCCCGCACAAATCCGCCCACCACCAGCACGTTGACGCCCATTTCGTCGC
>JAEEGI010005229.1_pt1 | contig 29962 bp, 26 predicted proteins | sample 8958751 | NCBI WGS metagenome assembly JAEEGI01 (sample SAMN16246545, study PRJNA631951) | gut metagenome | biome: gut microbiome; feature: rumen; material: KS-attached | host: Bos | place: Iran: Karaj | collected 2018-10 | reverse complement strand
CCTCTTTCCATGCCTTTGGAAGTGCTGGCAAAATGTTTATAAAGCCTTCATGACTTTGTAGTAACATTTCTGAAATTCCTGCAATACTGCCAAAATTTCCATCAATCTGAAATGGTGGATGATTGTCTAAAAGGTTTGTAAGAGTGGATTTTTCAAGTAGAGCAACAATGTTTTCCCAAGCCTTATCACCATCAAGAAGTCTTGCCCACATGCAGATTATCCATGCCCTACTCCAACCTGTATAACCACCGCCATTGGCAAGTCTTCGCTCTAGGGTATTTCTTGCAGCCGTAAAAATTTCCGACTTATCTGGCATTTTCTGGGCTTGCATTGTCTGACCTGCCTTATCTAGCTTTACTTGGGTTTGAGCTGCTTTTGATTTTATCTGGCTTCCAGGATATAGAGCAAAGAGGTGGGAAATATGTCTATGACCTAAATCTATCTCCTCATAATCTCTTATCCACTCTTTAATCAGTCCATTTTCTACAACTATTGGACAAAGCTTTTCCACAAAATCCTGATATTTTTTAATTTCTTTCCCCAAAGCTTTCTCACATATACACAAATCTTTCATTAACTCATATGTAATCTGAGCATCCATAGCAGCACAATTAGTTAAGGTTCCCTTTTTCTTATCCTTTGTTAAATACTTATTTTCCGGAGAAACTGAAGGACTAACAAAATAAAAACCATCCTTATTTTTCTGCATCGTTTCCATAAGGAATTGCGCTGCCTCTTCCATAATGACCACATTTTCTCTTAAAAAATCAAGATCTTTAGTAAAGAAATAATGCTCGGCAATATGTAAACTTAGCCAAGCCGCTCCCATCTGCCAATAGGTAGATGCAGCATAAGTGTCTTGTGGCGCACAATCTCCCCATAGATCTGTATTATGATGTGCCACAAAACCATCAGCATTATACATTTCCTTAGCCACTTCCTTTCCCTTCGGAAGCATCCTAAATAAATGATCAAAAAGAGGCTTGTGTAAATCAGATAAATTAAGGCTTTCCGCCGGCCAATAATTCATCTGGGTATTAATATTTATGGTAAATTTACTATCCCATGCAGGTAAAAAATCCTTATTCCATATTCCCTGCAAATTAGCTGGCAAACTGCCCTCTCTTGAAGAACTAAGAAGTAAGTATCTGCCAAATGTAAAATAAGTATTTATTAGGCCTAAATCATCCTTTTTTTCCACAAATCTTTTTAAACGTAAATTAGTAGGCATATTTTCTAATTCATCTTTAGAAGTTGTATCGCTCTTTAATTCTAAGTAGCAACGCTTCATATATTGGTTAAAATCAGACATATGCTCTTTCTTTAAGATTTCATAATCCACCTTGCTAGCCTTATCAACCCATTCTAGAGCCTTAGCCTTTGGATCTTCATATCTATAACTTGTGGCTGCTGCTAAATAAAGCTTAAATTTTCCACCTGTTTTAATTAAAGAATTTCTTGCACAAACTTCCTCTCCAAGCACTCTACAAACTGCCACATAACTAACTCCACCATCTCCTGTTTGACCAGATAAGGCGATAGTGTTGTTGTCGATTTTTTCCAATTTGCTTAAATATCTATCCCTGCGCATTAGGATTCTAGAAGGCTCACCCTCAAAATCCATAACCAGCACTCGACTAGGATTAGATATGAAAATTTCTCGTTTATATTTACGATTATCATGTCCATTATATTCAACTTTCATAATTCCATAATCAAGATCTAGCTCTCGTTTATAGTTATGATTTTCTATTTCCATCTTGGACATATCCTTATCATTAAGCCATCGCATTCCGTGCAAACTCTGCAATTCATAGGCACTTTCTTGCTGAATTAATAAGTCACATAAGGGTTCATAATGACACTGTGAATCAGGACAGGCTGCAAAGGTTTCATCTGCTAGTATCTGCGCCTCTTCTAGCTTATCCTCTTCTAATAATTTTCTAATTTTAGGAATAGATTCCCTAGCATCGGGATTTACACGATTCTTAAATCCTCCATACCATAAGCTATCCTCGTTTAAACTTAAACGTTCAATTCCTGTTCCCCCAAAAACCATGGCCCCTAAAAAGCCATTTCCTAAAGGTAATGCCTCATTCCAATTTTTTGCTGCTTCCTCATAAAATAAAGATTTCATCTTATCCTCCCCAATAAGAATCTTGTGAGAATTTCCTGAGAATCTCGTAAGAATCTCATTAAATAAAGTATATAGTTAAATCTTATATAGTATGTGAAATAAATGCAAGGTAATTAAATAGAAGTTCAGGGATAGAACTTGCTTATTTCGGGAAATGTAGGACTAACGGCTTAAAATATCTTCATTGGGTCAACGAATTTCAAACAGCACAGAGAAATTTTAATCCGTTTTCCTACTTTTTTATCGATACGTATGATTCTCATTTTTTAGATTCTAATTATGCTTGTTTTGATAATCCATATTTGTAATTTTTCATTCAAAAGTCCTACAAGTAAATTTTTTACAAAAATCAATATTAGATTTCATTGACCTAATACATCAAAAAACTATCCTTAGGTCATTACTTCTTTTAGCATTTTCCTAATTCGACTTATATTAAAAGGCTGCAAGTTAGTTTCAAAGCTAAATATCAGATTCTTCCCAAGATAAATATCGTTTTTCTGGTATTCATCAATCTTTTTCAAACTTGCCTTTAAATACTCCCTGTCATCTAATAAGCCAAAATGCTCGTAATAAACCTCTTTTCTTGTATTCTTGTTATAAAGAGTAAAATCTGGATATCTTGTTTCTCCATTTTTTAAACGCAAAGCCTTCTCATAATGATAAGGAATTCCAAGGTCATACAATGTATCTGCAATTAATGCCTCTGATTTGGAACGTACCTTCTCACCGCGTTTTGTGTCATATACTTTATTCTCTTCTAAATAATCCGTTGTCTGGATTCTTTTATTTTGCCATTTAATAGCACTTAATTCTTTGTCTAAAATATAGGGATTTACTAGAGTTTTTCGAACTTCAGATAAGTTATCATAGATCAAATTTAGATTGTTTGTCTCTAACTTTTTCTTTACCTTTTCAAGGTAATCGATTTCTTTATAACAGTTCTTTACAAAATCTGATTGGTATCTTTTCTGAGCAAGATTTTTTGCAATTTTGATTTCACTTTTCTTTAGGTATATTCCACCCGATTTGTCTTTGACTTGATAAAAACGAGGTCTGTTATTATTAAAAGATACTCTTAAATAGCCTTTTTCGAAGCGGTCATTATCCTTCAAGGCTTGATTTAGAGCACTCTTATCAACAGCAATTCGCTTTTCAAGCATAGCTATCAACTTTTCCATATTTTCTCCTGTGTATAATTTAATGTTTCTTGGGAATTGGGCTTGTCTCGCCCTAGATTTAAGATGGTTTGTTAAGAATATAAAGCAAGGAATTGCTTTCATTTAGTTCAAACCTTCAGTAGTATATCATGTAGGAATTGTTTTGTCATTAACAATATATTTAACTATCTGCTTATGTTAAATTTCTTGGATTTGAACGCTACATATATTGATTCTTTGGAATATAGGGGACTATCCTTATTTTAAAAATTGACCCAGGCATATTTTTATTATTACCTAGGTCAATCGAATTTAATTTTTCAACTATTAATTTTAATCCTTCCCACTAGTTTTTCTTGAATAAGGATTAAATCTCATTTTTTAAGATCTCAATTTTAAAAATTTGTTGACCTAATCCCGAAATTTTTGTCGAAAAGGATTATCTCTTAAAAATATTTAAGTTGTAGACTTGCATATTATTGACCTAACAAGCTTTTTTTACTTCGCTAGGTCAATTCGCGCCCGGAGAAGCAATGAATCAGCCGACTTATGCGCTAGAGCCACACGGCGCAGCAATATTTCTCATCCAGACGCCGCACTAATTCTGCCACTCAAACTTACGCAAGCTTCTCAAATGCGATTCTTGGCATATCATCACTTTCTACATAAACTGTTCCTGTGTGCTTAAAACCTAACTTACTAAGGAGATTCTGCATTACTTTGTTATCACCATGAGTATCGATTCTTACGTGACCTGATTTCTCGAAAGCCCAATTTAAGCAAAATGTACCAATGCCTCTTTCTGAACCATCCACTGCAAGTCTATGAACTACTGCATATGGACTATCTTCAAGCCATGTTCCATCAGTGATATCACCGTAAGTTGGATCAACGTCCTTACCATAATTATAGAAGAATACGCCGATTACTTCGTCTTTGTCGTTTAGGCAAACAAAGCTTTTCTCTCTTTTAATATCCTCAACAATTAAATCTCTTGGTGGCCACTGTGTTGGTCCCCACTGAGTTGGATTTCCGTGCTCTGCCATGAATTTTCTTGCATAGGCATAAATGTCCATAATGCGATCTAAATCAGTTATTACTGCATTTCTAATTTTCATAATTAAAATTTCCTTTCCAATATCTTCCTTCCAAATATAAATAAATGTTTTGTCAAGAGATATTGTAACAGACCTAGATGCATTTTCAAGAGAAAGATTAATCTCTACTTATTCTACTTATCACTACTTATTCTTCTTAGCAACAAGTCTATAAATAAATGTAAATACAATACCTACACATGAGAAGATGATTGCATACATGAAGGCATCCTGATATGCGCCTGTTTTTGCAAATGTTGTTCCCATAATCTGTGGACCAAAGTAACCTGCAATTGCAAAGCCAATAAACATAATACCGTAGTTTACTGAGTTATTTTTAGGACCAAACTGGTCTGCTGTAAAGCCTGGGTATACACCCATGAAAGCGCCATAGCTGATACCAACGATTGAAAGGCCGATGTAGAATAGAATAACTGTGCCCATTCCTGAGAAGTAAAGGCATAAAAGGCCAATTACTGCAAGGATGCAAGCAAGGAATAATGTGTTAATTCTACCAATCTTGTCTGAAACGAAACCAGCCACAATTCTACCTAAAGCATTAAATAAAGCTAATACTGAAACTGCTAAGCTCGCTGCTACTGCTGATAAACCTACCATGTGCTGGGCAACTGATGAAGCCTGTGATGTGATCATCATACCTGTAAAGGCGCCACATGTAAGAAGTAAAAGCATTACGTAGAATGTAGGTGTCTTTAACATTTCCTTCCAGTTCATGTTCTGCTTAACTGCTGCAGTTTTCTTTGGTGTGAAACCTGCTGGTGTATAATCATCAGGACACTTCTCAAGGAAGATTACAGAAACTGCAATAAGTACCATAAATACAACACCTACGATTTTGAAGGCTGTTGTTGCATTTGTCTTAGAAACAATTACTGTAACGATTGGAGGGAGAATTACTGAACTTAAGCCGTAAACAGCAGTTGTGATACCACCAACTAAACCTCTCTTATCTGGGAAGAACTTAACGCAAGTAGAAATTGTGCTACCGTAAGCCATTCCAAGACCGAGACCACCAATGAGGCCGTAAGTTAGGATAAGTCCGTTAACGCTAGTTGTAAAACCTGATAAAAACATACCTAAGCCCCACATGATACCGCCAATTAAAATGACTTTTCTTGGTCCAAACTTATCATTAAACCAACCACCTGAAATCATTGTGATTGGGCCAACTGAGTTAGCAATTGTATAAACGATTGCAAGGTCTGCGGAAGTCACTGTTTTTCCAAGAGTATTTGTAAAATAGTCTGCCATACCAGCAGAGAACACGCTCCACACATAAATAGAGCCTAAACAAAGATTAATAAAACATCCTGCAATTAGGACAATCCATCTTCTTTTATCTAAATCTTTAATTCCTAAATTCATATTTTTATTCCTCAATTTTTTTATATTATTTTGCTAGGTGCGGTCGCCTTGGGAATGACGACCTATCTTTAGTGATTATATTTCCGGGCTTTTTGCATTTTCAAAAGTACTTATCTTTATGAAAATGTAAAAGCACCGGTTAGTTACATCTTAGATATCAAGTGCTGCGTGGTAGCCCCAATATACTGCGTTTGTAATTGTTGAAACCTTAGCGGCATCACCGATTACTCTAACGAATGGAGCGCAATCTCTTAATTCTTCAACTACGTTTGTTCTTGAACGCTGGCCAAGGGCACAGATTACGCTTGAACCCTTAACAAATACTGCCTTGCCATCTTTGTCTTCACACTCAACACCTTCAGCTGTTACCTTGACTGCCTTAAGTCCTGTATGTACATCCACATATTTATCAATCTGCTGTAAGAGTAATGGACGATGTCTTACATTAGCATCCGGTGCTAAGCTATCTCTCATTTCTACGATTGATACCTTCTTACCTTCCTGACCTAAGTGAATTGCACATTCAGAACCTGCAAGGCCGCCACCAAGGATTACAACTTCGTCGCCAACTTTATCCTTTTCCTTGTAGTAGTTGTTAACGATGACTACATTTTCACCATCAAGACCTGGGATAGGAGGTATGAGTGGCGTTGAGCCAACAGCGATAATTATTGCGTCTGCATTTTCAGCAAGGGCATATTCCTTAGTAACCTCAGTATTTAAGCGGATTTTAACGCCAGCCTCACGAGCTAATTTCTCGTAAGTGCCTGTAAGCTGGTACATTTCGTATTTGAAAGAAATTGCCTGCTCACTCTTTAAAATACCGCCAAGTTCAGATTCCTTCTCGCAAAGGATAACCTCATGGCCACGTCTAGCTGCTGTATAAGCTGCATAAAGTCCACCAGGACCGCCGCCTGCAACTAATACCTTCTTCTTAACTGGAGCTGGTGAAATTTCATCACCTTCGATTTCACGACCAATAATTGGATTTACTGTACAACGTCTTGTGGATGTAGCTGCACGCTCAGCCATACAAGTAAAGCAACGAAGGCAACGAACGATTTCGTCATTGCGATTTTGCATAATCTTTTCTGGAAGGTATGGATCTGCAAGGAGAGCACGTCCCATGTAGACAATATCAGCCTTTCCAGAGGCAATAATCTCTTCCATCTGTGCTGGGTCATTAAGACCACCAAGAGTGGCAACAGGCACAGATACGTGCTTCTTAATCTCTGCGGCAAGGTAAACATTTCTACCATGCTCCTCAAACATTGAAGGATGTGTAATTCCAAATGTTCTCTGGTAAGTACCGGCAGAAACATGGATAATGTCTACGTAAGACTCTAATTCCTTAGCGATTTCAACGCCTTCCTCAAGGCCGTAACCGCCATCAAAGAACTCAGAACCTGACATTCTAAATTCGATTGGGAAACGAGGGCCTACTGCATTTCTTACTGAAGTAAGGACTTCCTTTGCAAATCTGCATCTATTTTCTAAGCTTCCACCGTACTCATCAGTTCTCTTGTTAAAGAAAGGTGATAAGAACTGGTTTATAAGCCAACCGTGACCACCATGGATCATAAGCATTTCAAAACCGGCACGCTTAGCCATTGCTGCAACATCACCGTAAGACTTAACGATGTCATCTATCATGTCCTTAGTTAAGGCCTTAACTTCTACGCCGTCAGGACGAACTGTATCAGATGGTCCCCACTGATTCATGCTCTTTTGCTTTGACTTATCTGTCATGTAAGTTCCTGCATACATTCCTGAATGTGAAAGCTCTAAGGAAGCAATTGCACCATGTCTTCTAATTGCATCTGCTGTGTATGTAGCACAAGCAAGGGAATTTAAGATTGAAGGATCAAGGTGATATGCATGACTTCCGTCAGTTTTTGGATGAACCATAAGCTCTGAAACTGTTACAGCACCAGCGCCGCCCTTTCCTCTAAGCTCATAAAAGGCTGTAGACTTAGGTCCGATACAACCATCATTTGTAATGTCAGTTCCGCCCATTGGTGCAGAAAACATTCTGTTCTTAAAAGTTACGCCAGCCACTGTAATTGGACTTGATAAATGTGGATACTTTCTTTCCATCTGTTTTTCTCCTTTTGAAAATGTATTTTTTTATTTACTATTTCTTTAACCGCAAATTATCTGCTAATTTAAGGGATTGATAATTATTTAACATTTGCTTGTTATAATTTTAACACTCCTTATTGAGAATATTCTATCAACAAAAAAATAGAAGGTAGAAACTAATAGTTTCTACCTTCTTGCATTCTTTTTTAACTCTTTTTCAAGCTTTAACAAGCATTCATCTTTTCTTTTTTCGCTTTTATAAACCAGATAGACACTCCAAGGAATGGCGTCTTTAATAGGGATTAGAGCTACATTTTCAAAAAGCCCTTCTCTATTATGGATGTCCACATCGATTCCTATTCCAATGCCTTCTCTAACAAACTCATAAATCATGGCAGCTTCCATGGTTTTAATGCGTATGTGTGGAAAAAATCCTTCGCGCTCGCAGGAATTAATCAAGTTATCATAAGCCTGATATTTCTCGTTTAAACTAATTAACTGCTCATCCTTTAAGTCTGCTATCTTTAGGCTTTTCCTATTAAAGAGCTTATGCCCCTTTGGCACAACTGCGCACATGGTCTTACTTTCAAGCTCCACTTCAATAACATTCTCTGCTGCCACACGGCCAATTACTAGGCCTAGGTCTATCTGATTTTTGGCTAGCTTTTGCTTAACATCAAGGTTTGAGGATTCCTCGATACTTAGCTCTACATTTTCAAAATCCTCTTGTATCTTATCAATGACACTTAAGGGCAACATCCTGATTAAACCGCAGGAATAGCCTAGTTTAAAGATCTTCTTCTTGCTTTTAATCTCTTCTAGACCTTCCTCAAGCTCTCTTGTGCTCTCCAAAATTCTGTGGCTTTTCTTATAAAAGAAAACTCCCGCTTCTGTTGGCACAAGGCCTTGCTTTGTTCTATCAAAGAGCTTAACCTGAAGCTCTGTTTCAATTCTATCCAGGGCTTTCCCGAGTCCCTGAGGTGTGATAAATAAAGACTTCGCTGCCTTATTTATACTTCTTGCCTCATAGCATTCCATATAAAAACGTATATCTTTAATATCCATATTAACTCCTTATGCTAATTTTACTTCATCGCCAGAATGCACGTATTCTAGCTGATCTCCCATGATTTCCTTCATCATATCAAAAGCTGGGAGGCCTGTGCAATGACAAGTGTAAAATTTAGTATTGTAAGTCTTTAATACATTTGCAATCTCTTTAATTTCCTTAACCTCATCCTCTGTGTAATCGGAGTTCTTCTTTAAGTGGAAGCCGCTAATTACATAGTCTGGAGTAGATTTATACTTGTAAATGTAATCATCCATGATACTTAAAATTCCGTTATGAGCGCAGCCTGAAATCAGAACGCTTTTATTGTCGTCCCTTATAACTAAGAACTGTTCGTGCTTAAAATCGTCCTTCACAAATCCGTCTGGCTTCTTTACTAGAAGACGGTCGTTTGTAAATGGAAGAGGATGAGTTCTTTCCTTGATGGTAAAAAGCTCAAGCTCCTCATCGATTTTAAAATTACCGCCAATCTTCTTTAGATTATCTAACTTACTTATTTCTGGATCAATTCCTATATATCTATATCTTTTTCTTCCTGCCTCCACGCCATCATCAGCGTAGTATTCACGCTCCGCAAGGGCCTGCATATAGATAGTTGCCTGATTATTTATTTTTGTAAAAGGCATTATGCCACCTGAATGATCATAGTGACCGTGACTTAGCACCACCGTGTCCACTTTTTTCAAATCTATATCGAGCTTTTTGGCATTCTCAAGTGTCACATCGGATGGTCCTAAATCCACTAATAGCTTGTGACTTGTGGTTTCAATATAAAAGGAAAAACCATGGGCACAATCAACGCCACTACATCCTTTTGTGTTTTCGATTAAGTTTTGAATTCGCATATAGGCCTCCTTCCAATTTCTTTTTATATAATAGCAAAAAGTATTATCTTTGCCTAATTATGAAAAAACCCTTCAGCCATAGAAGCCGAAGGGTAAATTACTGTAAAGCGGCTAATTATTCGCGCTTTTCAATTTCCTTATCTAACATATAGAGAAGTCTTCTATCCCCTCCAACGGCCTCAACCCTTGAAATCATCTTTCTTGAATTCTCCTCTTCCTCCTTTTGCTCCTCTATAAACCAATCGAGGAAACTTTGAGTTGTGTAATCATTTTCAGCAACCGCCAAATCCATAATCTTGCAAATCTCTGCGGTAATGTACTGCTCGTGCTTGTCCGCCTCAATTACTGCAGCCAAGGCACTTTCTATCTTAATATCCACCTTATCTATGGCCTCAAGGCACACATCCTGCTTAGAATCTAGAAGATAATCATAAATCTTCATGGCATGCTCCTGCTCTTCTGTAGCCTGAACTCTATACCAGTTGGCAAAGCCATATAATTTAGCCTTTGTAAAAAACTTAGAAATTCCCAAATACAGGTAAGCAGAGTAAAACTCCTTATTTACCTGTGCATTAAGCAAATCCGCTACATTCTGTTTCATAGTCCGTCTCCTTTGCTATTTATTTAGTTAACACATGTATATCTATTGCTAGTTTACCATATCTATAATTAGAATACAAAGTTTTTATTTTTATGAAAATGTAAAAAGACATGACATTTGTCACATGCAGGAAATGACTGCAATCACTAGTGTCCAGAGCGGGAATTTAATATTATAATTTTAGATTTACGAAATTGCTTTTAACTTGTGTAAGTTAATGCTAGGTAAATTGATAATAATAAGGGAGATTAATAAGGAGATAAATTTATGAGTGATTCAATCGTTAAAGTTAACAATTTAGTTAAGCGATACAAGGAAAAAATCGCAGTGGACAACTTTTCACTTGAATTAAAAAAGGGGGAAATTCTAGGACTCCTAGGACCTAACGGTTCTGGAAAAACTACAACTATTAACTGCATTTTATCTCTTCTAAGTTTCAACAAGGGAGAGATTATGATTTTCGATAAAGAAATGAGCCCAAAGGCCTACGACATTAAGTCAAGAATTGGGGTGGTTCCCCAGAATGTGGCTATTATGAATACTTTGAATGTATATGAAAATGTGGACTTCTTCTGTGGGCTGTATATTAAAGAAAAGCAAAAGCGCCGTCAGTATGTAGAAGAAGCCCTAGAATTTACAGGCCTTAGCGACTACAAGAAATACAAGCCTAAGAAGTTATCTGGTGGTTTACTACGAAGACTTAACATTGCCTGCGGCATTGCCCATAAACCAAGTTTAATCATCTTTGATGAGCCAACAGTTGCCGTTGACCCACAAAGTCGTAACGCAATTCTTGAGGGCATTAAGGAAATGAATAGACAAGGGGCTTCTATTATTTACACTTCTCACTACATGGAGGAAGTTGAGGAAATCTGTAGCCGCATCATCATTATGGATCACGGCAAGAAGGTAGCCGAGGGCACAGCAAATGATTTAAAGAATTCCTTAAAGATTCGCGAAAGCATTTGCATAGGAATGCCTGCCATAAATGAAGATATACTTAAGGATATCAAAGGCATCAACCATGTCTATGACGCTAAGTATAGCGAGGGCGAGCTTGTTATTAGCCTAGATGGGGGCGAGCATAATCTTGTACATGTACTTGAATATTTTAGTGAAAAAAATATACCATTCGGCCATGTACAAACTAAGCTACCAACACTAAATGATGTCTTCCTAGAAATTACTGGAAAGGAGTTGCGTGACTAATGTTTTTAAGAATATTTTCCTATAAAATAAAGCAATTAATTAGAATGCCATGGCTTGTGGGCTGGAACTTTCTCTTTCCATTAGTCCTTGCAAGCGCCTTCTATCTAGGCTTTGGCAATATGATTAAGGATGACCCAAACCGTTTAGACACTATTGAGGTTGCCTATGTGGCTGGTGATGGTATAAATAGTAACTTTTTATCCGTTATAGAGGAGCTTTCAAAAGAGACAAAGGATCACGGTAAAATCCTTGAGGTCACTAGCTTTGATAGTTTAGAAGCTGCTAGTGATGCTTTGAATAAAAAAGACATTGAAGGAATCTATTACCAGCATGATGACAGCATTGAAGTCATTGTTACTGAAAATGGTCTTATCTCCACTAGTCTTTCTCAGATAGTAAAGAGCTACCAAAATTACCAAGCAAGTTTTGAAAAAATTTTATCAGAGAAGCCAGAAGAAATTGACACTCTTATTGCTAGTATAAATTCCAATATGAGTTTTTTGAAAAAATACGACTTTAAATCTGGGGTATCACAGTATATGCAATTTTTCTATGCCCTACTTGCCATGTCCTCACTTTTCTCATCGTGGGTAAGCACAGCTATGATGACAAGTCTTTGTGCCAACCTTTCAGAATGTGGTAAAAGATTTGAGCTGGCACCAGGACATAAACTAAAGGCAATATTTGCTGGAATCCTTGCAGGTACATTACTTCAAACTCTTTCAAACACAGTGGTTATCTGCTATGTAGAGTACTGCCTAGGTCTTCACTGGGGCGCACCAATTTACATGGTCATTGCCATAACTAGCCTTGCTAGTGCTCTTGGTATCTCAGTTGGTACCTTGATTGGCTCTATCTTTAAAAATGAAATTGCCCTCTCTATGGTACCTCTTGCCTTTACCATGACATGTTCCTTCTTTTCAGGACTTATGATGGGCGGCATTCAGCAGATCATTCAGAATTTCTGCCCAATTTTAAATAAAATCAATCCTGCCACAGTATTTACAGATAGTCTATATCAATTAGCTTGCTATGGCAAAACTTCTGCCTACTATCAGGATTTAGGAATAATGGTGCTTATGATTGCCATTTGCCTAATTATTAGTGTTCTAATTTTAAGGAGGAGAAATTATGACAGTATTTAAGGCTACGCTTCTATCTCTAAGAAGCTTTTCACAAACAATAATCATATACTTTTTAGTATTTGCCATATTTACAGTTGTTAGAGCTAAGGTTTCATCTAACTCTAGTGCCGACATTTACAAGGATACAAGCCTTAACGTGGCAGTGGTAGATTTGGATAAAAGCGACATCAGTGAAGCTTTAATTAGCTACCTAGATTCTAGTCAGAAAATTACAAAATTAAATTTAACTAGCGAAGAACTTGACTTTAAGGCAATCAATGATAACGTTCGTTTTGAAATTTACGACTATGCAATTGTTATACCTAAGGATTTTAAAAATTTACTTCTATCCGGAGATTACGAAGATTCAATCCAGTATCTTGCTTCTGCAAATTCCGCTAGCGGTTATTTGATAAGTCAGAAAATAAATACATTTTTATCAGACATCAAAACTTACCTAGACTGCGGATATAGTGAGGAGGAGGCCATTAACATCTCCCTAGAGCAAGTGGAAAAAACGGACATTGTAGAGACTAAGATTTACTCAAACAACGACTATAAGTCAACTACTAACAGTGCTTCCATTTCAAGCTCATTTATTTTTAGCGCCTACTCTTGTCTTATGATTCTTACAGTTTGCATCGCTTCTGTACTAGGATTTTTAAAAGATAAGGACTCAAAGAACCGAATAAATATCAGTGGAAAATCCTTTGCTAGCCGTAACAAAGAGCTTATCCTTGCGGTTTTACTAATTGGCTTTGTGTTAACAACTTGCTTCTTTGTTTATTCCGCAATTCTTGGAAGAAATCAGCCAGATTTTCACATGCTTTTCTTCTATGGAATTAACGAAATTTTCCTAATGTTTTTGGGAATTGGAATTGCTTACTTTATATGTTCAATAACTTCAAATACAAACCTTATAAACATGCTTTCAAATATGATTGTTCTTTCCATGAGTTTCCTATGTGGAGTGTTTGTTCCATCAGAGTTTATGTCGGCGGCAGTTGTGAAATTTTCTCAACTTCTCCCAGTTTACTGGTTTGTAGATTGTTGCAAATATATTGAGCACCACAGCGTCTCAAATGTTTTTAGTTCCCATTTCATAGAATGTTTGCTTATTCAATTAGTTTATGCAATAATATTCTTTGTAGCAGGAATTATTATTAACAAAAAGAGGGAGCAATATGCTTACTGATGTTTTTATTAGACTAATTGCAGCAATTTCGCTGATAATTTTATTAAATGCAAATGACATTACGACAAGTTCAGTCGTAGTGTCAATTTGCACATTTTTATTCTTAGAAATCACTATCTTAATTCCAAAAAGGAAACTAGCAGATGCACTTATCTTTGTGCCTTTCGTAGTTTGCCTAATTTTTCTAATTATAAGGAAGCCGACAAATTTTCCTATATACTTGGCCTTCCTCTTATTGTCTTTAGTTTTTACCTATGTTTCCACAATTCTTTACGAAGAAGTCATAACTTATAAACAAAAGCTCTACAAAACTCGTGATGATAGTGTGGAAATCGAGAGTTTACTTAAAAATAAAAATAAGCATTTAGTGCTTGAACAGGACCAGCAAATTCACCTTGCTACCCTAAACGAGCGTAACCGAATTGCTAGAGAAATCCACGATAATGTAGGCCACATGCTTAGTCGCGCCATTCTACTGCTAGGCGCCATTAAGACTATGAATTCTGATGAAAATATAATGCCCCAGCTAGAGATGCTATCAAACACTTTAGATGAATCCATGGAGAAAATGCGAAATTCTGTCCATGACCTTAGAGATGACTCTATTGATCTTGCAAAAAATTTTGACGACATTATAAAGGAACTCACTAATTTTCAGGTTTCTACAGAGTTAGATTTTGAAAATAATTTACCAAAGGAAGTTAAGTTTAGTCTTATTGGAATCCTAAAAGAAGGAGTCACAAATATAATTAAACACAGCAAGGGTGACAAGGTTTCAATTATTTTGCACCAAAACAGAAACTTTTGTACTCTTTCTATTTCAGATAATGGGAAGGTTGATTCAGATATAAAGAAAAAGATTCAGTCCGGAGTTTTTGAAGGAATCGGACTTGAAAATATAAGGCAGAGAGCTAACGCCTGCAACGGTGATGCTTACTTTTATTGTAATGATGGTTTTACAGTCTTTGCCAGATTAAATTTCTAATAACAAGCTTGATAGCTATAAGGAGATAAAATGCAAAAATCTATTTTACTAATTGATGATGACGAACTTATTACCATGTCCCTTGAAATGATTATTTCAAGCAAGGAAGAATTTAAAATTGTAGGAAAAGGACATAGTGGAAGGGAAGCTATTGACCTTTATGAAGAGTTAAAACCTGACCTAGTTCTTATGGATATAAGAATGGAGGGCATGAATGGATTAGAAGCTGCAAGGGAAATTCTAAAAAATCACCCTGAGGCAACTATCCTATTTTTGACTACATTTTCAGATGACGAATATATTATCGAGGCCTTAAAACTTGGGGTTCGCGGCTATCTTTTAAAGCAGGACTACAAGGCATTAGACACTGCCCTCACTGCTGCCATAAATGGCCAAAGCGTCTTTGGGGGAACTATTATAAATAAATTACCGAAACTTATAAACGCTGGGACTGCCTCTAAAAATGATGCTGCTAGCCTTGGAGCTAGCACCACCACAAGTTCAGCAACTGTTACTCTCCCAAGCTTTGACTATGCCGCTGCTGACATTACCGATAAGGAATTTGCTGTAATTCAATTAGTAGCAGACGGTTATTCAAACAAGGAAATTGCTGGCAAACTTTTCTTATCAGAGGGAACTGTTAGAAATTATCTCTCCACAATTTTGGAAAAATTAGACCTAAGAGATAGAACTCAGCTTGCGATTTTTTATTTAAAGAATATCTAAATAAGATTTACTGTATTTAATTGTAAAAATAAGACATGTAAAAAGTGCTATAGATAGTGATTATAAAGGCCTTGCCCATCACTTTCCATAGCACTTTTCTTTATGGTTAATTACTTGTAAGCTTAAGTTGTGTCGCAATCTACTTATAATAAATTTTAGCTAACCTCGTCTAATTCCGGTAACATGTAGATTTGCTTTAGTCTAATATACTCTTTTCTAAAATATGGGTCGCTACCCTTAACCTTAACATCCACGTATTCGTGCATGTCTAGTTCATCTGCTTGAATCTCAATTAGAGCGGCTGCAATATTTGAGCAGTGATCTGAAACTCTTTCATAGTTTGTCAAAATATCCTCTAACAAAATTCCTGCCTCCATTGAGCACTCCCCACGTTTCAATCTATCAATATGTCTTTGTTTCATCTCCATTACAAGGTCATCAATTACCTCTTCAAGTGGCTCCACATTTACAGCAATCTTGGTATCTCTTGTGGAGAAAATATTTAGGGTTAACTTCATAATATTTTTAACTGCAACTCCAAGGAACTTCAATTCCTCAGTAGCCTTGAAGGAGAACTCTACATTTTCATCATTCTTCTTTTTAAAGGACTCGGCGATGTTAATTGCATGATCTGACATTCTCTCAAAATCGCTGATGGAATGTAGCAAAATCGACAATTCGTGGCTATCGTCCTTGCCCAAATCCTTGCTTGCCAACTTCACAAGATAAGTTCCAATCTTATCCTCGTACTCATCCACCAACTGCTCTAACTTTATAACTTCTTCCACCTTCTCGTCAGAGTATTTAGCCTGAAGGTCGAGAGCTAGTAAAATGGCCTCGTTAGTGTGCTCAGACATCTTAACTACAGCTTTCTTACAAAGTCTAATTGCATAAGAAGGTGTATCTAAGAATCTTTCATCAAGGGCTGCAAGCTCTGCCGGTCTAACTGGATCATTTTCATTATCCTTATGATTTCTAACTGTGAAGGTTGCAAGTCTTACCAACTGGTTTGCAAATGGGAACAATAGCACTGCGCAGCCGATGTTAAATAAACTGTGAATTACGGCAATTCCTGCAGCGCCGGCTGAGGCTGTTAGGAATGTAAAATGCATCACACTATTTATTGAATAGAAGCCGATCATAAAAATAATTGTTCCTATTAAGTTAAAGTAAAGATGAATGAACGCTGCTCTCTTAGCATTCTTACTTGCTCCAATTGCTGAAAGCATAGCAGTTACGCAAGTTCCGATGTTCTGACCCATAATAATTGGAATTGCTGTTCCGTAAGTTACCGCACCACTCATACAAAGGGCCTGCAAAATACCTACGGATGCTGATGAACTCTGGATTACCGCTGTAAGCACGGCACCTGCTATCATTCCAAGTATTGGATTTGAAAATGCAGTCAACATTCCGGTAAAGGCTTTATTATCCTTAAGTGGCTCAACCGCTCCACTCATTGTTTCCATACCAAACATTAATATTGCAAATCCAAGTAAAATGTTACCAACTATCTTCTTTTTTTCACCATTCTTACTTGTCATAATACATACAATACCAATTGCTGCAAGTATTGGTGAGAAGGAACTTGGCTTTAGTAGATTAACAAATACATTACCACCGCTAATTCCTGTTAAGGACAAAATCCAAGATGTGATTGTTGTGCCGACATTAGCACCCATTATGATTCCAACGGCCTGTGTAAGTTTCATGATTCCTGAATTTACAAAACCTACCACCATTACTGTTGTTGCCGATGATGACTGTATTACTGCTGTTACAAAGGCACCGAGTAAAAGTGCCATAATTCTCTTCTTTGTTAACTTCTCTAAAATCTTCTCAAGCTTTCCTCCTGAAAGCATTACAAGACCATCGCCCATGGTGTTCATTCCGTAAAGGAAAAGAGCGAGGCCACCAATCATGGTTAATACTCCAAAAATATCCATAATATCTACCTCTTTTTCTTTTTACAGTTTGATTGTATAGGCCTTCTGTAAACTTAAAGGGGTGGTCTGTGTAAAATCTATGTAAAATTTCTTGTGACTATTCTGTTCTTAATCTCTTCTTCTAGCCACAAATCCTTATTATTTTCCTAAAAGATAGGAAAAAGCGTGTGCCCTAGATTTAGAATACACATCATTACAGGCACACAGGAAGCTTTTTCCAACTATTTTTTTACTATTTTTCTTTTGTTTCTTCTTCATTCCAACTAATCCCTATAGACTATAGTAATTCCCTGAACATCTTTCTTATCCCTTTTATATCTAGCGGGCTATTCTCTGTTTCGTAGGTGAATAGCAAATTCTTACCTAGATAAATTCCATTGTTTCTGTACTCATCAAGCTTTAAAAGATTGCTGCTTAAATACAGCTCATCGTCTAACAAGCCAAAATGCTCAATGTAAACTTCTTGTCTTGTCTTTTTATTTAACACAGTGAAATCTGGAAATTTGATTGTTCCGTTTTTAAGGACTAAAGCCTTTTCGTACTTGTATGGAATTTTCAAATCATAAAGAATATCAGCAATGATTGCTTCGGATTTAGAACGTACCATTTCTCCTCTTTTTGTTGAATAAACCTTGCATTCCGGCAAGTAATTACTTGTTTTATAACTTTCTTCCTGCCAGTTTTTAGCATAAATATTATCTGGTAAAATGTAGGGATTTACTAGATTTTTTCTAGTAAGCGATAATTTGTCATAGGACATATCAGAATTGTTTTTTGATAAATGTGTGATTACACTTTGTAGATAAAGGATTTCAGATTCTGCCATTTTTATAAATTTTCTATTGTAACTTTTCTGGGCTAGTTCTCTAGCAAATTGGTGGTTATCTTTCTTGATGTACTCACCTAAATCGGAGGCCTTTTGATTCATCCAATAATATCTAACTCTTTTGTTACTTGTTGAAACTCTGAGTGAACCCTCGGGAAAATCTTGATCTTTCTTTGCCAACCTTAATGCGCAGTTTAAGTTTGCTAATCTAGCCTCTAGCATCATTAGTAATTCATCCATAGTGAATCTCCTTATTTAGTTTCTTTAGTGATGGGATTAATCAGCAATGAATTTTGCCTTTGTTTATATTGGTTTTCTTTTGTCTAATATCTTTTTTCTCTTTTGTAAAAAATTTACCTGACCATGGTTTCTTCTTTTGTAAAAATTTCTTGGATAGTGTAACATGCTTTTTTTCATTTGTCACGAAAAACTTTGCTTAAAGTTAATTAATCATACTAATAAACGTAGAATTTCTCTAGCTTTAAGGCTTGAAAAAAAATTTTGATTTCTAATTTTTCTCCTGTGCCTGAGATATTACTTTTCAATTTATTTAGGCACTAACTTTTGAAAATGCGACACCACCCCTCAACTTTTTACAAGCCCAATTTTGGCTACAAGCCCCACAAACTTATCCAAAAGGCACAAGAATACTAAGAATCAAAGACCTCCTAAAAAAAGCTTGTGCTCTATTATCTAGATTAAATCAATAAAGGCACAGGATCTGTAAGTTCTTCTTAAACTCACACAATATCCTGTGCCTTATATTAGTGGAATGTATTGTTATAGCCAATTTTAATAGATTTCCTGGCAACGTCCCAGAAATTTCTTGTGCTTAAATTAAGAGATAAACTCCCTCACAGGCACAAAAGCCCGAATTCTAGTATGTTTCACAAGCCCTCCGGACCTTATAACACTTTAAACTGCTTCAAAAGCCCGAATTCCGGCGTGTTTCACAAACCCTCCGGTCCTTATAACACTTTAAACTGCTCCAAAAGCCCACTACATAAACACTATCTCATACTCTTCAAAGTCCCCTAAAAACTTCTCAATCAAAAGCTTTAGATTGTCCTCTGCTTTTGTATAGATTCCATCGTTTTCAACTTCTTCAAGTCCTTTTTCTTCAATTTCAGATATCAACTCCTGATACTGAGAAAACTCGATAGGATTTAGAATGTTGTTCTCTTCGCTACAATTCATTGTGTCCCAAATCACGTAGTTATCGTTAACCTTAGCTTCTGGAATAGAGATGAATATCTTTTTATCAGCTTCTGCCACCTCTACATTTATAGAGTCAAGATCGTAACCTACCTTTACAACGCCTTCACACTCTATTGTTATGTTGTTGCTGGTAAATGGAATTTCGAATTTTTCCAACAATTCTCTTGTCTCTTTTTTTCCATAAGTAATTGAATAAGTTCCTTGGTAAGTACTAAGCTCGCCGATTTCCTCAAGCTTTACCTTTACTTCTTCCACGGTTACCTCTCTTACTTGTGTTTCCCCTGGAAGGCTTAAGCCATCATCACTAGTTGTTGAAACCGTCTCTGATTTCACCATCTTAAAGCCAGCAGAAATCATAACTATAAAAGTCACAAGACATCCAAGCCCAAAGCAGATTATTCTTGTTAAAGTTTCATTAGATAGCTTGTCTTTATTCTTTTTTATTTCAGAACTCGTATCAGTATTTTTCCTTTTAAACATCTAGCCACCTCCTAGTAAGTCTCTTTTTTTCAAACGGATAATTGAAATCCTCTTCTATATCCAAGCTGTGATCAACACAAGTAAATAAAATAGCGCAATCACTGCCACTAAAGTTATAACTATCTTCTTTAATAATTTCATGCCTATCTCCTTTCGCCAAATCACTAACTAGAATAATATAATATGCAGACTTTATTTAAAAAAGAGGCTTATAACACAATTTATGCATCTTCAAGCCAAAAATTCCAGTTACATCTTCTAAGTAAAAGCCATAACTTAGATAGTTTGCTTTTTCATATAGTTGTTTTGTAGTGCCTATTTTCTCTGTTTTTCCATCACTATATTCAAACTCGATTTTGTAAACCCTAGTTCGAGTTTTAGTTCCTGATATATAAGTACTAGTATCTATTACTTTTACATTTTCATAAGAATAACTAGCTGTTATATTAACCAAAGAGAAAGTAAGAATTATAGAAAGCAAAACCGAAATTATAAAGGTGGGGAAATTTACCCCAAATTTCTTAGTTTCAATCAACTTTACCAAATGCAAAAAGATAAACATTATAATAGCTATGACAATTATCACAATCCCCCATCTTAATTCATTAGAAAAGTTGTATTTCCTTAATACTTTAAAAATCAATATCAATGATACTGATAATTCTAATAGAAAAATGTCACAATTTATACGGTCTTTTCTTACTTCGCCCTCTTTTTTACCTTTTTTTGCTGTGGATTCTTTTGAATAAACTTTACCTCTGTATATAAAAATAAAAATAACATCTACTGTAATAATCATTATGTTTATAGCAGACAGTAAGAAAATCTTTTGATTTGTGGTGACATTAAAGTCGAATTTCTTTGAAATAATGCCAAATATAAAAAATGCAACATAGGCAAGTACCCCAAGAGCTGCCAAAATATATGCAAGCCTTTGTCCTTGCCTGACAAGCTTAATATCCTCATAATACTGCTCGTTAAAAGTACAAGAATTGTTATTGTTATTACTTTTGTTTCTTTCCTTCTTTTGGTTCATAGTTTACTTTCTCCTCTATATCCATGCTGTGCTTAACACTAATAGAAAAAAATGCACAATCACCATCTAGAATAGTACAAAACTGCGAGTTAGACAAGTTTTTATCTAACCCGCAGTTGGAAGAGATTATTATTTATTTTTATTAGTAAATCTTGCTTACGATGTGTTGAAAATGTTAGTGCTAATCAAATACTAGTATCCCCCTATATTCTCCTTATTATCAATGAGAATCTTACAGCCTGGAGCCACGTTTCTTATAATTGTAAGCATATTTTCCTCAGAAACTGAAATGCATCCAGCTGTTGGACGTCCACTACTTACATGAACAAAGAAGGCTGAACCTTTACCAGGGATACAAGCTGCATTGTAATTAAAGGCTAAAACATAGCTATAAACAGCTATTTCAGAGATATGCTCAGCACTTGTCCAATCTGGTGTCACCTCATTTGTTGTGACAAATTTGTTGTAATATGCAGAGTTTACGTCATCCACCCAGTAGTAGCTATCGTCACATTGTGTGTAGGAAAGCAGAGCTCCCGGATTTGCGGCATTTCCAAATGCAAATGTAAAATCATAGACTCCAATAGGTGTCATCTTCATTCCCTCAGAAGTCACACCCACTCCTGCAGAACCTACATATCCATTACATACTAAAACCTGCTGCCAATTTCCAGAAGCATCCTTATTATGAAGTGAAACTTCTGCCTTTGTACCACTTGCAGAAACCACTAACAACTGATTTGTTGTTGATGCTATATTTAAATAACTTACGAAATCTTTTGTCTCCTCCACGGTCTTTTCCTGAACTGCTACAGTTTCATCAGACGGCGTGTTTTCCATATTTTTGCTTAAATATGCACTTTGACTTAAATATGTTTCAGACTCTGTTTTTTCTTCCTCTTTAGTTTCTTCCTCTTTAGTTTGTTCTTCTAGTGCTAATTCCTTTGCTTGACGATTCAAGGCATAGTTATGCCTTTCGCCTTCCCTGTTATAATGCATTAGCTCTATGTGCTCATCTTTTATCTCTTGAAAATGTAATTTGTAAGTTAGCTCATCACTTACACTTTTAGAGTGCACCTCCCCCTTACAAGCAAGCAAATTGGGTATAAAAAACCCTATAATTACAAGCTTTTTTAAATGTTTATTCATATTGATCACGTTCTTTCTTTATACTATATTAATTATATTATAGGGTTAGTGATAATACAATTGAATATATAGTGAAAAAATATATATTTTTAAGCAAATTACCTTGACTTTTATTTTAAATATGGTATTCTATTAAACGTCGCTAAAATAGTAAATAAGCACACTTACGGGGTGTGGCTCAGCTTGGCTAGAGCGCTTGATTTGGGATCAAGAGGTCGCAGGTTCGAATCCTGTCACCCCGACTATAAAAAATCCGTGAACATATAACATGTTCACGGATTTCTTTGAATCATTAATTATTTATTTGAGTCTTTTACTTATACTGTCTTACAAAATTAACTGCAGCAATAATATCATCTGCATTAGGTCTTCCTTTATGAATTCCCTTAAATTCACCCTTGCAGTGAAATTCTTTAGAATCCATAGCTACACCAACCTTATCAGCTTCTGCCTTAACTTTCTTGTAAGTTGAGTTTAACATAGCTGCTGAACCAAAGTTTACAATCTTTCCTACTTTATCCTTAGATAATGTTGAAATAAATTTCTTTACCTCAGGATCTATGTTAAAAGCATAATATGAGTTTCCTAAAAATAAATAATCTACTGCTTCTGTTACAGGTTCTGAAATTGGAAGAGCCTCTACTCCTAATTCCTTAGCCATTGCTTCTGCCATTCTCTTAGTATTACCTGTTCTAGTGTAATATCTTACTGCATACTTCATAAAAACAATCTCCTTTTAATTTAAATTGCATACATTCTTATTGCGTACAATGTATATATTTATAATATCACTTTTTACTAATATTTCAAGGCTTAAATTCTAAAAAATTTATTAGAGATAACCGGCATAGATACATTTTTATAAAAAAAAAAAGCGCTATCTACCGGGCCTAAAGCCTTTCGATAACGCCTCTATCTCTAAATCATAAAGATCTATATTCTTAAATTATGCATCAGCATTAGCTTCATCTTCTTTAACGTTAGCTGATACTGTATCTGGATTCTTTGCCATCTTCTTCTCATAATGAGTATACATAATCCAAGCAACAATACCAAAGATTACTGGACCACTAAGTGACCAGAATGTTGTTAAATAATCACCGTCAAAAGCTGGCTGAATGATAGCGAATAGATTTGCTAAGAAAAGAGTTATTGTTACTACATAACCCCAGAAATTAGCTGATCTCTGAGTCTTATAAACTTCAAAGCTTCTATCTACATTCTTTAACTTCTTAAATCTTGGGAAAGCAAAAGAGATAAACATATAAGGCACTGTCATACCTACGTTAACCATTGCTGTTAAGATTAAGAAGAACTGCTGCATGTTATCACCACCAAATGATACTAAGAGGATTAATGCACATACAATTACACACTGAATCCACATAGCATGTCTTGGCATACCATCTTCATCGACAACACCCATCTTACCTGGCCATAATTCCTTTGGAGTACCATCGATAATCTGCTTTAATGTTGAATAAACAAGTGTAAACATAGCACCTAATAATGCAAGTAACATAATAAGAGCATAAACTCTTGCAAATATGTTAGAAAGTAAAGTCTGAGTTGCTACCGACATACCAAATGCCTTACCAAACTCTGCTGCAAAATTTGACATAATTACATAAGATACATTACCAAGTGTAATATTGCCTGCACCAAGAATTTCCTCGTAATTTGTAAATGAACCTACTAACATGATAAGAAGTGCATAACCAATAACAATAACTACTGCTGCTGTTACGATACCCTTAGGGAAATTCTTCTTAGGATTCTCTGTCTTATCAACAAGACCACCTACAGCTTCAATTCCACCGTAAGCAAATAATGCATAAACGATGAAAGATAAAATCATAATAGGGCTACCCTGATATGCTACGTTAAGTGGAGTCTTAAGTGACTCAAAACCAGCAAAAGGCTGTTCTAACTGTCCATGACGAGCAATAATCATTATGATAGAACCAACTACTACTAAAATATTAATTGTAAGAACGGCTGTACCACCAATTGATGTTACCTTTCTAATCTTATCAATACCCTTTGTTACAAAGAAAGTAATTAAGATAAAGAAGATTACTGCCATTACACCAAGTAATCTTGTGCCTGATAATAAATCTAAGCCAAAGAAAGACCACTCGCTTGTGCAATCCTTACCAAAAATTATATTAGATACTGGTACCCAAATACCAGAAGATACATTAACCATCCATAATACATAAGATGTGTACCACATAAATGTACCGATAAATGCGTACTTAGGTCCTACGGACTTACACATCCATGAGTACATACCACCTTTTTCTTCTCTGAAAGTTGAACCAAATTCTGCCACCATAAAGGCGAATGGAATAAAGAATAAGATACCTGCAACAACAAACCAAGGAATTGCTGCATATCCCATTAAATAATAAGATCTTGGAATGTTATTAAATCCATAGACTGATGTAAAAATCATCAAGATTAGGGCCATGAGCCCAAGTTTTTTCTCTTTCATACTTTACATATGATGCATAACCAACTCGCACCATATCTCCTTCCTTGTTTTTATTTAGTAATAACTTATTCTAATCTTTGCAAATGCAACTCTTAATCAAAATCAGAATAAGACTATTATTAAACCAATTTGAAAATATAATACTATCGATTTTACACCATTTACTACATAACTACTTTAGCGTATGAACGCGTTCAAGTATTATACACTAAAAACAAAATTCTTGCAAGTTGCCACAATATTGGCAAAACCTGCAAGAATTTTAGGTTTTAATTCTTAATTATCTCATCTTTTATTATCTTACCATCTACTATTCTTATTATCCTGTCTGTTTTATTGGCCACATTCTCATCATGAGTTACTATTATTATTGTCTTGCCTTCCTTATTAATTGAACGCAGGATTTCCATTACATCTTCACCTGTTTTTTGATCTAGAGCTCCTGTTGGTTCATCACATAATAATATATCATTATCCATGGCTAGCGCCCTTGCTATTGCCACTCTTTGCCTTTGGCCACCTGACATTTTAGAAGGCTTTTTACTTGCTTCATTTTTTATGTCTAATTTATCCAAAAGTTCAACTACCCTTTCTTTTCGATTTTTTCTTCTTTTTATAAGAAGGGGCATTTCCACATTTTCATAAGCAGAATAATTATCTAGCAAGGCATAATCCTGAAAGACAAAGGAAATGTTGTTACGTCTTATTTTTTCTAATTTTCCCTTCGAAATCTTTCTAATATTATTACCCTTAACTATTACATCTCCTGTAAAATTACTATCCATGCAGCCTATTACATTTAGTAGAGTTGTTTTTCCTGAGCCGGAAGGTCCCATTATTGCTATCATTTCGCCTTCATTAACTGTTAAATCTATTCCTGCTAAAGCTTCTTTTTTATAATCTCCAGTTTCAAATACTTTTTTTAGATTTTTTATAATTATCATTCTTATCTCCTAGTTCTCATTTCTACAACGTCCATTTTTACTACTTTTACATATGGATAAATTAATGATAAAACCGCAATTACTATAATTGTAGCAAAAACTACTAACACATTTATAAAACTTACTCTAATTATATTTGATAAAAGTCCGATTTTTTCAAATACTTTTGTTACTATTAAAAATAATAATAATGCAATCGCGCTTATTTCCACATATCTTGTAAATAATTTTCCTATTACAAATCCATTAGATGCACCTAAAGTCTTCTCTATTTCTAACTCTTTCCTATGTTCTATAAAGAAAAATTCCGATATTACAAGGCAGTTACAAAGACAAAATAAAGCAACGCTTAATTTCTTAGCAATACCTGTTCTATTTAATGTTGTTGATACAGTACTTTCTCCCAATCCATTTACTTTACTAGATTCCAGATTAAGCCCATTATCTTCTGACTTTAAACTTACATATACATCTTTATAAATATCGAAAATATCTATATTGTTACTTCCAAGTTCTAGCTTAAAATCACTATCTTTATTAATGCTTTCTAATGTCTTATCGCTTATACAATGTATATTTAGAACAATCTTATAATCCCAAAAATCCGACCTATTACTACCTAGCACTCCAACTACCTCATATTTTGTTGTTGCTAAAGTAATATATTGTTTACCATTTTCTTCATAAGCATATTTTAATTTATCACGTCCTATAGCTACTACATTTCTTCCTATATCACTTTCCTCTGTTCCTGGAATATGACCTTTAATAAGCTTATAAGGCAATTCTTCATTATTTACAAGTACAAGATCTACTATATTAGGCAGTCCCTGTTCTGAAAAGCTTAAGGATAAGCCCTTAGTTACGACTATATTTCCCCTATCTATATTTAAAAAATCTTCTGAAAAAATATTCTTTTCCTGTGACTTATATAAGTCTATTTCTATTCTAGAATCATAAATTGATTCAATTCTATCTTTCTCTCTATTCTCCGCGTTATTATATAAATTAAGTATGCCAAACACACTTATATATATAACTATTTGTCCTATTAATACAAAAACAAATGATTTCTTATACCTGAGTACATTCTCTAATAATCTTTTCATATCATGCTCCCCTTTACTCATTCTCTGTCTGCACAAGGTCTGCTAATCTTAGTTTACTTGTAATATAAACAGGTATAATACTTGATAAAGCCACTATCACCACTGATGTTAAACACATAATGATAGGTATAAATATCATTGCTGTTTTATAATGAATTAAATACAAAAAATTTATATTTATATTTATATCTGTCTGACTTATAATTAAGGTTCCATAATACAATTTTTGATTTATCATCCATCCAATAATGGCACCTAACATGACTATTAATAGATTCTGCAATATAATCTGTAAATGTATACTTTTTGACTTCAGTCCATTTATCATTAATATTCCATAATCTCTCTTATCTAGCATGATATAAGTAACTGACATTGTGGTTATGGTTATAATTGTCACAACTCCAACAAGAACTAATAAATAAAAATCGTCGCTATTTAATATATTCTTTTCTTTCAACTCATTTTTTATTTCCTCTGCTCTATTTACTACCCTCAATTCTATTCCATTGTCCAATGAATACTTAATTAATTCCTTGGCTACATTATCAAATTCATTCTTCTCTGTTATAAACTGAATATAAGAAGAATTAACGCTTTCTCTTTGAGTCAAATCATCCATCACTACAACTCCTGCGCTATCTAAGTTGTACAAATCAAGATTTGTCCATCCACCAAATAAATCAAAGTCATGATATATAGCACTATCCTCTTTTAAAAAGCCATACACTTTATAGGATGCATATTCATATTCAATAACTTCTCCTAGTTCGTATTTTCCTTTAAAATCTGGTCCTAATAAAATAGGTTCATATTCAGTTTCTTGTCTCATTTCTTCAAGTGTTTTTTCATCCACATCTACATTCACAGATTCAATTATTGATGTATCAAATGAAAATATTGGTATTTCACTATTACTTTTCTGCGAAAAAATCGTACAACCACTTCTAAATCCAGCGCCTTTAATTCCATGAATATCATTCATTTTATTTTTTACTTCTATTGCTGTTTCTAGTGAGTTACTTGATTTTAGCAATTGGACAAAACCGACCTGCTCTTCGTCGATTCCAAACATATTATGTATTCTATGCACATAATATAAAGACTGTACGTTTTCAGTTAATTCTCCCGAAAACATATAAAAAGAAATAGCACACATAGCTATCATTACCAAGATTGAATATGGTCTCTTTAATACGCGCTTAAAAATAATCTTGATATTAGTCATTATTTCCCCCCAAAAAACTAAATAAATTCTACACTTTCCTCGTATTTTCCTATATATTTTATATACTGTGTCAAAACCTCTTTATATTTATCTCTGCTTATATCAATTTTGTCTCCAGTATGCATTACTACTTTTTTATTAACCTTATCTATCTCTTTAACATAAAGTAAATTGATCATTATAGACTGATTAGGGTTAATAAAATTTTTCTCTATTAATCGATTCTTATAAGTTTTAAGACTTGCCCTAATCTTTATTTTTAAATCACTCATGGCTAGTTTTACTTCTAAATAATGCCCATTTACTTTTAAAAAAACGACTTTATGAAGTATCAATTCATCTAATACTTCGTTTGAAATACATGTGTAATTATTATTCATTGTACCCCCAATTGCTAGCTAATTTAAAAATTTATCTTTGTTTTGTTCTTTCCATGCCTCATATTCTGATTGGTTTGTTATGTTATATCCATAATTTCCATAGATTTCGTAAAAGCAAATTTCATTACCCTCATTCTCAAATCTTACATAATAATCCTTATACTTATTTGTATCGTTTAAATCTGTAAAGTCTATATAAAAAATACCGCTTTCTCCAAAACTTTTAGATAATACTAAATCAAAGCTGTTATATTCTTCCATAACTTCACTCGTAAAATTATAATAATCATCAGTACTATATATGTTATCATTTCCCAAATAAGATTCATAAAAATCAGTTGGAACTCCATATACATACATATTTATATCTGTTGTCCAGCTAAAAAAATCTTCATAAAGAGCCACTGAAATTGCATAAATATCTGCTTTACCTGTATAATGGGATATCTTTTTACTATGAGAATCTTCAGTATTAACAAATGGTTCATCAGAATATCCTATGCTACCAAAAAAGAAACCATCCATTCTATTATAAAGTTCATTGATTTTGGTCATCCCTACAAATTTATTATCTTCAAAAATTGGTTGAGAAAAATAAGAAGAAAATAGATATCCACTATATTTATGAAATTCAGTTCCATCTGGTTTCAATTTATTCTTCGCACCATCATCATTATTATTATCAGCATATGGGATGCTGTGTATTACATACGTATCATCGTGATACATTGGTATATAAAACGGTTTTGATTCATTGTTTTCATCGATATAATAATCTACTAACCTCCATCCATCTAATACGTCTTGATTTACGGTATTTATATCATCAGAATTATTTTCATATGTATAATTATCAGTTATTATTTCCGTTTCTATACTACTTTGCATTTTTGTGCAAGCACTTGAGGATACGCCTACAACTAAGCACAATAACAGTACTACTTTCTTTTTCATATCACTCCTTTTTAATAAAATAATTTTATTGAAAACTTATGGTTAGCACCATCAAATGATGTCTTATGTGTTGTTTCATAGTTTTCTATGTATTCATATCCAGACTCATAAAAACTATCTCCCCTTTTTTGTCCAAAATCTAATACTGTTTCTTCTCCGTTATAATATGTTTTTTTAACATTTAAATATGAATGTGTAGTCCCATGATTTCTTATAGTACTTGCATTAACTTTATAAACGCCATCTCTACCATCAACATTTAAAAAAGCAGATCCATAATACTCTTCTCTACTAATATTTGCTGCCATAACTACTGTTGTCATCAAGGTTACACATACTAATGTTGCTCCCAAAATTTTTCTAATTTTCATCCCCAATACCTCCATTGATATGTTTTTCTTTAATAATATTATATTATTTTTTTAATTTCAACCACTTGGCTTTATTCCGTTAATTCTGGTTGTATTCCGTTATTTTAGGCTGAATTTCGTATCAATCAATTTAAAAATTTATCTTTGTTTTGTTCTTTCCATGCCTCATATTCTGATTGGTTTGTTATGTTATATCCATTATTTCCAT